>Ga0255334_1000348_pt1 | contig 41445 bp, 42 predicted proteins | sample EtOH5_35cm_T3_12_FD_202080 | JGI IMG/M metagenome (GOLD analysis project Ga0255334, IMG submission 202080) | Sandy soil microbial communities from University of British Columbia, Vancouver, Canada - EtOH5_35cm_T3_129 | ecosystem: Engineered > Artificial ecosystem > Sand microcosm > Unclassified ... | reverse complement strand
TTCGTCGCGTTCATGCCGCTCTATGTACTGGGCTTCATGGGCATGACCCGTCGTCTGAACGCCACCACCAACCCTGAGTGGGTGCCGTACCTGTACGTCGCCATGTTCGGTGCGGTGATGATCGCTGTGGGCATCGCCTGCCAGCTGATCCAGCTGTACGTCAGCGTGCGTGACCGCAACAAGCCGGAAAACATGTGCGAACACGGCGATCCGTGGAATGCCCATACGCTGGAATGGTCGACCTCGTCGCCACCACCGTTCTACAACTTTGCCGTGCTGCCAAAAGCCGAAGGCATCGATCCGTTCACCGAAGCCAAGGAAAACGGTACCGCGTACCAGGCTCCGGCCAAGTACGAACCGATCCACATGCCAAACAACACCGCGACCGGTGTGGTCATGGGTGCTCTGTTGACCGTGTTCGGTTTCGCGATGATCTGGCACATCTGGTGGTTGGCCATCGTCAGTCTGGTCGGCACCGTGGGCTACTTCGTGATCCACGCTGCCCGCGATGATCAAGGCTATATGGTGCCGGTCGACGTGATCGAGCGCATCGAAGCCGAGCAGCACAAGCGTCTGGTAGCGGCCGGGAAAGTTCCAGCCACCGCCACCCGTGTTGAAACCTCGTTGGAACAGGCTTAAACCATGTCGAACTTAGTGACCAATGCTGGACACACCCATGTCGATGGACATGGGCACGATGACCATCACCACGACTCGGGCGAGATGACCGTATTCGGTTTCTGGCTCTACCTGATGACCGACTGCATTCTGTTTGCGTCGATCTTCGCGGCCTACGCGGTACTGGTTAACAACGTAGCGGGTGGCCCGTCGGGCCACGACATCTTCGAGCTGCCATACGTACTGGGCGAAACCGCTCTGCTGCTGTTCAGCTCGATCACCTACGGCTTCGCCATGCTGGCGTTGTTCAAGGGCAAGAAGAACCAGGTCCTGGGCTGGCTGGCCATGACCTTCCTGTTCGGTGCCGGCTTCATCGGCATGGAGATCAACGAGTTCCACGTGTTGATCTCCGAGGGCTTCGGTCCTAGCCGCAGCGGCTTCCTGTCCGGGTTCTTCACCCTGGTCGGCACCCACGGTCTGCACGTGACCAGCGGTCTGATCTGGATGGCGATCATGATGTACCAGGTGCAGAAAAATGGCCTGACCGCGACCAACAAGACCCGTCTGAGCTGCCTGAGCCTGTTCTGGCACTTCCTGGACGTGGTGTGGATCTGCGTATTCACCGTTGTTTATCTGATGGGGACTATGTAAATGGCTAACGCTCATTCCCACGATAGCCACGACGCCGGCCACGGCAGCGTCAAGTCTTACGCTATCGGCTTCATCCTGTCGGTGATCCTGACCGTCATTCCTTTCGGCCTGGTGATGTACCCGTCGCTGCCGAAGTCGCTGACTCTGTGGATCGTACTGGCCTTCGCAGTGATCCAGGTGCTGGTGCACCTGGTGTACTTCCTCCACCTGGACCGTTCTGCCGCGCAGCGTAACAACGTGATTGCGTTTGTGTTCGCCGCGATCGTGATTGTCCTGCTGGTTGGCCTGTCGTTGTGGATCATGTTCAGCATCCACACCAACATGATGGCGAAGTGAGGTAAGTCCGAATGTCCTTGAAGCACTTTATCCAAATCACCAAACCGGGGATCATTTTCGGTAACGTGCTTTCAGTGGCAGGCGGATTTTTCCTGGCCTCGAAAGGGCATGTCGATCTGGCCATCTTCCTGGCCGCCATGATCGGCACGTCCCTGGTTGTGGCTTCCGGTTGCGTGTTCAACAACTGCATCGACCGCGACATCGACCTTAAGATGGAACGCACCAAGAACCGGGTGCTGGTCCAGGGCTTGATCTCCCTGAAACTGGCCCTGATCTTCGCGACCGTCCTGGGTGTTGCCGGCGTTGCGTTGCTGTACAAGGTGGCCAACCCGTTGGCCGCGCTGTTCGCAGTGATCGGTTTTGTCATCTACGTCGGTTTCTACAGCCTGTACCTCAAGCGCAAGTCGGTTCACGGCACGCTGGTGGGCAGTCTGTCGGGGGCGATGCCGCCGGTGATCGGCTACGTTGCTGTGACCAACAGCTTCGACATGGCTGCACTGACGTTGCTGGTGATGTTCAGTCTGTGGCAGATGCCGCATTCCTACGCCATCGCGATCTTCCGCTTCAACGATTACCTGGCCGCATCGATTCCGGTGTTGCCGGTGAAGCGCGGGATTCAAGTGGCGAAGAAGCACATCCTGATCTACATCCTGGCCTTCCTCGTGGCGACCTTGATGCTGACCTTCAGCGGCTACGCCGGCATGAGCTACCTCGCCGTCGCCGCGGCCATGGGCATGTACTGGCTGTACATGGCCTGGACCGGCTACAAGGCAGTGGATGACACGGTCTGGGCACGCAAGCTGTTCGTGTTCTCGATCTTCACCATTACCGCGTTGAGCGTGATGATGTCCCTGGACTTCAAAGTGCCGACCGAGCTGTTGCTGACGTACGCGCCTTAAGCGTCGGATGCTGTAAAGAAAAACCCCGCCTTCGAGAGAAGTGCGGGGTTTTTTATTGGGTGTGTTCTGGTGGGCCGTGTCGCCCCATTCGCGAGCAAGTCGGATCGCCGCACCGCCGCTCCCACAATTGAATCTGTGTGGCCGCCATTTTTGTGTTCGCCACCAAACCCCTGTGGGTAAGTCACGTCAATTGAGGGCATCCCGCTATAACCACGAGCAATGAGATAGAACTGGTCACTTAAGAAAAAATCGAGATATTCTAGGAATCTTAAGATTTTATTGGCCCGCTAAAGAAAAATCGCGCGGCCTGCTCAAAAATGAGGATTTGCGCGATGAACTCAGCTGGATATGCCTGTCTGCAAGACGCACTGCAGCTTTCAGCGTTTCCTTTGCGCCAACCTGCCAGAGTTCAGCCCGTTACACGGCTTGAACGAATCGGCGCGACATTGGCAGTCCCACCTGCAATTGCACCTGCACCAGACGATCTGCTCGGACATGTCCTCTTCGCCTTGAAGCATGAGGGGATCAACCTTGCCATTCTGGCTCAGGCGTTACCTCGAATTCCGGCACAAGCGCTCGAAACCGAATTGCGAAAGGCTCCAAACGGGATCTACATCCGCAAGGCCTGCTTTCTCCACGAAGCATTCACCGGTGAGGAGCTGACCCAAAACTCCCCCGTGAAGGGAGGCTTCATCCCCTTGTTCGACCCGGAGCAGTACTTGACTATGCCAGGGGAACGTAATTCCCGCTGGCGTATTGAGTTCAATGGTATTGGAACACTGGCTTACTGCGCCACCGTTGAGCGAACACCTCAAATCATGGCGTTGCTACAACACGATATCCTTGCGCGTGCACAGCAATTCATTCAGAACCTGCCTTCAGGAATGATGGATCGGGCAATCAACTGGGCCTATCTGAGCGAAACCCAGGACTCGTTCGCCATCGAGAAGGAATCACCGAGCGAAGACAAGTCCCGACGCTTCATCCAGTTGCTCCGACAGGCTCATGAACGCATTCCGTTGAGTGAGGATTACTTGGTGACCCTCCAGAATGCAACGATCTCCAATCCATACGATATGGCCGCTGCGTTCCGTCATGAACAGAACCATCTGGCAAGCGGTCTGCATGGTGCAGCGGGTGTAACGTATGTCCCGCCTGCACCGGACTTATGTCGAGAGCTGATGGAACAGCTGATGGCATTGGGGAATGACGCGGTAAAACATATTGACCCTCTGGTCGCCGCCGGGATCATTTCATTTGGATTCGTCTTTCTTCACCCTTTCATGGATGGTAATGGTCGACTTTCCCGCTTCCTCATTCACCAGACGCTTTGCCGTGCGGGGGCATTGGATAATGGCTTGCTGCTCCCGGTGTCGGTGGCAATGAAGCGTGAGGAGTGTCTGTATCTGGAAACCCTGCAGGAATTCTCCCGACCCGCGCGTGAGTTCTGGGACGTGCGGTGGATTGATCAGGGAAACTTGTCCTTCAACTTCACTGGCCATCCGGCAATATACCGCTTCTGGGATGCCACGCCCGGCGTTCGATTCACTCTGGAGATGGCCAAGAGAGCTCTTGAAGTAGAGCTTCGTGAAGAAACGGTTTTTCTCGAAAATTACGACAAAATCGTCAAGGCGGTTGATGAGCGATATGACGTCCGCGGCAGTGACTTGGCCAATCTGGTAATGATGTGCTTGTCGCAAAATGGCACGGTCTCAAAGCACCGACGCAAGCAGTACAAGTATTCGGTTCAGGAGGAAGTGTTTGATTACATCGAGCGGGTCACGCAGACCTTGCTTCGAGATCAGGAACAGGAAAAGCACGGTGCCGAAGTTGCTGACGATTGCTAGATCACGCTTCGTATAAAAAGCCCCGCATTCAAAAGAATCGCGGGGCTTTTTCATTCAAGCGCGGTTGTTACACGGTGCGTCGAGCACCTTCGCCACATCATCGATAATCGCTTTGCTCATATCCTGCAAAAAATGCGATGCCCAGGCATGTCGGTCGCTATCGCGAATCATGGCGGCGTCTGAGGCGAGAAGTTTGGCGATATGGAGCAGGTCGGAGGCGTGGTGCAGCGCCTGGATTATCGGGACGTCACGGTTGATGCGGAACAGCGGTTGATTGGCGTGGTAGGAGAAGGGGGTGAGGCCGATGGTTTTCAGGTCTTTGGGATTGGTCATTGGGGTTTCACCGTCCGTAGGTTGGGCGGTGGTCGATGACCGGTGTAGCGGATAGATCGATAGCGTTCATTTGTAACTCCTGCATAGGTGAAGCTGTCCCGTTCGTTCTCAGGCGAATGGGTGGCAGCTGTGCGCAGGCTGAGAAACCGGAGATGCAGGAACCGGCAGACCCGAAGGTCTCCCACACACAGCCGCCATTGCACGAAAACTCGGGCGTAAAAAAACGCCGACAATCGTGAGTTAGGCGCAGTTGCATGCGCATCTTACCCGGGTTATCAGGCCCGGTCGCTGAATTGGCAGCGACAACCTCAAGCTATCCGGCATTTTCCGAAGCCGAAATCGTAGCGATCTGGTGGCTTGTGAGCATGTCAGGCGACATATCTTGTAGAAGATGACTTCGGTCTGATCCTGTCAGTCGACAGTGTGATCACCGCAATCCTTGTGGGAGCGGGCTTGCTCGCGAAGAGGCCGTATCAGCCAGCATTAATGGCGCCTGACACACCGCATTCGCGAGCAAGCCCGCTCCCACAAGGTTAGTGGCAGTCAGTTAGTTACTTGGTGTGTCGAGCAGGCGGAAGAACCGTTCGCGCACCTGAACGTTATCGCTGTGCGCCACGTTGAAACGCAGAAAGTGACTGGCGTCCGGCGCTTTGCTCAGCAGGGTGCCAGGCGCCAGCACCAGGTCGATATCCAGCCCCTTCCTCGCGAGCGTTTCGGCATGATGCCCGTCGGGCAATCGCGTCCAGATAAACAACCCTTCATGCGGCAGCGATGAAACGGAACACCCTGCCTCCACCAGCCAACCCGACACCCGACTGCTCGATTCGTAGAGCCGATCCACCGTGCGCCGGGTGTGTTTGGCGTAGCTGCCATCACTGAGCATCGTGCAGATAATCTGCTCCGCCAGTTCCGACGTCATGCCACCGCAGGCCATTTTCAGGGTGACCATCCGTGCCGCCAGTTGCGGCGAAAGTACCGCGTAGCTGACACGACTGTTGGCCGTCAGGGTCTTGGAGAAACCGGAGACGTAACTGACATTGTCCAGCCCGCCCGCAGCCAGGCGCGGCGTTGTTCGTTGCTGCATGTCGCAATACAAATCGTCTTCGACGATGTGAAAACCATAACGGTGGCTCAACTCCAGCAAGCGATAGACCTGCGCCGGGGAGAACGAGTGCCCGGTCGGGTTGTGCAGGGTGTTGTTGGTCATGTAGAGCACGGGCCGATGGGCAATCAGCAATTGCTCCAAGGCGTCGAGGTCCATGCCGTCGATGCCCCGGTGGATGGTGATGACTTTGGCGCCATGCAAGGCCAGATTGGTGTGCATGGTGAAGTAACACGGATCGTCGAGCAGCACCGTGTCGCCGGGTTTGACCAGCAGACGCATCAGCATGTCGATGGCCTGCACGGTGTTGGCGGTGGTGATGATCTGGTCCACCGGCACTTCGATGCCCAAGGTCGCCAGTTTGACCCGCAACGCTTCGCGCAGCGGCAGATAACCGGCGGCGACGCCGTATTCGCCCATACGCAGGGAGGTTGCGCGCAGGGTGCCGCGTACGGCTTTCAGCAATTCTTCTGCCGGCAGCCACGAGGAAGGCAGGAAACCGGCACCAGGGCGCAACGCGCCGTTGTCCTGCAGCACTGCGCGGCGGACCACGCTGAGGGTGTCCTGGGGTTGCAGGTCCGGGCCGGCATCGGTCTTGAGCGTGGCGGTGGAACGGTGCACGTAATGCCCCGAACCCTGGCGTGAAACCACCAGACCCTTGGCCCGCAGGCGGTCCAGTGCATCCACCACCGTGGACTTGCCCACGTTCATCAACTCGGAGAGTTCGCGAATCGGCGGCAGCCGTGAGCCGTGAGGCAGCCCGCCCTGGCTGATCGCCACCGACAATTGATCGACGATCTGCTGGACCAGCGGCACTCCCGGCTGGAACTCGATGGCGGCGATCACTGCTCGCTGAACCTGCATTTTACTGGTCTCTCCGGCAGTAAAGTTCGTTTGATTCTATACGAACTTGCTCTGATGAAAACAAGCGACTCTCTCTACCATCACCTTACAGACTTTCCTGATTGTTCGCGCTGGACGCCTGAACAATCGCTGGTTCCAGAGGTGTTGCATGAGTGTTCAAACCACGGTCGCCGTCGCCAAACCGGTGATCAACATCCGCCTGTTCACGATCCGGATCATCACCGCCGTGTCGCTGTTTGCCGTGCTGGGCAAGGCCAACGTCTGGCTCGACACCGCCACCAACAGCATCCTCGCCCTGGGTTATCGGGCCTTGCTGTTGCTGCTGCCGCTGACATTGCTGGTGCTGGGCCGTCGGTCATTGAGCGTCACACTCATGTGTGCTGCCCTCGGGCTGTTGCTGCTGGCGGTCACCAGCAACCAGGGCATGGTGATGTTCGCGGCGGCGTTGTTCGCCTACGGCATTGCCATTGCCGGTTACTTGATCAAGAGCGAAGCCGCCCAGACCAAAGAGGGCGCGGCCTACAACCGCGTCGCCATGAACATGGGCAGTCTGGTGGCGGGGCTGATCCTGCTGTCGCCGCTGCTGACGCCCACCCTGTTTTTCCTCGGTGCCGCAGGTTTCGTCCTGCTGTGCCTGCCCATCGCCATGGGCGCGACCTTTACCACCCAACCGGTGGTTGCAAGCCCGGTCACCCATGACGGCAGCGGCTGGCGCAACAAACTGCCGTGGGTGATCGCCGGCATCATCATGGGCATCAAGCTGTTTGGCGTGTTCTCGATCCTGCCTCAGGCGATCCTGCTCAAGACCGGTGAATTGCCGGCCTGGTATGGCTTGATGCTGATCCTCAACAGCGCCGTGGTGGTATTCGCCCAAGTGCCAGTGATGAAACTGATCGAGCGCACCGGGCGCTTCAAGGTGGTCGCGGTCATCGGGATCATCATCGGTGGCTTCGCCGTGCTCTCGTCGCCGGATGCGTTCCACGTCGAAACCCTTGCCGGCGCGTTGATCTGGGTTGCGCTGCTGTCCATCGCCGAGTGCGCGTTCAGCTATCTCGATTACTTCTCCGTCAAACAAAACAACATGTTCGTCAAGGAAGTGTCCCTGGGCGTCGGTGCCGGGCTGACGGTGCTGATCATGCGGGTCATGCCGCCGCCCTACAGCGCCTTGGTACTGGCGGCCATCGGCGCGGGCGGCATCCTCGCCTGGTACTGGCTCAACCGCAGAGCGAACGCGTCGCTGCACGACTGAGTCCTCGCGTTTGCGTTTTTTACTCCACAGGTCGGAGGTTTCATGAACACCACGTCATGCGTAGTAGTGGTCGGGTACAACGGCAACCGGGTTCACGATATCCAGAAGCTGCGCGACCTCTGCAAGACACTCTATAACGCCAGGCTGATCCTGGTGGTCGAGCAGATTCAAGCCGATGACGATCAGGTGGCGGACCACGTCTGCACGGCCTCGATGGCACCGCAGGACATCGCCGACTCCGTCGATCTGCTGGTCGGTTGCCTGAGTGCCGATTGCTGGAAGCTGGTAGGCGTCCTGCCATTTTCCGACCGTGGCGTGTTGCTGGGCGCGGCGTTGGCTACGCATTTCGGGCTGCCCGGCATTACCCCCGGCGAGGCGCGGGCGGGGTTGGATAAACAGATTTTTCGCAAGCTGGAAGCGGCCGCCGACACGGCGCCCGAGGATTACCGTCCGGTGTTTTCCGCACGTATCGAAAGCCTGGGAGAACTGCGTCAGCGGGTCGTCGAACTGGGCGGCAGAGCCTTCATCAAACCCGCCTGCGAAGGCGCAAGCAGGGGTTGCCGGGTCATCCATCACCCGTCCGAATGCGATGAGGCCTGGCAGGCGCTCAAGCCGTATCGAGAAGGCGGCATCGTCCTCGAAGAGTTGATTCAGAACGCCCGGGAATACAGTTGGGACTACGTCGCGGGCAGCACTTGGGTCACTGAGAAAACCACCACCGAAGGCGCCTATCGCGCAGAAATCCAGCAAGTGGTGCCGGCACCGTTGGCGGCTGACGTACAGGCTCGCCTGGCGGCTGCCGGTCGCCATATGTCCGGACTGGTCTCACTGGAAAACGGCGCCTATCACAACGAAATCTTCCTGCGCCGCGACGGCCTGACTTCGGCGGTGGAAACCAACATGCGCCCTGGCGGCATGCATATCTGGGACCTGGCCCGTCTGGCGTTTGTCGATTTCGATCCATGGGAACGCTGGGTCCGGTGGGCGGTAGAAGGCAAGGTCGACTATCAGGATCCCGTTGCCCGTGGCTATTGCGGCATTCGTCTGCTCAGGGCCCCGGCCGGTGGTCTTTTGCGCTTCGTGCCCGACATCCAGTCCCTGGCCCGGGAGCTGAACATCGAGCTGGTCGAGGCGGTGTACGCCAAGCGCCTCAGTGATTCAGTCACCGCACTGGTGAAAGACAACACGTCGTTTATCGGCCACATCGTATTGTTCAGCGAAGACTACGGGCAGCTCAGCGACAACCTGCTGCGCCTGGCAGAGGCGATCGAATCGCGCGTCGAAGTCACATGCCTGGCTGTGCCGGCGAGAGCCGTGGGTTGAGCCTTCGGGATCAATGTTTCAAGCATTATTGGTTTAAGAGGGTTGAATGAATGATTGAGCAAAAAATGTCGTGTGACGAACGTTTCATCACCCTGGCGAAAGAACTCGACTACGACATCTACGGCGAGAACACAGTGGGCGGACGTTACGCACCGCTGGTTCGGCATCACGATGAAATCTACATCAGCGGTCTGGTACCGCGCGTGAGCGGCAAAATGCAATACCCGGGCAGGGTCGGGCTTGAGCTCAGCCTGATGGACGCACAAGCGGCGGCCAGCATCAGCGCCATGCGCGGGCTGGCACTGATCGTTGATGCCATCGGTTCACTGGACAAAATAAAGTCGCTGATACGGGTCACGGTTTACGTGAAGTGCACGGCGGACTTTGTTGATCTCAGTGAAGTTGCCAACGGCGCATCGGATGTCTTCAGTCATGTGCTGGGCGATGCGGGGAAACATACCCGAACCACTGTCGGTGTCTACCAACTACCGAAAAATGCCGCCGTGGAAGTTGACATGATTGTGGCGCTGCGGCCCTCGGTGTTGTGAGTCTTAGTTGCTCGGCTTTACAGTGATCGATTGTTCGCCTAGTGTCAGGTCGACTCAAAGTCGATAATAAATCGGTGTGCGCGGATGAATAACATTCAAGGTGGTTTTTTTTCATATAAGGACTTTCGCCAGAGTTTGAACCCACCGCCGGTCAATGCCCGGGTGTGGAAGGGTGACGAACTCACAGGCATGCGTAAGAACCTCGAAGCCAGCGAGATCGATATTGTCGCCCTGGCTCACGACGACAGCACCGAAGGCTGCAAGTTGACGCCAGGGATGGCGGTGTCCATGCAATGGTTGAAACCGGGCACGACGCTGAATGGCCATGCGCATTCCTGGTGGCACCTGTTCATCATTCAGTCCGGCAGCGGCGCGCTGACCTTGGGCGATGCCGATGCAGTGGACGTCAGCCCCGGCGACGTGTTGCTGGTGCCAGCCTGGACCCGACACGGCTTCGTCAACACCAGCGCCACTGAACCGCTGGCCATGCTGAACATGAGCAACATGCCCCAGATGGCGCAACTCTCCAATGCGGCAGACGCCACGGTCTGACACGCTCAACCTTCCCCTCTGTGACCCACCAGGGAGTCTGCATTCGCAGACTCCCTTTTTTATTTCTGCCCATCCTGGGTATTTGTGTCTTTAAACTTCTGTATCCGTAGAAACAGCTAATTTCTGTATCTGTTCAGCGCTTAAGCAACTAACTACGATCGTTTCCAATGCAACGGATTATTGTGGTTAAAGCAAGGGAGCGTTCTATGGAAAGTACGAAGCTGAAACTGTATATCGGCGCAGATTTTGTCAGTGCTTTTGCGCTGTCAGCATTTGTGGCGTTGAAAGAGAAACAACTTTCATTTGAACTTGTCACGCTGGATTTGAAAGCGCGTGAGAACTATAAGTCGAGTTATCAAGATATCTCTCTGACGTGCAAGATCCCCACGTTGATTCACGACGGTTTCGCATTGTCGGAATCTTCGGCCATTGCCGAATATCTGGACGAGATAGCGCCGGGGCATCCAAAACTGTTCCCGCTGGACATCAAGCAGCGCGCCCGCGCCCGCCAACTCCAGGCCTGGTTGCGCAGTGATCTGCTGGTCATTCGCAAAGAGCGTCCGGCAGACCTTATTTACTTCGGCAAGAAAGAAACCCCGTTGTCGGATGAAGCCCAGGCAGCTGTCGCGAGACTGTTCTTTGTCGCCGACCGGTTGCTGGAGGAGGGCGCCGATCATCTGTTCGAAGACTGGAGCATCGCCGACACCGACCTGGCAATCATGCTCAACCGATTGCTCGCCAATGGCGATCGCGTTCCTCAGCGGCTCGCGGCCTATGTGCGTCGGCAATGGGATCGCGACAGCGTCCGGGCATGGATGGACATAGAGCGCGCAGCGCCGGCCATTCAGTGAAAACGCCAGGCAATCACCAGGAGCGCTGCCATGCAGGGACTGTCGGAGCAGGAAAGATACAAACCCTATAACTCACGCACCATTCGCGACACGCCGTATTGGCAAAAACTGACACCAGCGTTGCAGGAAGCCATGACCGTGGTGGCCAGGGTCATGCCGTTTCGCACCAATGACTATGTCCTCGGTACGCTGATCGACTGGAACAACATTCCGGATGATCCGATTTTCCGCATGACCTTTCCCCACAAGGACATGCTGCTGCCGGACGAGTACGCGTCGCTTAAACAGTTGATCGAGCGCGATGACGCCGTCGCCATCAAGCGTCGGATCGAGGCGATCTGGCTGCGCATGAACCCCCACCCGGCCGGGCAGCTGACACACAACGGCGCGACCCTCGACGGAAAAGTCCTACCCGGTATACAGCACAAGTACCGCGAGACCGTGCTGTTTTTCCCCGGTGCCGGTCAGACGTGTCACGCGTACTGCACGTTCTGTTTCCGCTGGGCGCAGTTCATCGGCGAGGAAGAACTCAAGTTCAACGCGCGTGAGTCCCAGGAGCTGGTGAATTACCTGAGGGTGCACACCGAGGTGACCGACGTGCTGATCACCGGGGGCGACCCGATGATCATGAACACCCGGTCGCTGGCGGGGTATATCGAGCCGCTGCTGGAACTGCCCCACCTCAAGAGCATCCGCATCGGCACCAAGTCCGTGGCGTATTGGCCGCAACGGTTTGTCAGCGACAAGGACGCACCGGAACTGTTGGCGCTGTTTAAACGGATCGTCGCGGCAGGGAAACACCTGTCGATCATGGGGCACTACAACCACCCGGTGGAGATCCGCCAGGACATCGCTCGCCAGGCTGTCGAACGCATTCGTTCCACCGGGGCGACCTTGCGCATGCAGGCGCCGGTGATCCGCCACATCAACGAAAACCCCGCCGATTGGGCGGCGCTCTGGACCGAGGGCGTGCGGCTGGGGGCGGTGCCTTATTACATGTTTGTCGAGCGCGATACCGGGCCGAGCCACTACTTCGCGATGCCGCTGGTGCGGGCGTTCGAGATTTTCCAGGCGGCTTACCGAACGGTCTCCGGGCTGGCGCGCACAGTGCGCGGGCCATCGATGAGCACGTTTTACGGGAAGGTGTTGATCAACGGCATCGAGACCGTGGCCGGGGAAAAAGTCTTCGTGTTGCAGTTTCTTCAGGCCCGGGACCCGCAATGGGTATTGCGCACCTTCTATGCGCGCTTCGATCCGCACGCGACCTGGTTCGATGAGCTGCGACCGGCGTTTGGCGAGCGCTCGTTTTTCTTTCAGCCGGAGCCTGTAGCAGCGCCCGAATTGATACCGGTCTTGCTCGAAACGGCGTAAGAAAATTCATCAGGAGATAGGGATATGAGCGGCATTCCGTTTGACCAGCGAGAAGGTTTTATCTGGCTCGATGGCGAGTTCGTCGAGTGGTCCGAGGCGCGCTTGCATGTGCTGACCCATGGTTTGCATTACGCGAGCACCGTGTACGAAGGGGAGCGTGTCTACAACGGCAAGATCTTCAAACTGCGTGAGCACAGCGAGCGGCTGTACCGCTCGGCGCAGTTGATGGATTTCGCGATTCCCTATGAGTTGGCCGAACTGGAAGCGGCCAGCCATGAACTGCTGCAACGCAACAACGTGGTCGACGGTTATCTGCGGCCAGTGGCGTGGCGCGGCAGTGAAATGATCTCGACCTCGGCCCGCTTCAATCGCGTGCACGTGGCGATCGCCTGCTGGCAATGGCCGAGTTACTTCGACCCGGCGGGGCACATGGGCGGCATTCGTTTGAAGACCGCCGAGTGGCGTCGGCCGCCGCCCAGCAGCAGCCCGTTCGAAGCCAAGGCGTCCGGGCATTACCAGATCGCCACGCTCAGCAAACACGATGCGGAAAACAACGGTTATCACGATGCGCTGATGCTCGACTGGCGCGGCCATGTCGCCGAAGCCACCAGTGCCAACGTGTTCTTCGTCAAGGGCCGGACGCTGCACACGCCGCTACCCGATTGTTTTCTCAATGGCATCACTCGCCAGACCGTCATCGAACTGGCCGGGGCGCTGGATTACCAGGTGGTCGAGCGCACGATTCTTCCTACTGAGCTTGGCGACTTCGATGAGTGTTTTCTGACGGGCACCGCTGCTGAAATCACTCCCGTGCAGAGCATCGACGAACAGCGCTATCGACCGGGCAACGCCTGTCGCGAATTCATTGCCGCTTACACCTCAACCGTTAACGCCTGATAAACCGCCAGGAACACCACCATGTCAGATCAAGGGATTGTTGCGTCTAAACCTTACGTTTCACTGGGCCACCGCCATGATGAATTGTCATCCCGTGGCTGGACGGTGCTGACCCCAGCCGAATTTGCCTACGATGTCGTCGGCACGCTGCAGGCGTTCGGTCAGGTCATTCCGCAATTCAACGGGCAGACGGCGTTCGCCATTACCCGCAAGCCGGGGTATGAAGCGTTGCCGTACTCCCAGAGCATGAACGGCATCGGCCCGCACACCGAAGCGCCGGTCTATGGGCCGCCGCCGCGTTATCTGGCGTTGCATTGTCATCATCAGGCTACCTGTGGTGGCGGGCATACGGGGTTGGTCGACGGAATCGAGTTCCTGGCGTACCTCGAACGCACCGAACCCGAGTTGCGCGAATGGATCGACGACACACCCGTAGAGTTCGTCGCCACCGCCAAACCGGGTGAGGCGGCGCAAACCAGGGTCAAGGAGTACATCCTGACGCCTACAGAGGACGGGGACATTTTCCGCTTCAGCTACAACCAGTTTCACTACGGCGATGTGAATCCTTCCGAAGACGATTTGCAGCAATCGAAGGTGGCGAGCAGTTCATCGCCCCTGGCCAGGTTCGCGCTGCTCGGCGAGGAATATTTCATCCAGCACAACACGCCGGTGCTGATTCCCGACGGCTGCATGCTGATTTGGGACAACTGGCGAATGATCCACGCCCGCAGTCGATACACTGACCCGGCGCGCAACCTGACCCGCTACTGGCTGGCCTGATTCATCCGTCGCTCACTATTTAATCGGCGTACCCCTCAGCGGGTACGCGTCCTACAGGTATCGCGTCATGCAAACAGCAATCGAGATCGCCAAGGTCGATCATCAACTGGTCGTGCGGCTCAATCAGGCCTGGACCAAAAGGGCCACGGTGTGTGCGCCGGACAAGGCCTCGGTCAGCGAAGCGTTCGATCCGGCACGCCCGGATTATCCGGAGTGCATGGTGCCGTTCTTCCATCACCCGAAATTCCAGGCCCTTAGCGACGAGCTCAAAAGCACCGTCGTGACTTGGGGCTGGATCGGTTACAACCTGCGTACGGTCACGGCGGAAGAGCACGTGGTGAATCCGGCGCTGAGCGTCATCGCCAATCAGTACCTGGGTAAAAACGACTGGCACTTTCGCGAGGCGATGCAGCAGACGTTGATCGACGAGCACTACCACACGCTCATGCACCTTCGCGCCATCGAGCGGACCAAAGAGGAGCGCGCACTCGATCAGGATCTGGAGTTGCCGCCCTCGGTGACCTATCTGCGCCTTGTCGCGCTGCGAGAAACATTGCCCGAGCAGTGGCAGCGCGACCTGGCGGCGATCACCTTTGCGGTGGTGGCCGAGATCAGCGTCAACGCTTACCTGGATCTGCTGGCCGACGACCAAACCATTCAACCGCAGAACCGCCGCGTGGCAGAGCTGCATAACCGCGACGAATACGCCCACAGCAAGATTCTCGCTGAAGTGGCGAAGGTCATGTACGCGAACATGCAGCCGACCCAACGGGCATTTTTCGCACAGACGTTGTCGGTGGCGCTGAGTGCCTTTGTCGCTCAGGACTACTCGATGTGGGAGGCGATTCTCACGCAGCTCGGCGTCGAGGATGCGGCGCTGATCATCGCCGACACTCGCGAGAGCAACAAGAACGCCACGATCATGCGCGACTACAGCGGCCTGCATCGTCTGGCGCAGGATCTGGGAATTACCGACGAGATCGATTTCGACTTCCGTCCGACCCTCAAAGCGGCGGCCGTGGCCTGATTCAGGAGGTGAAAATGTCCGTTCCTGTGTACGAAGTGTTTGCCATCCGTGTCGGCACCAATGCCCAGCGCCCCGCCCGGGAGAACTTTCTTTACGACGCTTGCTGCGGAGATCCGAACGCGTCGATGCCGTTGGACTACTACTTCTGGGTCATTCGCAACGAGCAGCGGGTCATCGTGGTCGACACCTGTTTTCAACCGGCCACAGCCGATCGGCGCAACCGTCAGATGTATCGCCTGCCGGAAGAATCCCTATGCCAACTGGACATCGATCCGGCGCAGGTCGAGAACCTGATCCTCACCCATTTGCACTGGGATCACGCCGGCAACCTGGGGTTGTTTCCGAAAGCCACGGTGCATCTGCAGGAAGCGGAGCTGCGCTTCTGCACCGGACCGAAAATGGCCCATCGCACGGTAAACAAAACCTACGAAGTCGAAGATGTGATGTCGGCGCTGCCACCGCTGTTCGAAGGCCGGTTGCGCTTGCATACCGGCGCGGTCGAGGTGATTCCGGGTGTGACGCTGCACCCGGTGGGTGGCCATACGCCGGGTAGCCAGGTGGTGCGGGTGAACACCGAGCGCGGGTGGATTGTCCTGGCGTCGGATGCTGCGCATTTGTGGGCGAACATTCGCCAGCGCAGCCCGTTTCCGATCCTGGATGATCTGGCACAGACGCTGGAAGCGTTTATCGAAATCGACCGTTTGGCTGACAGCGAAGACCACGTCATTCCCGGTCATGACCCATTGATTGCCGAGCGATTCCCTCATTGGAACGATGATCCACACATCATTTGCCTGCACGCAAACCCCTTGTAGGAGCCGGCTTGCTGGCGATGGCGGCGGATCAGTCGACATCGATGGCGTCAGACATAACGCCATCGCCAGCAAGCCGGCTCCTACAGGGTGACGTGTCAGCTTTGGGTTTTGAGGAGTTGGCCCAATGTTGCCAGCGCCTCATCTATCTTCGGCGAATACGGCGCCCCACACCCAATCCGCACAAAGTGACCAAAGCGCTGCGCATTGGAAAAGATATCCCCAGGGGAAATCTGAATGCCCGCCTTCAACGCCTCCCGAAACAGCGCCATGGCCGAATAGTGTCGAGGCAGTTCCACCCACAGCAATGTGCCGCCCCGAGGGGCCGTCACACAGGTGCCCGGAGGGAAATAGCGGGTGATCGCGGCACTCATCTGTTGGCGTTGTTGCGTCAGGGTTTTCCTCAGCCGACGCAGGTAACGCTCGTAGGAAGGCGTCTTCATGAACGCACCCACCGCCAGTTGCGACAACGTCTCACAGCCGCGGGTCTGAGTGTGTTTGAGCATTTCCACGCGCTCGTGCCATTTTCCCGCGCTGATCCAGCCCAGGCGCAAGCCCGGTGCCAGGGTTTTGTTCAGCGAGGCGCAATAGATCACATTGTCACTGCAGTCCCAGTGTTTGAGCGTGGACAACGGCTGCTCGGTATCCACCAGGTCGCCATAGGTGTCATCTTCGATCAGCACGGTGCCGTGCTCGGCGCACAGTTGCACCAACCGCGCCTTGTTGGCGTCGGGCATGATGCTGCCCAGCGGATTCTGCAGGTTGGGAATGACGATCAGCGCCCGAATCCGTTCGGGTTTTTGCAGCAGTTGTTCCAGTGCGAACAGGTTGATGCCCGCGTGGCCCGTTGCCGGGACTTCCAGCACTCGCAGGTTCAGGCTTTCGAGAATTTGCAGCAAGCCGTAGAAGGTCGGCGACTCCACGGCCACGGTGTCACCGGGTTGGGTGACCGCACGCAAGGCCAGGTTGATTGCTTCGGTTGCGCCGTTGGTGATCACAATCTTCTCGGCAGTCAAATTGGCTTTGGCGGTCAGCGCCCGTCGCGCCAGGATGTTACGCAAGGCGAGGTTGCCGCAGGTCGAGCCTTGGACACCCAGCAAATGCTGATCCTGACGCAGCGCCTTGATCATGTGCTCCTGCAAAATCTTCAACGGATAGAGCTCGGGTGCACAGTAGGCACTGGCGAAATTGACCTTGATCGTTGCACGCTGGCTGGCCTTGAGCACCGATGACACCAACTCGTGAATGCCGAGATAGACGTCGGTGTCGAGGGGCGGGGGAGTCATCTCGACAGGTTTGGGCAAGTTATCCGGCTGGCGAATGTAGTTGCCGGAACGCGGGCGGGCTTCCAGGACACCGTAGTCCTCAAGTTCTCGGCAAACCTGCACGGCGGTCGACAGGCTGACGGCATGTTTTTCCATCATCAGCCGAATGGAGGGAAAACGTTCACCGGTTTTCAAGGTGCCGCTGCGGATTGCGTCGAGGTAGTGGTTGGCTAACTGACGGTACAAAGGGGTTGTGTGCATGACGACCTCAGCAATCGCACCACTGAAGTCTTGAGCTGGAAAGTGAGATGACGCTCCCCGCAGGCGGACCCGTGGTGCTCAAGGGTGAAGGGAAGTGTTTATTCGGGTGTCGATACTGTGAGAGTAATCGTGCTTTTAGCGGAATCGCGGGCAATAAAAAGCCCCGCTCTAGGGCGGGGCTTTTAGGTCAGTGGCGCCTGAAGCGCTGCTGATGGACCGTGTTACTGCGCGGCGATGCTGTAGCCATCGAACGCGGTTTGCTGCTGAAGCGCGGTAATGATGTTTTTGCGGTTGACCGCTTGTTCCGTCCCGGCGCTGTCCAGGAACGTCTCGCTTTCCAGCTCGGCTTCATCGCCCTCGCCAACGAAAGTGAAGCCCAGGAATTCCAGTGCTTCACGGTCAACGTTCAGTCGCGAGCGTGGTGTACGCAGCGGCAGGGTGACGCTCACGCCATCCTTGCTGATGGTAAACACCTCGACTTCTTTCTTGGCGCGGGCCGTTTTGCTCTTGCCGCTGGCCGGGTTGCTGATGGCTAGATGCGTCTGGTTCAGCACCTTCAATGCCAGGCCGTAGACGATTTCCTGAAACGCCGGATCGTCCTTGAAGCTGGAAAGAATGCGGCTGATCGAGAATTTGCTGCTCAGGTCTTCGAGGGCCGCGATATCGGCCGCTTCGGCGTCCTTGAGTTGCTTGAGTTCGCCCATCAGTTCGTAGGCTTTGTCGTCGTCGAAGCGGTCGTGGGCCTGGCGAATCGCGGCGCGCAGCTCGCGGATCTGGTCGCTTTCACGGGTGGACTGGAAAGCGTCCAGAACCATCTCGCTGATGGTCTTGGCCTGGGGCACATGCTGTGAAAGATTGATGGAGTTTTCGTATTCCGCTTTGGACGACAAGGTGACTACGGATTCAGCGGTATTGGAATCGGACATTGAAATTTCACTACTTCTTTAAACTTGGGTTTAGGCGAGAAAGCGCTGGGCCTTTTCAGGCCGCCTAATCTATTGGACCGAGACGGCGTTGTCACGGATTCCTACTTCCCCGGCGAATTCAGGTTCATGGAACGCACCGCCCATTGCTCTGCAGTCTGTTGATCGACCGGTAACGTGAAGCGAAAGGTCGCGCCACGTCCGGGCACATCGATCAGCTGGATATCGCGACCGTGCAGTTGCAGGATCCGATGGACGATTCTCAGGCCGAGTCCGCCATCGCGTCGTGCGCCGCCAATGTTGAACGGGCGCAGGAACAGCCCTTCGCGCAGTTCAGGTGCGATGCCGGGGCCGGTGTCGCTGACGGTGACTTCGATAAACGATCCTTGTGGACGCAGGCTCAATTCGATATCCCCACCTTGAGGGGTATGACGCAGGGCGTTGTCGAACAGGTTGGTGAGGACCCGTTCGATCAGCCCCAGGTCTGCGCAAGCGGCCGCCACGTTGGGCGCGAAGCTGGCCTTCAGTTCAACCTGGCGCGCCTCGGCGGTGAGTTCGAATTTCTGGAAGATGTCCTGCACCAGGTCGGTCAGGGAGAAGCGCTCCAGCACGGGCTGCACGAAACCGTGCTCCAGGCGCACCAGTTCCAGCAACGATTGCGCCAGGCCGCCGACCTTTCGGCTTTGATCCAGAGCGATGCCCAGGTAGCGGCGACGGTCGGCGGGGGACAGCGTGGCGTCCTTGAGTGACAAGGTTTCCAGATAACCGTGCAACGAGGCCAAGGGCGTACGCAGGTCGTGGGAAATGTTCGCCACCAGTTCGCGGCGCTCCTGATCCTGACGGGTCAGCGAACGCCATTGTTCGCTGAGGCGCGCCTGCATCTGCCGGAAGGTGGCGTCGAGGATGGCGATTTCGTCGTGGCTGGCGGTTTTTTCCGCCGGGGCTGGCGCGGGTGGCGTCGCCGGGACACCATCAATGTCGAACTGGCTGACGGTTTCGGTCAACCGACGCAACGGCCGGGTGATCAGCGCAAAGGCTGTGAGACCGGCAATCAGGCAAAGCAATGCGACCAGTCCGATAGACAGCAGGGCCGTGTTGAGGGCTGCACTGGTGGCGCCCCGTTCCGCCAGGCGATCGTGGTCTTCGCCGAGCAACACCACGTAAAGATAACCGACAGGCTTACCGTCGACCTTCAACGGTGCAGCGCTGAACACCTTGCGCGCATCGACGCTGCGCGGGTCGTCGCCGAGAATCGGCAGGGCATCACCCTTGAGCAGGCGCTGGATGGGCGCAAGGTCGACCCGTTCCCGGTGAATCCGGCCTTCGGGCGCCGCGCTGCCGACAATCCTGCCCCCGATGTCGAGCAGATAGACCTCGACACTGGGATTGACCAGCATCAGCTTGCTGAACAGGTCTCGCACGGCATCGGGCATCAGGCCCTGGGTGTCCATCAGCACCGTGTCGCTGGCGATATGTTGGGCCAGATCCCGCGACAGCCCTTGCACCACTTCCTGTTCATGCATCTGGTTGGAACGCACCTGCATCCAGGCCGAGGTGCCGCAGCACACCAGCAACAGCACGGCGAAAACCAGAGACAGCCGTTGCGTCAGGGTCAGCTTCATGGCTGTTCCTCGCTGGCCGCGAATTTGTAGCCACGGCCCCACACCGTGAGGATGCGCACCGGTTGCGCGGGATCGGCCTCGATCTTTGCCCGCAGGCGGTTGATGTGGGTATTGACCGTGTGCTCGTAGCCTTCATGGCTGTAACCCCACACGGCGTTGAGCAGGTCCATGCGCGAGAACACTTTGCCGGGCTGGCGGGCGAAGAAATACAGCAGGTCGAACTCCCGTGGCGTGAGGTCGAGGCGCCGACCGTCAAGGGACACCTCGCGGGTGATCGGGTCGATGGAGAGGCCGTCGATGATCAGGCTGCCGGCGTCCATTTTCAGGTTGCGCGCCATGGCGTCGACCCGTCGCAGCAACGCCTTGACCCGGGCGACCAGCTCGAGCATGGAAAAGGGTTTGGCCAGGTAATCATCGGCGCCGAGTTCCAGGCCCAGTATCCGATGCACTTCGCTGGAGCGCGCACTGGTGATGATGATCGGGGTATAGCGGGCCATGGCGCGGGCGCGGCGGCAGATTTCCAGGCCGTCGACACCCGGCAGCATCAGGTCGAGGATCAGCGCGTCCCAGTTTCCTTGCTGCAGCAATCGCATGCCTTCATCGCCATCGGCGCAGTGCACCACCTCGAACTGCTCATCGCGCAGATGCAGGCAGATAAGGTCGGCGATATGCAGATCGTCCTCGACCACGAGGACGCGTTTGGTCGGTTCCATCAAGCTCAATCCTTCGGCGCAATGAGCGCATTGTGCGGGTTTTCCAGGGCCAGAGTTATCACGAATTGTTTAACTTCCCGTGAGGATTTGGCGAACTACCCAAGCCTAGGCTGTGTTCCATGAAAGGCATTTTGGATTTTTGGAGACGGCCATGTTTTCACGGCGACAATTTCTACTGGCGAGCGGCGGGCTGGGGGCTGCAGCCCTGGTGATCGGTGTATTGCCAAAATTTGCCGCTCGTTCCGCACTGGTCAGTGAGGCCAGTGCCGAGAAGGTTTTCGAGGTGACCCACAGCGACAGCGAATGGCGCGCCCTGCTAAGCGCCGAGCAGTACGAAATCCTGCGCGAGGAGGGCACCGAACGGGCCTACAGCAGTGCGCTGAACAACGAGCACCGTGAGGGCATCTTTGCCTGTGCCGGTTGCGATCTGCCGCTGTTCTCCTCTGCAACCAAGTTCGACAGCCACACCGGTTGGCCGAGTTTCTGGGCCCCGCTGGACAAGGCCGTGGCGACCCGTCAGGACCGATCCTTCGGCGTGTTGCGCGAAGAGGTTCACTGTCGGCGTTGCGGTGGTCATCTGGGGCATGTTTTCGATGACGGGCCCAAGCCCACCGGCCTGCGTTACTGCATGAACGGTCTGGCGATGACCTTCAAGCCACAGGCGGCCTAACCCTCTCTCTCATTTCATGCAGGTCGACGTTATGTGGCTTCTGGTCCTCGCTTATCTCGGTGGTGTGCTGACGATCGTCAGCCCGTGCATTCTGCCGGTACTGCCGTTTGTCTTCGCCCGCACCGGGCAGCCGTTCATGAAGAGCAGCTTGCCGCTGCTGGCGGGGATGGCACTGACTTTCGCGCTGGTCGCCTCGTTGGCAGCGGTAGGTGGCGGTTGGGTGGTGCAGCTCAATCAGTACGGACGCTGGCTCGCCTTGGTGTTTGTTGCACTGTTCGGCTTGACGTTGTTGCTGCCGCAACTGGCTGAGCGCCTGACGCGTCCGCTGGTGGCGGCTGGCAGCCGTTTGTCGCAAGCCGCCGGTGCCGATTCGCGGCCGCGTCCCGGTGCTTCGTTCCTGATCGGTGTTGCAACTGGCTTGCTCTGGGCGCCGTGTGCCGGGCCGATTCTGGGCCTGGTACTCACCGGCGCCGCACTGCAAGGGGCAAGCATCGCAACCACCCTGTTGCTGTTGGCCTACGCCGCCGGTGCCGCCACTTCTCTCGCGGTGGCGTTGCTGCTGGGCGGTAAAGTCTTCGCTGCAATGAAGCGTTCCATCGGTGCTGGCGAGTGGGTTCGTCGAGGTTTGGGCGCTGCAATGCTGGCGGGTGTGGCGGCGATTGCCCTGGGGCTTGATACCGGGATTCTGGCACGGGTTTCGACGGCCTCCACGGGCGGTATCGAATAGGCGCTGGTCGGACGGTTGGCCAGGTCTCCTAATGAAAGCGGGGCAATGATGGCGCGTGATCCCGGTGGTGTAATGAAAGCGGCTGACCAAAAGCCGGGCGCGCTGCCGATTGAAGGCAACCTTCCGGCGCTGGACGGCGCCGTGCAATGGCTCAATTCACCCCCTCTCACTGCTCAGGCGTTGAAGGGCAAAGTAGTGCTGGTGGATTTCTGGACCTACTCCTGCATTAACTGCCTGCGCACGCTGCCCTATGTAAAGGCGTGGGCCGAAAAGTATCGTGATCAGGGCCTGGTGGTGATCGGCGTCCATGCGCCCGAATTCGCTTTCGAACGGAATGTAGGCAACGTCACCAAAGCCATGAAGGACCTGGGCATCAACTACCCGGTGGCAATCGATAACGACTACAAGATCTGGCGAGCTTTCAACAACGAGTACTGGCCCGCCCACTATTTTGCCGACGCTCAGGGACGCATTCGCTATCACCACTTTGGCGAAGGCGATTACGCCGAGTCGGAGCGGGTGATCCAGCAATTGCTGCGTGAGGCGGGCGCCGCCAAGGTGGCCGACGGGTTGATCAATGCCAGTGCCGAGGGTGTTCAACTCGCGCCGGACATGAACGAAGTGCAGTCACCGGAAACCTACGTCGGCTACCAGCGCTCGGAGCATTTCGTCCCCGAAACCAGCCTGGTTCCCGACAAGTCGACGAACTACAACCCACCGTCGCAACTGGCCCTGAATGACTGGAGCCTGGGCGGTCAGTGGACTGTCGGTTCGGAGCGGGCCATATCAAGCGCGCCGGCCAGTCGCATCGTTTACCGCTTCCATGCTCGTGATTTGCACCTGGTGCTGGGGCCTGCCACCGATGGCAAACCGGTGCGCTTCAAAGTCCTGATTGACGGAAAAGCCCCTGGTGATGCCCACGGTACGGACGTCGCACCCGATGGCAGCGGCAGCGTGACCGAACAACGTTTGTATCAACTGGTGCGTCAACCCGGCGGTGTCACGGATCGAACCTTCAGCATCGAATTTCTCGATCCGGGCGTCTCGGCGTATGCCTTTACGTTCGGTTGATAGCCCCCTTTATTTCTCAGGAGTCAGCCTCATGAAAACCCTCTTCACCTGGCGCCGCACCCTGTTGGGGCTGGCTGCCGCAGGCATCATCGGCCAATGCTCGGCCTTCTCTTTCGGTGCTGGCGACGAAGCGGTCATCATTCCCCCGCCGGCCCTCGACGAAACCACCCAGGCCCATAGCGAAACGGCGGTCTTCGCCGGCGGTTGCTTCTGGGGCGTGCAAGGGGTGTTTCAGCATGTCAAAGGGGTGAAGAACGCGGTCTCCGGCTATGCCGGTGGTGCCGCCAACACCGCCCGATACGAACGAGTCAGCGATGGCGATACCGGTCACGCAGAAGCTGTCGAGGTCACCTTCGACCCCACTCAGGTCAGCTATGGCACCTTGTTGCAGATCTATTTTTCCGTCGCGCATAACCCAACCGAACTCAATCGACAGGGGCCTGACCACGGGACTCAGTACCGGTCGGCGATTTTCCCTGCAAACAGCGAGCAGCAACGCGTCGCCCAGGCCTACATTGCCCAGCTGGATGCCGCCAAATCCTTCAACAAACCGATCGTCACCAAACTGGAAACCTATAACGGTTTCTACCCGGCGGAAGAGGAACATCAGGACTTTCTGACCGAGCATCCGACTTATCCGTACATCGTGATCAACGATCTACCGAAAGTAGCGCAGCTCAAACAGCTGTATCCGGAGCGGTATCAGGAAAAACCGGTGCTGGTGAAGTCGGGGTTGTAATCATTGTAGGAGCGATCCGGCCGAGGATTCGGGGAAGGGGGCATGATGCTCACCCCGAAATCACATTCTTGCCTGCCACCTTCGACCGATACAACGCCTGATCAGCCCTGGCCAGCAACCCGGTTTGTTGTTCTTCGTCAAAACGCTGAACCACACCAAAACTGAGGGTCAGTTGAAAGTCTCCCACCGGCGGCAAGTCGGCGAGGCTATTGCGGATGGTTTCGGCAAGGGTTCTGGCGTCGGCCAGCGGGGTGTTGGGCAAAATCATGATGAACTCATCACCCCCCCAACGCACCAGCAAATCGCCCTCGCGGACGCAACGCTTGACGCTTTCGACCACCTGCACCAACGCGGCATCACCCAGGGCATGACCGTAGTGATCGTTGATGTTCTTGAAGTCGTCGATGTCCATGGCGATCAGCGACAGGGGCTGTCGAAAGCGCTGGGCGCGGTCACATGCCTGGGGAAGGGCCTTACTCAGCCGATGTCGATTGGCGATTGAAGTCAGCGCGTCGGTTTCCGCCAGTTTGCGATTTTCTTCGAGTTGGACCTGCAATTGCTGGTTGACCCGGGATAGCTCTCGAGTGCGTTCTTCGACGATGGCTTCGAGGGATTGATTCCTTCGTTCAAGCGCTTCGAGCAGGCGTTTTTTGTCTTCAATGCAGCGGTGCGCACCGACCATGCGCGCGACCGAACCGTCGGCATTACGTGCAAGCACGTGGCCACGATCTTCGATCCAGATATAGCGCCCGTCCTGTGTGCGACAGCGATACTCGGCTTGATAACCGGGAGCCCGTTGGCTCAGGTAGTCGTCAAACAGGGCCATGACCCGCGGGTAATCGTCGGGGTGCATCACGTTTTCCCAGGTCAACACGTTGTTGTCGAGGGAGTGAGGTGCATAGCCAAGCATTTCGTACCAGCCGGGGTTGCGGTAAACGAAACCGGTATTGGCGTTCCAGTCCCAGATGCCGTCACTGACCAGTTCCATAATGGTGTGCAGCATGTTTTCGTTCAAATCGGACAGATTGAACTTCAACGCTTCGATATCCGAGGCCCCATCCATCACCGCTCTCCCTGACCAAAGTGACCCGTCAGTCGAGGAGATTAGTCGATGGCGCCTTCAGCCCGCTAGTGCTTGCCCCACATCCGCATGGCGAAGTCGACGAAACTGCGCAGTTTCGGCAAACGGTAGCGATCCTGTGCGTACATCAGGCTCATCGGCCGGTTCGGCGGCACGTAATCCGGCATCACGGCCACCAGTTTTCCGTCCTTGAGGTCTTGCTCCACCAATGCGTCGGGCAACAACACGATGCCCATGCCGGTGCGTGCCGCTTGATGCAATCCTGCGGAACTGTTGATCAGCATGGGGCCACTGACTGCCACCGTCACCTCGCCTTCGGCCCCGGTCAGGCGCCATTCCTTTTCCACCGAGTGCCAGTCATCGCCGGCCGGGTAGGCAAAGGACAGGCAATCGTGGTGTCGCAGGTCATCCGGTGTCTGCGGGTTGCCTCGGCGCGCCAGGTAGCTCGGTGACGCGCACATGGTCAGCGTGTAGTCCTCGAGTGGGCGGGCGATCAGGTTGGTCTGTTCCATGTTGCCCAGCCGAAACGCCACGTCGAAACCGTTTTCGAGCAGGTCCGGACGCCGGTTGGTGAGGACCACGTCCAGTTTGACCCGTGGACAAAGCCGGGCGAATTCGCTCAGCGCGGGCGCGAGTTTTTCGGTGCCGAACGTCAACGGTGCGGTGAGGCGCAGGGTGCCGCTCGGCTCGTCGAGGGCCTGCTCGGCCAGGCGTTCGGAATCAGCCACCAGTCCCAGTACTTCGAGGCAACGCTGATAGTACGCGGTACCAAATTCCGTCAGCCGCTGGCGTCGCGTCGTACGGTTGAGCAAGCGCACACCCAGTCGTTGCTCCAGTGCCCGCAGGTGATTGCCCACCATGGTGGTCGACATTTCGCACTGAAAAGCGGCAGCGGTCATGCTGCCGGATTCCACCACTTTTACGTAAACGGTCATTGCCTGGAACAGATCCATTATCAAGCCCGGCTTTAAAATGATTGAAGTTTTGCAGTGTTTATCCAGTTCTGGTGGCTAACCATACTGCAAAAACACCGACTATTGATGGAGCTTGATGTCATGACCGCCGCCTGCCTGATGAGCACTTACCAACCACTGGCCTTGAGTTTCACTAAAGGCCTGGGCACACGCCTGTGGGATCAGGCCGGTCGTGAATACCTGGATGCGGTGGCGGGCGTGGCGGTGACCAATGTCGGCCACTCCCATCCCAGAATTGTTTCCGCCATCAGCGAACAGGCCGGGCTGTTGTTGCACACCTCCAACCTTTACAGCATCGACTGGCAACAGCGGCTGGCGCAGAAACTGACCCGATTGGCAGGCATGGAGCGGGCGTTCTTCAACAACTCCGGTGCCGAAGCCAACGAGACCGCGCTGAAACTGGCGCGGCTGCATGGCTGGCACAAAGGCATCGAGCAGCCCTTGGTGGTCGTCATGGAAAATGCCTTCCATGGCCGGACGCTCGGCACGCTGTCGGCCAGCGATGGCCCGGCGGTGCGCCTGGGTTTCAATGAATTGCCGGGGGATTTCGTCAAAGTGCCATTCGGCGATCTCAAGGCGCTGGACAAGGTGCAACAGGCCCACGGCCCGAGAATCGTGGCAATCCTGATGGAACCGATTCAGGGGGAGAGCGGTGTGCAACTGGCTCCGCCAGGCTACCTCAAAGCCGTGCGTGACCTGTGCAACCGGCGCGGATGGTTGATGATGCTCGACGAAATCCAGACCGGCATCGGTCGCACCGGCCAGTGGTTTGCGTTCCAGCATGAAGGCATCGTTCCGGACGTCATGACGTTGGCCAAAGGCCTGGGTAATGGCGTCCCCATCGGTGCCTGCCTGGCCCGGGGCAAAGCCGCCGACCTCTTCACCCCCGGCAGCCACGGCAGCACTTTCGGCGGTAATCCATTGGCCTGTCGCGTGGGTTGCACCGTGCTGGAGATCATCGAAGAACAGGGCTTGCTGGAAAACGCCACAGTGCAGGGCGAGCGCCTGCTCGAAAGATTGCGCATTGAACTGGCTGATGAGCCGAACGTACTGGCCATCCGTGGTCAGGGCCTGATGATCGGCATCGAACTCAAGCAACCGATTCGCGACCTGACATTGATCGCCGCCCGGGATCACGGTTTGCTGATCAACGTGACACGGGGCAAGACCATCCGCCTCCTGCCGCCGCTGACGATTGATGAGCGGGAGGTGGAGATGATTGTCAGAGGGGTTTGTCGGGCGGTGGGTGCAGCCTCGGTTTTTACTCAGTAATGATATCTGCACATCACTACACGTATCTCATGGTCCTCAACTGCATAGACCAAGCGATGCTCGCCTGTAATTGGACGTGACCAGAAGCCGCTCAAATTGTGTTTGAGCGGTTCTGGCTTTCCGAGCCCGCCGAACGGTTCACGCTGGATGGATTTGATAAGCAGATTGATTCGTTTGAGCCCGGCCTTATCGTTTTGTTGGAACCACAAATAGTCTTCCCAACCTTCAGGAGTGAACTCGTTATTCATTCTTCGATAAGTTGCCTGGTTTTGGTTTTTCCCGCCCGCAGATTGCCGATTGATTTCATCAGGCGTTCAGCATTGGCTGGGGAGCGAAGCAGGTAAGCGGTCTCTTCGAGGGCGTTGTATTCCGCCAGAGACATCTTCACCACGGGTTCGCCTTTCTGGCGAGTGACCAACAATGGAGCGCGATCTTCATTGACCCGATCCATGGTTTCGGCAAGGTGCGCGCGTGCAGTGGTGTAGTTGATGGTTTGCATGTTGTAGTCCTCGCTCAATGCAAAGAACGTACAGAAATGTGTACAGGATGACAGGGCGATACCTACGAATGGTCGTTACACAGACGATGCATCTGCGTTTGTGATGAGTATCGCTGAATGCCCTTCGAGACGTTTCCGTGAACGATGTAATCCGTATCCGATTCAAACGCCATCCTTTGGCCGCTTCAGGGTTTTCTCGAATCCTGTGATCTCGCCTCGATTCATCAGTTTGATTTTTGAACCCGCGAACACTTCGTACAACTGCTGATGCGCCAAAAAACCACTGGCGTCATCGCGGGCACGATAACTGCCGGCCCACGCCAGCAGCGTCATTAACAATTCGTCATCTTCCAGTTTGTGCTCTCGCTGGCGAATATTGGCGATGCATTGTTCTTCATCAACACACAACCAGATCAACGCGGTGGCGCGGTGAATAAGCTCGCTGGCGATCCAGCCGTAAACACCTTCGATTACCCAGCGCTCTTTATCTGCCGCGACCCGCGCCATGCCCAATGCTTCAGCGCGTGGGCGGGCGATGCTGTGTTCGTCGGACAGCCAGTGGATTGAATCGAGATCGATCCACGGTGATCGCAGATGCCCAGCCAAGCGCTCGGCCAACCAGCTTTTGCCCGAGCCGGAGTTGCCGATGATCAGTGTCCGAGCGAGATTCATATCCAGTAGCCTGCGTTAACGCATAGTCCGAGTACTCGACATCGATTAAATGTGGGAGCGGCGGTGCGGCGATCCCACAGGTTTTTTACCGGCCGTACCTTCAATCCTCCGCCTCAGGCGCCACCATCCGCGTCTTCGGCGAACCGTCCGAGTTGAGTTGAAAAATCTCCTGCGGCTGCCCTTTTTCATTAAAGAACACCTGCCCGATCCCCGCCGAATTCCACAACCGTTCACCCGCCTCGGCATGTTCCGGAACGTGCGGCACGATGCGCATCCGTCGGCGCTTGGTCAGCCAGTTCAGCGGCGAGCGCGGGGAATAGAGCCAGCGATTGAGCCGGTCGAACCATTCAAGCAGCGCCGGTGGAAATTCGTTCTTGATGCCGCTGCTGGTGATCTGCCAGATCCTCGGGCCAGCCTTGCGGTGTGGGATCAAGACTTCATAGACGAAGGAATAATGCACATCGCCTGACAGCACCACGTAGTTACCCGGTGTACGCGAGTGTCGGAAAATGTTCAGGATCACCTGGGCTGCGCCGCGATGGGCCATCCAGTTTTCGGCGTCTACCAACAGTGGATAACCGAACCAGCTGAACACCCGTTGCACGGTTTCTATCAGCTTCACGCCGAACACCGGTGCCGGCGAAACGATGATCGCCGACGGATGATCCAGCAATTCCTGTTGCAGTTCGCTAAGGGCTTCCCAATCCAGAAGACCCGAGGGCTGCTTGAGCGTCATCTCACTGCGCCAGCGCCGGGTGCGGGTGTCGAGCACCACCATCGCCGGAGTGGTCGGCAACACGTAATGCCAATGCTGGAACTTCAGCAACTCATCGATCAAGGCGTCCTGCACCGGGCTGTCGAGATAGCCATCGTCCCCGGTCGCGCTAAAACCATCAGTCTTCTCCAGCACCGCATCGAAGGCGTCCGGATTGTTGCCCCAGCCCTGGCACAACATATAAGCGATCAGCGCATTGCCGATGATGCGCTTGGAGAACGGATGGCCGTAGGCCGTTTCCTCCCATTGCGCGGAAAGATTCCAGTCATCGGTAATATCGTGGTCGTCGAAGATCATCAGGCACGGCAAATGCGCGAAGGCGCGGGCGACATCTCCAAGGCCGGCCTTGAAATTATCGATGCGCGTTTGCTCCAGTGCATAACGCTCGCGTCGTTCGGGAATCAGTTTCGGTGGTTTGGGCGCGATCAGCGTCCAGGGTGTCGGCGACCACACCAGCAGGTACATGGCCATGACTTCAGCGAATGTCACCAGATGATTGTCGGCACTGCTGCTGGTGAAAATCGGCTTGCGCGCACCGCCGAAAAATCGCTCGCGCAGGGTTTCGTTGCTTTGCAGCGCCGGTAACAAATCCGCACGGTGGTAGTAGCTGGCCGCATGCTCATAGAGCTTGGCGCTGTCGCTGACCACGGCGCCTTCAAGGTGTTCGCCGAACAACCCCAACCGCGCGATCAAGGCATGAATGGCGCGCAACATCGGCCCCGCGACATCGTCGGCGTACACCTGATCGCCGCTCATCATCAGCAATGCCGGACGCTCTGTTGCTTCATGTGCCGACGCCAGCAAGCGATCAACGCAGAGCAAACCGTCGGCGGCGCGATGGTGCGGTTTGCGGCAGGAGCCATGCAGCAGCTGATCGATCCGAGAGCGCAAAACGAAATTCGGGGAGCGTGCTTCGCCATACAGCAGATGCGGCGCCCATTCGGCGATACCCGTTGCGGCTTCATCAATCAGCAGGTCGTACTCGATTAGCGTGTCGCAGGGCAGTGCGACGTCCAGCGGCACATCGATCAAATGAATGAAGGCGCGAGTACCGACCCGGATGATCGTGCATTGCCCGGCGTCGAGGCGTATGTCGCCTACACCTTGCAGGCGCAACGTCAGTGACAACGACCGGCTTCCTACAAGCCACAGCACCAGCCGCTTAGGCTCCAGCCGCCGCAGCATGGGGCCGACCAGGACCGGTGGCAGTGAGGTGCAATCGTCAGGTAAAGGCAGTGATTCGGACATCCGGGTTCAAGACTCTTGGCGCACAGGTCGGCGATGATAACGCAGGTGGCTGCGGATGCCTGTTAAGCCTTGAGTTGAAACTGCTTGATCCTGGCCCGGTATTCAGCGGCGACCACATCCAGCTCCGAACTTGGCAATTTGTTCGCCTGATACACCAGAAACGGATCGCAACATGCCCATTGGCAGCGGTTCGCAGTGGCACGCAACGGTTGCAGCAGTTGCTCAAGGGGAAACAGGTTTACGCCAGTTTCGCCGTAGGCCTGGGGCGTGTTACCTGCGGTGGCGGCAACCATGATTGGCAGGCCCTCAAGTTTACGGCCCTGAACTTCATAGGCGATGTAGTACATCTGCGTGAGCACACTGTCCTGCCATGCCTTCAGCAGCGCGGGCGTTGAATACCACTGCACCGGAAATTGCAGCACCAGCCGCTTTGTCGACAACAAACGTTGCACCTCCGCTGCGATGTTGACTTCGTCGGTCGGGTAAAGCCCGTACAGATCGACGATGCACACGCCCTCCAGATCCTTCACGGCATCAAGCATGGCGCGGTTTGCATGGGAGCGCCCCAAATCAGGATGAAAACTCAAAATCAGGGTGGTGTCGTTCATGGCTCACCGGTTCAAGTGATGGGAGCCACAGCGTGCCAGCCTGCTGTACATTGCTCCAATGGATGGTTTGTCTAATTAGGTATTGATTTAATGAATCTGCGTTCGGTGGACCTCAACCTGTTGACCGTGCTCGATGCGTTGCTCGACGAAGCGCATGTCTCCCGCGCCGCCGAGCGAGTCGGCTTGTCGCAACCGGCGGCGTCCAATGCGTTGGAGCGTTGCAGGCACCTGTTCCAGGATCGTTTGCTCGAGCGCGGACAGGGCGGCATGCAACTGACGCCAAAAGCACAGGCCATGCGCGGCCCGTTGAAGCAGATTCTGGGGTCGGTCAGCACGCTGGTCGGCACCGCCAGTGCCGAGCTGAGCACCCTGCGCCAGACCGTGCGCATCGTCATGGCCGACTTTCCGGCGATCGTCATCACCCAGCGATTGCACCAACGACTGGCGGAACTGGCGCCGGGCATCGACCTGGTGATCCAACCCTGGCAGGGCGGTGAGGCGGCGCAGGAAAGCTTGAGTCGCGGCCAAAGCGATCTGGCCATGTCGGTGTTCCCGCCTCTGGGCCCTGACTACACCCGGCGCCTGCTGTTGCACGAGCATTTCGTGTTGGCAATGCGAGCGGGGCACCCTGCAATGGCAGGCTTCAATCTCGACCGCTGGCTGAGTTATCCACACGTGCTGGTGTCCGGGCGCGGCGCCACCTGGGGCCCGCTCGATGAACAGTTGAAGGGCCAAGGGCTGTCGCGGCGGGTCGGGATCGTCGTGCCGAGTTTTGTCATGGTTCCGGATCTGCTGCTGGGGTCGGACCTGATTGCGATGCTGCCGAGCCAGTGCCTGTCGATGCCGATGGCCAAGGCGTTGCACACCGTGGATCCGCCGATTGAGGTGGAGGGTTTTGCTGTGCATCTGGCCTGGCATAAGCGGCGCGATGAAGACGTGGCGGTGCAGTGTGTGGCGCGCGTGTTGGAGGCAGTGATTGGTACTGGCTGATATCCACCTCGCCATTGGCGACCAACCAGCGAAACACCTCGCTCACTGACACCGTGTGGCTGCGCTCGATCCAGCGCACCACGGCCGGGCCATAGTGTTCGGTGTAACGAGTGAGCACCAGTTGGCGGCAATCTGCCGACAGGCGCAGGGTGATTTCCCGACAGTGCAGATTCGCCTCGGCGTCACGGGTCATCCGTTGTTGAAGAATCAGGCCTTCAGAAACCATCGGCCGGTGCTCCTGTGCATTGAGGCTTGGTGTTGTCGGGCGAGCCTTGTTTGCCATCGGCCACGTAAGCCGCACGATGCTCGGCCACCACGTTGCGCAACGCGCTGTAATAGTCCGGCAGTTTTTGCAGGCTGTCGGTCAGCGGCAAGGCTTCTGCTCGACCATCGACGATGCCGCCGACCGTGTTGATCGTGGACAAGGTGTCGACGGTATCGCTATTGCTGCCGAACGGATCGACGACGAAACCGAGCACGCGTCCGGCCGCATCGCGGCTGTTGGACGTGCCGAACAACGGCAACTCGACGATCGGGCCGTTGCCGATGCCCCACACGCCGAAGGTCTGCCCGAAGTCTGCGTCGTGGCGCGGGATGCCGGCCATGCCGGAAACGTCGATCAAGCCCACCACGCCAACCGTTGTGTTAATCACGAAACGCCCCAGGGTGTTGACCGAGCGCATCGGGTTGCCTTGCAGCACGTCATTGATGAACACCTTGGGTTCACCGAAGTTCTCCACGAAGTTATGCACACCCGTCTGGAAAAAGTCCGGCAAGTAGCGATAGCCGCGGGCGACCGGTGCCAGGGCGTAGTCATCCACAACCCGGTTAAACGCAAAGACCCCGCGATTGAACGGTTCCGCCGGGTCGTTCACCGAATAGGTTATGTCGGCGCAGCTCACCTGGGCGGTGGACGACGGTTGGCTGCTGCAACCGGCCACCCCGGCGGCCAGCACGGCGATCGAGGTGTTGCGGGCCAGCCAGGGAGCACATTTGAAAGGCAACATGGACGCGAGTCTCGGGAGGAATTCGCGGTGATGCTGGGCCCCGAGTCTTGCGCAAAGATGTCCGGTTTATGACGCCGCTGTCGTTTTATTGCAGGATTGAAATATATGACGCGCTGCCGCGAATGGTTTTAGATGGCGGTTCCATTCGCCCCGTAAGTGACCTTCGGTGAACAGCCTTTTAATTGTCGACGATGACCTCGAAGTCCTCGACCTGTTGAGAAAATTCTTCGTCCAGCACGGCTACAGCGTCGAGGTCGCCACCGACGGCGCATCGCTATGGGCGGCCATCGAGCGCCAGATGCCTGACTTGATCATTCTCGACGTGATGTTGCCCGGCGACAGCGGGTTGATCCTGTGCCAGCAATTGCGAATCCGCCACGCGATCCCGGTGATCATGCTCACCGCCATGGGCGAACTGAGTGATCGGGTAGTGGGCCTCGAACTCGGTGCCGACGATTACCTGACCAAACCCTTCGACGCCCGCGAACTGCTGGCCCGGGTACGTGCCGTGTTGCGCCGGGTGGACGAGCGTCGACCACTGACGGAGGAACGCCCACGGCCGCTGATCGACTTCGCCGACTGGCACCTCGACGTCACCCGTCGTGAACTGCGCTCGCCGGACAATGTAATGATTCCGCTCTCGGCCGGTGAGTTTGATTTGCTGCTGGTCTTCGTCGAACACCCGCAACGCATTCTCACCCGTGAACAACTGCTGGACCTGGCGCGCGGGCATTGCCACGACGCGTTCGATCGCAGCATCGATGTGCAAGTCAGCCGCCTGCGACGCAAACTCGAGTCCGACACCAAGCGCCCGGCGATGATTCGCACCGTACGCAATGGCGGTTACCTGTTCACCCCCAGCGTGACGCGGCGATGAACTGGCTGAAGCGGATTCGCCGTGACACGGTGGCGCGCTGGATCGCCCTGACCATCATCCTGGCGATGCTCATTTCGCTGGCGCTCAACGGGCTGTTTATTCAACTGGCCGGCGTTTGGGCCCGACCGCCACTGACCGAAATCGGTCTGCTGGAAAAGGCCGCCGCCATTACCCGCGTCATCGAGGCCGCGCCAGCGCCGTTGCGCAACCCGTTGGCGCAAGCCGCCAGCGAAAACGGCTTCATCGTCAGTTGGCACCCTGACCGGCGCGATCTCAACCTGCCAGAAGCAGAAGATGCGAAGTCCGACATTGGCGCGCACATCCTCCAACCGATGCTCAAAGCCCCTGACCGGCGAATCGAGGCCTATGAGCCCGCCGACTGGACCGAACACACCGAGAACGCGCATTACGCGCTGCTGATCGAACTGGCAGACTCGACCTGGCTGATGTTCTCCGCGCCCTCGCGCAGTTGGGGCCTCGACGAAACGCCGCGTTATCTGATCGTGATTTTGCTGGTGCTGATCTCCACCGCGCTGGTCGCGCTGATCGCTACCCGGCGTCTCGCCACACCCTTGCAACGTTTCGCCGAAGGCGCACGGCGCTTCGGTTCGGACTTCCGTGCACCGCCCATCGAACCCTTGGGGCCCCAGGAAATCCGCCAGGCGATCCTCGCGTTCAACGCCATGCAGGCCCAACTGCAACACTTCATCCGCGACCGCACGCAAATGCTCGCCGCCATCTCCCACGATCTGCGCGCACCGCTGACGCGGATGCGTTTGCGCGGCGAATTCATCGAAGATACGGAGCAACAGCAGCGGCTGTTTCGTGACGTGGATGAAATGCAGGCGATGATCAATTCGGCACTGGAATTCTTTCGCGATGATGCGCGGCTTGAACCGGCCACCCAGTTCGATCTGGCGGAACTGCTGCAAACCTTGCGGGACGATTACCGGGATCAGGGTGTCGAGATCGCCTTCAGCGGGCCGCAGCGGCTGGTGTATTTCGGACGGCCATTGGGGCTTAAGCGGGTGATGACCAATCTGCTGGATAACGCGATCAAGTATGGAAGTGAGCCGGCGATTGAACTGATGCCTGAGGCGGGGGAAGTGCGGATTATGGTGCTGGATCGTGGGCCGGGGATTGCGCAGGCCAGCCTTGAGCAAGTGTTTGTGCCGTTCTTTCGTCTGGAAGGGTCGCGGAACAAAAGCACCGGTGGCGTGGGGTTGGGATTATCGGCGGCGCGGGCGATTGTGCTGGAGCATGGCGGGGAGCTGAAGCTGCGTAATCGGTCGCAAGGAGGGTTGGAAGCGTTGGTCGTTTTGCCAGTGCATCCGGGTTTCGCACTACAGTGAATGATCCATGCCGTTCGCGGGCGCCGGGGAGGCGCGGATCAGAGGAGAAGACTTATGAAGCGGATCATCCTGCCGGTACTGGCCACACTGATGTGGGTGCAGCTCCCGGCCTATGCCATCAACGACAAGTACCGCAAACAACTTGAGCAATCCGGTTGCACCCAGGTCAGCGAGACTCAGGGCTGCGATATCCACAAGAGCAGGGCGGAAAATGCCAAGGCCGGGTTCACCAACGCCGCGGCGGACAGCGCCCATACACAAACGCCTTACGCCGGGCAGTGGGTTGCCAAGAGCGATGCCGGCGCGACCGTTGCCACGATTCGCATCGATGCCAAGGAGCAAGTCTGGGTGAATGGCAAACGGGTAAATGCCCAGCGCACCGATGGCACGCTGCAGTTTCGCCAAGGCAAAGTCACCTTCACGATTCAGGGTGATCGGCGGTTACAGAATGAAGACTATTGGACCGACAGCGATGCCGGGACCAAAGGGCCGATTCAGATCGAGTAACCATTACATCCTGGGACGCGGCATCGTTGAGGGCATGCGTTGTTGGGAGGGGATAATCCTGCCACTGTCACCGTTGGCGGGCGGTCTCACCTGGCCGTCCTGGCTCGTGTCATGGCAGGACGATCCGCTGAGGGCCACGAACACGGCGAACAGGAGTGGCAGGATCAGGTGCTTGAGCATGGATGTTCTCCAGTGCCAGGTCATTCCAGCTTAATCCCTGTTCCACGCGTGCCACTTTCCGTTGGTCCGACCCTCGATTCCCAATACTTGTGCCAAGCTGAAGAGTGTCAATCCGCCTGCCGCCCTCAGGAAACACACGACATGAAGCCTGCCAATACGTCGAACATCCGTCGAGAGTTCTACAAAGCTGTCGGCTACTACCTTCGAGTTGTCTGGCCCATCCTTTCCACCATGCTGATCGTCATCGTCATGTGCGGCCTGATCATCAGCTACCTGGAAGGTTGGGATCCTTTTGACGGCATCTATTTCGGCTTCGTGACCGGCTTGACCATCGGCTATGGCGAGCTCGTGCCGAAGTTGCCGCTTTCGCGGATATTGGCAATATTGCTCGGGTTCAATGGCGTGCTGCTCACGGCGATCTTTGCGGCGATCAGCGTGCGTTCGATTGAGATCGCGGTGCGGGTGACCGATGGAGATAAATAAGGCGGAACACTGCACACAACCCTCTGCAGGAGCGAGCCTGCTCGCGATGGAGTCATGGACGCCGCGCTAATCCAGGGTTCGCGCGTTATCGTTGACGACCATCGCGAGCAAGCTCGCTCCTACCGTTTTTCATCCTGCAGGTTAAGCCTCCCAACCGGCCCCGCTGACCGCCTCTTGCGCCAACGGGTGCAAGTCTGCCCCGTGATGCTCTGTCTGCCAGGCCAGCAATTCCTTGCGCATCCCCGGCGTCCAGTACATCTGCAGGTGATTACGCACACCGAGCACGGCTTGTTTCTGGTCCGGTTCGGTGGCGAAATACTGGGCGATCTGGTTGACCATCTTGATCAGGTTTTCAGTACTCATCGGCGCACCTCCGCTTTAGCGCCACGGGCCTGACGGCGATCCTTGAGCAAACGGTCCTGTTCGTCGCTGAAGGCCTGGTAGCGTTTTTGCCACTCCGAAGGGTGATAGACGCGACTGACTTCCACGGCCGTGACTTTGTACTCCGGACAGTTGGTGGCCCAGTCGGAGTTGTCGGTGGTGATCACGTTAGCGCCCGATTCAGGGAAGTGGAACGTGGTGTACACCACGCCCGGCGCGACCCGTTCGGTGACCCGCGCACGCAGTACAGTCTGGCCGGCGCGGCTGCCGATGCCGACCCAGTCACCTTCATTGATGCCACGGCTCTCGGCGTCGGTCGGGTGGATTTCCAGGCGGTCTTCGTCGTGCCAGGCAACGTTTTCGGTACGCCGGGTTTGGGCGCCGACGTTGTACTGGCTGAGGATGCGCCCGGTGGTCAGCAGCAGCGGATAGCGATTGTTGACCTTCTCCTCGGTGGGCACGTAGCCGGTGAGCATGAAGCGCCCCTTGCCGCGCACGAATTCATCGATGTGCATGGTCGGCGTGCCGTCCGGTGCTGCGGCGTTGCACGGCCATTGCAGGCTGCCGTGGCGGTCCAGTTCGGCGTAGCTGACGTTGGTGAACGTCGGCGTCAGGCTGGCGATTTCATCCATGATTTCCGATGGGTGGTTGTAGTTCATCGGGTAGCCCAAGGCATTGGCCAGGGCCACGGTGCCCTCCCAGTCGGCCTTGCCGCCCAGAGGATCCATGACCTTGCGCACCCGCGAAATACGTCGCTCGGCGTTGGTGAACGTGCCGTCTTTTTCCAGGAACGAAGCGCCCGGCAGGAACACATGCGCGAACTTGGCGGTTTCGTTGAGGAAAATGTCCTGCACCACTACGCATTCCATGGCCGACAGCGCCGCGGTGACGTGCTGGGTATTCGGGTCGCTCTGGGCGATGTCTTCACCCTGGCAATACAGGCCTTTGAAACTGCCGGCCAGCGCCGATTCGAACATGTTCGGAATGCGCAGGCCCGGATCAGGTTGCAGGGTGACATTCCACGCCTGTTCGAACTGCGTGCGCACTACTTCGTTGGAGATGTGCCGGTAACCGGGCAACTCGTGGGGGAACGAGCCCATGTCGCAGGAGCCCTGCACGTTGTTCTGCCCCCGCAACGGGTTCACGCCCACGCCTTCGCGGCCGATGTTGCCGGTGGCCATGGCGAGGTTGGCGATGCCCATGACCGCGGTGCTGCCCTGGCTGTGCTCGGTGACGCCCAGACCGTAATAGATCGCTGCGTTGCCACCGGTTGCATACAGGCGGGCGGCGGCACGAATGTCGGCAGGTTCTACGCCGCAGACGGGGCCAAGGGCTTCCGGCGAGTTTTCCGCGCGGCTGACGAATTCGCTCCAGCGCGCAAAATCGTTGCCCTCGCAACGGGCGTCGATAAACGGCTGATTGAGCAGGCCTTCGGTAACGATGGTGTGGGCCAACGCATTGAGCATGGCGACGTTGGTGCCCGGACGCAGGGCCAGGTGCAGTTCGGCGCGGGCATGCACCGAGTCCACCAGATCAATGCGGCGAGGGTCGATGACGATCAGCCGCGCACCTTCACGCAGTCGGCGTTTGAGCTGAGAGGCGAATACCGGGTGGGCGTCGCTCGGGTTGGCGCCCATCACCAGGATCACGTCGGCCTGCATCACCGAGTCGAAACTCTGGGTACCGGCAGACTCGCCCAAGGTTTGTTTCAGGCCATACCCGGTCGGCGAGTGGCAGACCCGCGCACAGGTGTCGACGTTGTTGTTGCCGAACGCCGCGCGCACCAGTTTTTGTACGAGGTAGGTTTCTTCGTTGGTGCAGCGGCTGGAGGTGATGCCACCAATGGAGTCGCGGCCATATTTTTGCTGCAGACGCCGGAATTCGCTGGCGGCGTAGGTCACCGCTTCATCCCAGCTGACTTCCTGCCAAGGGTCGTTGATGTGCTGGCGGATCATCGGCTTGGTGATGCGATCCGGGTGAGTGGCGTAGCCCCACGCAAAACGCCCTTTGACGCACGAGTGGCCGTGGTTGGCCTGGCCGTTCTTGTCCGGAACCATGCGCACCAGTTGGTCGCCTTTCATCTCGGCGCGGAATGAACAACCCACACCGCAATAGGCACACGTGGTGATCACGCTGCGTTCCGGCTGGCCCATCTCGACCACGCTTTTTTCCATCAGCGTCGCAGTCGGGCAGGCTTGCACACAGGCGCCGCAAGACACGCACTCCGAGTCGAGGAAGTTCTCGCCACCGGCCGCCGCGACCCGGGATTCAAAGCCGCGCCCGGTGATGGTCAGGGCGAACGTGCCTTGGGTTTCTTCGCAAGCGCGCACGCAGCGGTTGCAGACGATGCACTTGCTCGGGTCGTAGTCGAAATAAGGGTTGGAGGTGTCTTTCACATCCTCCAGATGGTTCTCGCCTTCATAGCCGTAACGCACCTCGCGCAGACCCACCTGGCCGGCGACGGTTTGCAGTTCGCAGTTGCCGTTGGCCGAGCAGGTCAGGCAGTCCAGCGGGTGATCGGAGATGTACAACTCCATGACATTGCGGCGCAGCGTGGCCAGCTTCGGCGTCTGCGTGTGCACGGTCATGCCTTCAGTGACCGGCGTGGTGCAAGACGCCGGATAGCCACGCATGCCGTCGATCTCCACCAGGCACATGCGGCAGGAACCGAAGGCTTCCAGGCTGTCAGTGGCACAGAGTTTGGGAATGGTGGTGCCCAGCATTGCGGCGGCGCGCATCACTGAAGTGCCTTCCGGCACGCTGATGCTGCGTCCGTCGATGTTCAGGGTGACCTGCACGTCGCTGTCGCGGGCCGGGGTGCCGAGGTCGATGTCGGTTTTCGGGTCGAAAAGAGTGATCATTGCTCGGCCTCCGAGGCTTGCAGACCGAAGTCGGCGGGGAAGTACTTGAGGGCGCTGGCGACCGGAAAGGAAACCATGCCGCCCAACGCGCACAGCGAACCGTATTGCATCGTGTCGCACAGGTCCTTGAGGATGATCACCTGCTCTTCGCGACCGCTCTGGTCCGGCGCGGCCAGCAGGCGGTCGATCACCTCCACGCCCCGGGTCGAGCCGATGCGGCATGGCGTGCATTTGCCACAGGATTCTTCGGCGCAGAACTCCATCGCGAAGCGCGCCATGTGGGCCATGTCCAGGCTGTCGTCAGCCACCACCACACCGCCGTGACCGAGCATCGCGCCCATGGCGGCAAAAGCCTCGTAATCCAGCGGCGTATCGAATTGCGACGGCGGCACCCAGGCGCCGAGCGGGCCGCCCACCTGCGCAGCTTTCAGCGGCCGACCGCTGGCGGTCCCGCCGCCGTAGTCTTCCACCAGTTCCCGCAGGGTCAGGCCAAAGGCCCGTTCCACCAGACCGCCGTGACGAATATTGCCCGCCAGCTGGAAAGGCATCGTGCCCAGGGAACGGCCCATGCCGTAATCGCGATAGAACTGCGCACCCTTGGCCAGAATCAGCGGTACTGAAGCCAGCGTCAGCACGTTGTGCACCAGCGTCGGCAGGCCGAACAGGCCTTGCAACGCGGGGATCGGCGGCTTGGCGCGGACGATCCCGCGCTTACCTTCGAGGGAATCCAGCAGCGCCGTTTCCTCACCGCAGATATAAGCGCCGGCACCGACGCGCACTTCCATATCGAAGGCCAGGCCGCTGCCGCCGACATTGGCGCCGAGGTAACCGGCATCACGGGCGATGTTCAGCGCTGCGCGCAGTGTGGCCACGGCATCCGGATACTCCGAACGAACATAGATGTAGCCGAAGGTGGCGCCGACGGTAATGCCGGCAATGGCCATGCCCTCGATCAGCAGGAAGGGGTCGCCTTCCATCAACATGCGGTCGGCGAAAGTGCCCGAGTCACCTTCGTCGGCGTTGCACACGATGTACTTCTGCGCCGCCTGGGTGGCGCGCACCGTGCGCCATTTGATCCCGGCGGGGAACGCCGCGCCGCCACGGCCACGCAGGCCTGAATCGAACACCGCTGTTGCGGTCTCTTCGCCGCCAACCGTGATGGACCTTTTCAAACCCTCGAAACCACCGTGCGCCCGGTAATCGTCAAGCGACAGAGGCCGGGTAATACCGGCGCGGGCGAACAGCAGGCGTTGTTGGGTTTTCAAATAGGGGATTTCTTCCACCAGACCTAAGGCCAGCGGATGGCTTGACGGCTCGCCTTGCAAGGCATCGAGCACCGACGGCACATCAGCCGCGGTCAATGGGCCAAAACCGATCCGGCCTTGCGGGCTGTCCACTTCCAGCAGCGGTTCCAGCCAATACAAACCGCGCGAACTGGTGCGCTGCAACTCCAGTGGCAGGTTGCGCGCCTTGGCCTGAGTGATCAGCGCCGTGGAAACCTCATCGGCCCCAACAGCACGGGCAAGGGAATCACAGGGCAAATAAAGAGTCGGCATCACGCGTCCTCCCGGCAAGCGTCGAGCAAGGCATCGAGACGCTCAGCACTGAGCCGCGCATGCACCCGGCC
>Ga0255334_1000347_pt1 | contig 41573 bp, 34 predicted proteins | sample EtOH5_35cm_T3_12_FD_202080 | JGI IMG/M metagenome (GOLD analysis project Ga0255334, IMG submission 202080) | Sandy soil microbial communities from University of British Columbia, Vancouver, Canada - EtOH5_35cm_T3_129 | ecosystem: Engineered > Artificial ecosystem > Sand microcosm > Unclassified ... | reverse complement strand
CCGTTGGACCTAAACCTGTGCCGCGCAGCGTCGCAGCAATGCCACTTGCACATCCTGAAATGGGCAAGGACCCATGGGTCCAAGTGGGACGAGACCGTGTGCGTCAACGCTGCTGAGAATGGCGACCTCGAAATGCTCCAGTGGGCAAGAGCCAACGACTGTCCGTGGAATGAAAAGGTGTGCAGAAAGGCTGCGGAAGGGGGCCACCTCGATGTCCTGCAGTGGGCTGTCGACAATGGCTGTACGCTCGACAAGATGGCCCACAAATCTGCCCTGTACAGACTCTATGATCATGTCGCCGTGTGGCTCGATGCCCGACAGAATTTGCATCATCCTCAGTAAACACCTAACTGTTTATGCATATACCTGCTCATCGTCAAGAGCGTGTGTGCCTAGACAATTGAGCGGAGAGAGAGAAAAGCCAGCGTATACGTTTGTCCTCTATGCCATACATCTCGCGTTTACGACGACCAACTTTCGGTTCAATCAATTTATACCTTGATTGGCCGTGCCCTTGCGGATACCGTCGCCAAATCCAAAGTCATGGGCAACAAGTGTTCGGGGACAATTCTGTCTGAGCGTGCGAGAAAGACCAGGGCAACACATCGCACACTATGTGGTGTCTGCACGAATTGATTTGCGTTCCTGTAGACTTGGACCAATGGGACGACAAAAGACAATATGCCACCCATATCACTCTCTGGCAAGGCCGCTGTCAGAGCCACAGTGCGTTTTGGTTCCACAGAGAGAAGAGAGAGAGAGAGAGAAGAGAGAGCAACATGGAAACGTTGCCGACCGAACTCGTCGACCTCGTCTTGCACAGTACAAACGCATTGGTGTGGCCTGCCCTGATATGCGTTTGCACGAAATGGCACCTCCTCCTGACGATGAGGCACAAAAAGAGGCCCATCCACGAGGATTATATGTACAAGCGGCGCAGATTCATGCCATCCGCGTACGTGCACAGCTGTACAGAGGCCAGAGAGTGTGTCGCGTTTTACATGACGCGTCTCATCGAGGCCGGCCACATGTCCCTCTTGGACTGGGTCATTGGCATGCGTCCAGGGGCGTCTCATCATCGGGAGGGCGATCCTCTTATGCGCAAACACGTGTGTGCCCAACTGGCAGCGCGCGGCGACCTAACCCGATTGCGTTTGCTCCACGAGAACCATGGCTTTGAGTGCGACGTGGACGTCCTGCTCAATGCTGCGCGCTACGGCCACCTGGAAACGGTCGAATGGTTGTTTTGCAGAAGGAGCGCCGACGTCGTAGGCTTTGGTGTCTATGACGGTGCTGCGCGTGGCGGTCATGTGCACATCCTGCAGTGGGCTTTATGCCAGGGGATCGAATGCGATGATCGCGCCTGTGCGCGGGCCGCAAAGGGTGGCCATCTGGCCGCGCTGCAGTGGCTGCGCGCCAACGGGTGTCCATGGCGCGTGGGCGTCACCAGCGGTGCCGCCCTTCACGGTCATCTGCATATTATCGAGTGGGCCATGGACAATGAATGTTTGTGGGACATGAGCACAATCGACTATGCCACGCGGAAGGGCCACTTGCATATTCTTGAATGGGCAGCGGCCAATGGACGCGCCCTTGATGGTAATGTGATCAATATGGCTGCATTGGGCGGGCACCTAAACGTGATCAAGTGGGCAAGGGCCAGGGGCCACATCCTGAATGTGTGCGCTTACGATTGCGCGATCAAAAGAGGGCACTGGCACATTGTAGAGTGGCTCTGGGCGCAGGGGTGTCGTCCGAGCAGTGCGGCCTGCGCCGCCGCAGCGAGCATCGGCGATATGCGCACCCTAAAGTGGCTTCGCGAGAATGGATGCGATTGGGGCGCTGACACTGTGTGGAGCGCTGCATACGGTAAGCACTGGAACTTGGTCAAGTGGCTTGTCAAAAATAATTGTCCGTGGGGCGCCATCGCTCGGACTCTCATCGAGGAGGGTTCTGACCTGGGCACGCTGCAGTGGATACAGACTTGTGGGTTCGACATATCCTCGCACGCGTCCCTTTGCGCTGCAAGGCATGGGCGTCTCGACACACTAAAGTGGTTGCACGCAAACGGCTGCCAGATGCACAGTGACATATGCAAGGAAGCGGGCGCGTCGCGCCATCTCGACGTGCTCAAATGGGCGCGGTCGGTCGAATGCTCGTGGGACAAGCAGGTGTGCGTCAACGCTGCCGGAAATGGGCACCTCGAAATGCTGCAGTGGGCCAGGGCCAATGGATGCCCGTGGGATGCAGATGTGACCAGAGTAGCGGCTCAGAAGGGCTACCTGCATCTGCTACAGTGGGCGCTGACCAACGGATGTCCATTGCATGCAAAGGCACGCAAAAGAGCCGCAGAGGAGGACCAGTGCCATGTCGTTTCATGGCTCGACAGTCTGCACTCTTGATGCAGAATCAAAACACATGTCCTTTTCTACGTGGATTGAGAAAGGGAGGTTTTCCATTACCGAACGCGTGTGCGGTTTCATCGATGGTTCCACATCACACGGTGGGCCCCTTGTTTATGCACTCGCAACCGTGCCAGTCTCTGCCAACAGCATGTAACGCAATCAAGTAAGCGATGGTGCACGTTTGGTACAATATACATAGAAAGACTGCTGCTTTCATCTGTTTTACTTGCAACAAGGATTGGACCAACTTTCGGCATTCTTTCCAATCGCCGTTGTTGAGACTCGCCTTTTGAAATGCACCTATCCTATGTCTCTTGCGCTCCGACACTGTCGCAATCAAAAACACATTGTTTAGTGTGTCAAAAGCCAGGCGCGAGCGATATCATGAACACCTTGCCCATTGAACTCGTAGACATTATTCTGCACGACGCAGGGGCCCTTGTACGACCTGTTCTAGGGTGTGTCTGTAAAGAGTGGCACAATCTTGTGCTAAAGAGGCGGCCCAAGAAGCGCTTTCACGAAAATCGCCCTTGCATACGACGCCTCCTTTCGCATGTACTGTACAGACACCAATGCACATCGTCTACCCTGTGCGCGATCTTTTACATGTCGCGTCTGATCGACGCCGGCCATTGGTGCCTCTTTGACTGGATGGTCGCTACACCGTATTACATTTATGAAACGCAATGCTGCGAATATGTGCAGCGCTACGTGTGCACCCAGCTGGCAGCGCATGGGGATATGGTGCGACTGCGCACACTGCGCGAGACCCACAGGTTCCAGTGGGACACCGATGCAGTGTCACGGGCAGCGCGCTATGGCCACCTCGATATGGTCAAATGGCTGTATAGCGAGTTGGGTTGGGTCAGGGACGTATCCAATCAGGCGGCGCGCGGTGGCCACCTCTCTGTGCTACAATGGACGCTCGAGATGCGCTTTGGATGGAGCGTTCAGGTCTGTGGAAGCGCTGCGCGAGGCGGACACCTAAATGTACTGCAGTGGCTGCGCGCCAACGGATGCCCATGGGACAGCAGGACAACCGCAGAGGCTGCGCGCAATGCGCACCTGCACGTCCTCTCCTGGGCGATAGCCAATGGGTGCCCCGTGGGCGCTACTGCGATGGATATGGCCGCTCAGATAGGCCACCTCGACATTGTCCAATGGTTGATCGCAAACGAGTTCCCTCAGAGCACGCACATGTACAATAGCGCGCTCAAGGGGGACCACATGCAGGTCGCAGAGTGGCTCTATGCGCAAGGGCACCTACTTGATCATGGTGGTGAAGCAAATGGCGTCGATGATGTGCGCGCCCTGGAATGGCTGAGCGAGAGGGGGTACTCTTTTGATACGTACACGCTTTGGTACGCGGCATGGACCAAATGCCCAAACGCCATCAAGTGGTTGATTGAAAGAGGGTTGGGTTTGGCGAGCATGAGAGCGGTGACCTTGCAATGATGGGTGACCTCACCATTCTGATGCTCATGCGCGCTCGCTCGCTCACGTTTTCGCCCGACACGGCGTGCTATTGGGCCACCATGTATGGCCGCCTGGATACGCTCGAATGGATGCACGCCAATGGGTACGTGCTGGTCAAGAATCTATGCACGATGGCGTCGCAGTGGTGTCACCTACACATCCTGCAATGGGCAAGGGGCGAGGGATTCCTGTGGAATGAGACCGTGTGCGCCAACGCCGCCAAGAATGGCGACCTCGAAATGCTCCAGTGGGCCAGGGCCAACGGCTGCCCATGGGACGAAAAGGTGGTATGCAAAAAGGCTGCAAAGAGGGGCTACCTGCATATTCTGCAGTGGGCCGTCGACAATGGGTGTGTGCTCGATGAAACAGCGTGCAGGTCTGCTTCCTACAGGCTCTATGATCACGTTGCCACGTGGCTCGATGCCCAACAGACTCATGGCCCACGCACTGCCAAAGGGGAATACACGTCAACAAGGCGTACCAGTCATATCGATATAATATTACTCTTGTTGCTTGGACTCGTAGACAATTCAGAAATGAGACACGCACACACAGGTTTGTTGTCGCTAGTCTTTGGAGCGCTCGAGCGATGGAGATCGTGTGCTTTCAGATAGGGTTGGTGCACTGTTTTGCTCCCCCCCCCCTTCTTTTACGATGCACGAGTTGTCGCTGCAGTTCTGGAGGGGCACATTGCGCAGTCGACATAAAGGTGTTTGTGCACTGGACGATTATCCAATCGTATGCTTTCCTTTGGCGCGAGCAATACCATGTGGCGCCGGTCAACAGAACCAAACCGGGCAACCGACGATCGCGTGTTGCAACAACGCGCAACGGTTTCCGTTTTTGGCGACGGAAAGGTTGGGCCCAACGCTTGTTTGAATGGTCGGCGCATTGTCTGCTGCCAAAAATGGCCAATCGCATGGACCCACACTTTGGGAGAGATTGGGGGCGTTTTCTGAGCGCGTCTGCGAGACATCTCTGCAACGGATCGTGTGGCGGATGAGCCAGGGAAATGGACACACTGCCCCCTGAACTCGTCGATCTCGTCCTTCGCAGGGCAAACGCGTTGGTATGGCCCGTTCTTTTGCGCGTATGCGTCCAATGGTACGACCTCTTGACAGGCGGGCACGAGGCCACGCTTCCGCGTAAGATTCACGCCTACAAACGGCGTCTGTTTACGCCCAAAGTGTACGAGCACAACTGCGCTCTGTCCACCAGGTGCTCGATCTTTTACATGACGCGCTTGATCGATGCGGGCCACTGGTCCCTCTTTGACTGGATGATCGAGTCGCACCCCTATGACCCTCCCAGTCCTAATCGTGTCTCATTTGCCCACAACTATATCTGCACCCAGCTGGCAGCCCATGGGGATGGCGTGCGACTGCGCACCCTCTGCGAGAACCTCGGTTTCGAGTGGGATTCGGACGCCATCGCCAACGCCGCACGCCACGGCCATCTGCACTTGCTCCGCTCGATCTTCTACGGACGCGTATGTGAAAAGCGTAACAACTCTCGCATTTCAAAGCATGCGGCGCGCGGTGGGCACCTGGACATTCTGCAATGGGTGCTGGACGAGGGGATCCCTCTGGACAGCCACATCGGCGCACATGCCGCTAAAGGTGGACACCTAGCCACACTCGACTGGCTGTGCTCTCATGGGTGTCTATTGGGAGCCGAAACAGTCAACGGTGCTGCAAGGGGCGGCCACATGCATAGTCTCGAGTGGGCCACAGCCAGCGGGTGTCCTCTCGAGAACACCGCGATCGAGGCAGCTGCGGCCGGGGGTCACCTGAACGTGATCGAGTGGGCGAGAGCCAGAGGTTGTCCATGGAGTGGCCGTTCCTACGACCGTGCGATCACGCGCGGGCATTGGCACGTCATAGAGTGGCTCTGGGCTCAAGGCTGTCCGCTGAGCGACACTGCGCCCTCTTCTGCCGCAAGGGCGGGAAATGTACGCGCCCTCGAATGGCTACGTAGGAACGGGCGCCAATGGAATGACAGCGCGATCTGGGACGCGGCATGCGGCAAGCACTGGAGCGCAGTCAGATGGCTCGCCGACAATGGGTGCCTGTTGAGCATCGCAGTCTGCTCCCTGGCCGAGAACGCGTCCGATTTGGTCATGATGCGATGGATGCACGCTCGTGGGATACGCCTGTCCGGTCAGGCAGTATTTTGTGCCGTAAGAGGGGGTCACCTCGATGCCCTAGAGTGGCTGCACGCAAACGGTTATGTCATAGATGATAAGGGCGTATGCGCGGCTGCAGCTGCGTCGCGCCGTTTGGACGTGCTCCAGTGGGCCCGTTCGGTCGGGTGCTTGTGGGACAAGACTGTGTGCACGGGTGCCGCTTCAAATGGTGACCTCAAAATGCTAAAGTGGGCAAGAGCGAGTGGATGCCCATGGGGCGCGCGTGTGACTCGACTCGCAGCGTGCCATGGCCATCTCGATGTCTTACAGTGGGCCGTGGCGAATGGGTGCGTGCTCGATCAACAGGCACGCAGCGATGCCGTCGAGGGTGGCCATGATCATGTCGTTGCATGGCTCGACAGTCGGTGCCCATGATTCGCGTTCAGGTGGCGTTCTTATGGACACATGCATGTAGTGTTTGGCTCTTGCAAGTACAATCTAACATTAAGCAAATGCGTGGTCCAACGGGGCTTTATGTCGCATCCCCGATAGTGTACGCGACGGTCTCTTTACGCTGTCACAAAAGGATCAAGGCGTACCGCTGGGCAAACAATGATACGTGTCGCTGGGCAAACACAAAGGGCGCAAGGCAAGCAAGACATGCCTTTTCTCTTTTGTGTGCTTTCGGCCGTAAGGAGGGCTCGGTCACGCGCTCTCAGACTTGCTCCAATCACCAGTGTTGGAATCTGTTTCACCGCAATTTGTCCGCCCACGCTCTCTTGGGTGTGTCGGCATTGGGACGCACCCATACATCACCTTTGACCCGGTACGAGCAGCCGACCGAAATCAATAGAAATGGACACGCTGCCCGTCGAACTCGTTGACACCATTCTGCGCGATGCGGGCACCCTCGTGTGGCCCGTACTGAAGTATGTCTGCAGAGAGTGGTACGATCTCGTGCAAAGCAGGTGGCCCGAGAAACGTTTCCACGAGAACCGTCCCTACAGACGCCGCTACTTTGCGCCCAAGGTGTACAGGCACTGCTGCACATCGCCCGCTCTCTGTGCGACATTTTACATGACGCGCCTGATCGATGCAGGCCATTGGCGCCTCCTGGACTGGGTGATCGAGATGCGCCTTTGCATCCACAAAACAAAGGGGCCCCATTATGTGCAGCGCTACGTGTGCGCCCAGCTGGCATCGCAAGGGGACGTCGCGAGGCTGAGAACGTTGCGCGATACGCACGGGTTTCAGTGGGACATTGATGCTGCACGTCATGCGGCTCGCTATGGCCATCTCGACGTGGTCAAGTGGCTGTGCCTTGAGTTAGGGCACGATAGATGGATAGGCCCTAGGGCGGCGCGCGGCGGCCATCTCTCTGTGCTCCAATGGGTACTCGGTAAGAACATGTATCGGTCCGTTGCCATCTGTGCGAGCGCTGCCCGAGGCGGTCACATAAAGGTACTACAGTGGTTGCGCGCCAACGGGTGCCCGTGGGATGCTAGCGCAATGGCAGGCGCTGCCAAAAATGGCCACCTGGACGTGCTCGAGTGGACAGCGGCCAATGGATGTCCGCTCGACGCCACGGCACTAGACATGGCCGCAGAAGGTGGCCATCTGGACATCATCAAATGGTTGATCGCCAACGACCGTCGCCAGAGCAGGTGCATCTATAGTGCCGCGTTGAGAGGCGGTCACATGCACATTGCAGAGTGGCTCCACGCGCAAGGCCACCCCCTTGTCAGCGCTTCACATCGCGTCGACGATGTGCGCGCCCTAGAGTGGCTGCGCGACAGAGGGTATGACTTTGACAAGGACTCGCTTTGGTACGCTTTGCAGGCCGACTGCCTAAATGCGGTCAAGTGGATGATCGAGAAGGGCATTAAACCCGACGCATACACCGCCAACGCTTTGGCAAAGACAGGCGATCTCGACATCCTGCGGTTGATGCATACCCGCGCGCTCGTGTTTCCATTTGCCACAGCGTCCTATGCTGCCGCCGGGCGGGGCCGCCTGGATACCTTGCGGTGGCTGCACGACAGCGGGCGACCGTTGGACGCAAACCTGTGCCGGGCGGCATCGCGGCAATGCCATCTGCACATTCTCAAATGGGCGAGGTCACACGGGTTCAAGTGGGACGAGACCGTGTGCGTCGATGCTGCCGAAAACGGCGACCTAGGGATGCTCCAGTGGGCGAGGGCTAACGGCTGCCCATGGAACGAAAAGGTGTGCAAAAAGGCTGCGAAAAGGGGCCACCTGCATGTCCTGCAGTGGGCCGCCGACAATGGATGTGTGCTCGACAAGATGGTGCACAGATCTGCCTCGTGTAGGCTCTACGATCACGTCGCCGTGTGGCTCGATGCGCGATACGAACCGCAGTATTCTCCCTAGATGCCCGACCCTCGACGCACATGCCCTCTTATCGTTGGCCCAGACAATGGCCAGGGCCGCGACCCGATGGAGGTGACGGGATTGATCAATATAAACTGTTTCAACAAGTTTCCCACCTTATCGTACAAATTCAGCTTTGTTTCCAACTTGGGGCGCAGTGCTATTCTGCGTAGGATGTGCCATTACACGATGCATGCAACAAAGTCGGCAAATTCAATCGAGTCGCGGTTCCAGTCGTTCTCCCAAAAGAGCGCGCACAGACACTGACCGATCGATCAATAGACAGAAAGAGTTGAGGGGGGGGGAGGGGTAGTGCACAAATCTATGCATTACATGTTTACGACGACCAAGTTACGTTTGGCCACACTACATGATTACCGTGCGCGTGCGTTCTGTCCCATCTCCTTCTCTCTTGCGTGATGTCGCCCAAACGCCACGCCGCGTGCGCGCGCAACGATCGCTCGATGACAAAGTCGCCCGAGCACGTATAGAGCAGGGCTGACGCAACACAGCGTACGCCGCGCTACCTTTTACACACGAATGGGTTTTTGCGCTGCCCCCTTCCCATCTGCCGATGCAATTTTGGACCAATGGGACACCAAAAACGAACCGCGCGCGTCGCTCTTGGGCAGGGGCGGCGCCAGGGCCTCTGTCACGTTTGAGGTTCCGAAAAGGTAGCGGCAGCAGGAGCAACATGGACACCCTGCCGCCCGAACTCGTCGATCTCGTTCTGCGCAACGTAAACGTACTGGTGTGGCCCGCCCTGGCGCGCGTTTGCGTGCGGTGGCGCCTCCTCGTCCTCCCGATGGCCTCACGCCACAAAAAGAGGCCTATCGGCGGCGGCCACATATACAGACGGCGCAGATTCAGCCCGTCTACCTACACACACGACTGCACAGAGCCCAGGGAGTGCGCCGTGTTTCACATGACGCGTCTCATCGATGCGGGCCACCTGTCTCTCCTGGACTGGATTATTGACACGTGCCCGAGAGCCCGGCGCCACCAAAGGAGCGGCTCTCGTGCACACATGTATGTCTGCGCTCAGCTGGCGGCGCGCGGTGATCTGGCCCGATTGCGCTTGCTCCACGAGGATCTCGGTTTTGGGTTCGACTCGGACGCCATATACAACGCCGCGCGCTATGGACATCTAGAGTTGTTGAGTTGGATGTGCCACAGGAAAAGCATCGCCGGCTTTGGCTTTAGCGTCTATAATGGCGCTGCGCGCGGCGGTCACATGCATGTCCTGCAGTGGATGGTGGATCGGGGAAACAGGTGGAACAGCGGCGCCTGCGCGCAAGCCGCCAAGGCCGGCCGTCTGGATACGTTGCAGTGGTTGCGCGCTCACAGGTGTCCATGGGGTGCTGACACTGCCATCTGCGCCGCGCGGGGCGGCCACCTACCCATTCTCGAATGGGCCATGGCAAATGGATGCCCGTGGAATGACGACGCGATCCAATATGCTGCACGCGCGGGCCACCTGCACATTCTCAAGTGGGCCCTGGCAACTGGGCGCCCCCTCATCGGGGAGGTGATCACAATGGCCGCGCAGGGCGGCCACATGGACGTCATCAAGTGGGCACATGCCAAGGGCTGCCGTCCGAGCGCGTGCGCTTACGACAACGCGATCTTGCAGGGCCATTGGCACGTCCTAGAGTGGCTTTGGGCGCAGGGCTGTCGCCCTAATGGTATGGCCTGCGCCGCCGCGGCAGGCGCCGGCAACATGCGCATCCTGCAGTGGCTTCGCGACAACGGGTGCCCTTGGAGCAGCAGCGCCATATCGCGCGCTGCAAACGGTGGACACTGGGATATCGTCCGGTGGCTTAACGAAAACGGGTGCCCTTCAATCATCGACGTTCGCGACCTTGTCGAGAACGGTTCGGACCTGGACACGCTGCGCTGGATGCACGCTCGCGGATCTCGCATGTCGCCCAACGCGTCTACCTGCGCCGCAAGGCGCGGGCGCCTCGACACCCTCGAGTGGTTGCACGCAAACGGCTACAAGCTGCACGATGACGTTTGCAAGACGGCGGCTGCGTCGCGCCATCTCGACGTGCTCCAGTGGGCGCGCTCGATCGAATGTCCGTGGGACGAAAGAGTGTGCTCGCACGCCACCGAAAACGGGCACCTCGAAATGCTACAGTGGGCCAGGAACAATGGGTGCCCGTGGAACGCGGACGTAACCATAAAGGCTGCCCAAAAGGGATACCTACATATACTGCAGTGGGCGCTGGCAAACGGGTGTCTGCTGCATGCGGGAGCACGTGAGAGGGCCGCAAAGGGGGACCATGACCATGTCGTCGCGTGGCTCGACGGCCATCACCTATGACAGAAAGTCGAAATGGGGGTCCATCTCCTGTACCCGCTCGTAGGGTTCCCTGTCCTTTTCTCGCACCGCACAAAGCGTAAATACATCATCATCGTTGGCTGCCAAGTGGCCCTGTGCATGGTCGCCCACGAAAGCAGGATGAAATCCTTGCCTATTGTCGGCCTTTTTCGGCGGTGCAGTTTTGGGGTTCAGAAACCGTTTGCCGAACCGCGGGGCAGAGCGACACGCAAAATCAATTTGAATTCTGTTACAATGTGTTTCTCCACTTTGCACAAAACGCATGTTGGTCCGCGCGGTTTGGGAGTAGTAGCTGTGCTGATTCTGTCCAAACCCACAAGAGAGGTTGGCGTAGCATGGTCTGCGCACGTTTACCGGGACTGATTCGTGCCTTTTGCAGCATTGGACCAATGGCGTGACAAGGAAAATGAACTACCCATCGTGTTTTCTGACAAGGGCGGCAGTGGGACCATGACACGCTTTAGTTTGAGAAAGGGAGAGAGAGAATGGAGACGTTGCCGACCGAACTTGTCGACCTCGTCTTGCACAGTACAAACGCATTGGTGTGGCCCGCACTGATATGCGTTTGTGCGCAATGGCGCCTTCTCCTGACCACGAGGCACAAAAAGAGACCCACCGATAAGGCCTATGTGTACAGACGGCACAGGTTCATGCCGTTCCTGTACGCGCACAGGTGCACAGAGATCAGAGAGTGTGTCGCGTTTTACATGACACGCCTCATCGACGCTGGCCACACGTCTCTCTTGGACTGGGCCGTTGGCACAGGCCTAGAAGCCCCCTATCACCGAGGAGGCGATCCTCTTGTGCGCAAATACGTGTGTGCCCAGCTGGCAGCGCGCGGCGACCTAACCCGATTGCGTTTGCTCTGCAAGGACAGGGGCTTTGAGTGCGACTCGGACGCCCTGTACAACGCTGCGCGCTATGGCCACCTGGAGTCGGTCGATTGGTTGTTCTCCAAAGGGAGCGCCGACGTTGTATGCTTTAGCATCCATGAGGGCGCCGCACGTGGCGGTCACGCACACATCCTACACTGGGCCCTGCGGCAGGGGATCAACTGGAGTGAGCGTACCTGTGTGCAGGCCGCGCGCGGTGGCCATCTGCCCATACTGCAGTGGCTGCGCGCCAACGGGTGTCCATGGTGCACAGACGTCACCAGCAGTGCCGCCTCTCACGGCCACCTGCACATCCTCGAGTGGGCCACGACCCATGGATGTCCATGGGATACCAGCGTGAACGAATATGCCGCACAGAGGGGCCACCTGCCCGTTCTCGAATGGGCAATGGCCAATGGACACCCTCTTAACGGCGTCGCGATCGCAATGGCAGCGTCGGGCGGGCACCTGAACGTGCTCGAGTGGGCCATGGCCAAGGGCTACCGTCCAAATGCGCACGCCTACTGTAGTGCGATCAAAAAAGGGCACTGGCACATTGTAGAGTGGCTCTTGGCCCAAGGGTGTCGCCCCAATTGTATGGCCTGCGCGGCTGCGGCGAGCATCGGCGACATGCGCGCCTTGCGGTGGCTTCGCGAGAATGGGTGCGATTGGACCGCCGATGTCGTGTTGAGCGCTGCAGACAACAATCACTGGAACGTGGTCATGTGGCTCGTTGAAAATGGCTGTCCGTGGAGCGCCAGCACTCGGGCTCGCATCAAACATGGCTCCGACCTGGTCATGCTGCAGTGGATGCAAACCCGTGGGTTCAACCTATCCTTGGGCGCGTCCATTAACGCTGCACAGTGCGGACGTCTCGATACGCTTGAGTGGCTGCACGCGAACGGCTGTAACCTACACAATGACATTTGCAAGATCGCGGCCGTATCGCGCCACCTCAGCGTGCTCCAGTGGGCGCGCTCGGTTGGATGCGCGTGGGACGAAAGGGTGTGCACGAGCGCTGCCGGAAACGGGCACCTCGAAATGCTGCAATGGGCCAGGAACAACGGATGCCCGTGGAACGCGGACGTAACCATAAAGGCTGCCCAAAAGGGGTACTTGCACATACTACAGTGGGCTCTAGCAAACGGATGTCCACTGCACCCAAAAGCGCGCAAGAAAGCCGCAAGGAGGGATCAGGACCATGTGGTTGCGTGGCTCGATAGTCGATCCTTTTGATGGAGAATCGAAATGCGGGTCCACTTCCTATGTCCTCTCTTCCCCTCCTCCCTCCAATAAGGTTCCCTGTCAGTTTCTCGCACCACATAAAGCGTAAATACATTATCGTTGGCGGCCAAGTGACCCCGTGTGCGCTCGCCCACGAGAGGGGATGAAATCCCTGCCTACTGTTGGCCTTTTTCGATGGTGCGGTTTTTTGGGATTCAAAAACCGTTTGCCAAACCGCGAGGCAGAGCGACACGCAAAAAACAATTTGAATTCTGTTACAATGTGTTGCTCCACCTTGTGCAAAACGTATGTTGGTCCGCGCGGTCTGGGAGCAATAACCGCGTTGGTTCTGTCCAAACGCACAAGAGAGGTTGGCGCAATACGGTTTGCACTGTGTTACGCGCACGTTTACGGGAATCGATTCGTGCCTTTTGCAGCAGTGGACCAATAGCGCGACGAGGAAAATGAACTCCTCTTTGATGTTTTCCAGCAGAGGTGCACTGGGACCAAGACATGCTTTGGCCAAGAGAGCAGAGAGCAAAGAGAGAAAGAGAGACAAGAGAGCATGGACACGTTGCCGACCGAACTCGTCAATCTCATCTTGCGCAGTGCAAACGCGTTGGTGTGGCCCGCTCTGATATGCGTTTGCACACAATGGCGCCTGCTCTTGACCCTAAAGCATAGAAAGAGACCTATCTACGATGACCATATGCACAAGCGACGCAAGTTTATGCCGTCCATGTACGCACACAGCTGCACGGGCGCCAGAGAGTGTGTCGCGTTTTACATGACGCGCCTCATCGACGCTGGCCACATGTCCCTCTTGGACTGGGTCATCGGCATGCGTCCAGGAGCCTTTCGCCACCACGGGGGCGACCCTCTTGTGCGCAAATACGTGTGCGCCCAGTTGGCGGCGCGCGGCGACCTGGCCCGATTGCGCCTACTTTGCGAGGACAGGGGCTTTGAGTGCGACTCGGACGCCCTCCTCAACGCGGCGCGCTACGGCCACCTCGAATCGGTCGATTGGCTGTTTTGCCGGAGGAGCGGTGGCGTCAGAGGCTTTTGCGTCTACGAGGGCGCCGCGCGTGGCGGCCACCTACACATCCTGCAGTGGGCCCTGCTACAGGGGATCGAACCGTGCGAAAACGTCTGTGCGCGAGCCGCAAAGGGCGGTCATCTGGTCGCGTTGCAGTGGCTGCGCGCCAACGGATTTCCATGGCACGCGGCCGTCACCAGCAACGCCGCGCAGGGGGGCCATCTGCACATTCTCCAGTGGGCCATGGCCAATGGATGTCCGTGGAGCACCAGCGCAATGGGCTATGCCGCGCAAGAGGGACACTTGCCTGTTCTTGAATGGGCAACGGCCAATGGACGCTCCCTCGACGGCACCGTGGTCAAGATGGCCGCACTGGGCGGGCACTTGAATGTGATCGAATGGGCGAGCACCAAGGGCTGTCGCCTGAATGCGTGCGCCTACATTGGCGCCATCGAGAGAGGGCACTGGCGCGTTGTGGAATGGCTCTGGGCCCAAGGGTGTCGCCCGAATAGTGCCGCCTGCGACGCTGCAGCGGGCATCGGTGACGTGCGCGCCCTGCGGTGGCTTCGCGAGAATGGGTGCGATTGGGACGCCCACGCTGTGTGGAGCGCCGCACATGGTAAGCATTGGAACGTGGTCATGTGGCTCGTCAAAAACGGTTGTCCGCTGAGCGCCAACGCCCGAGCCCTTATCGTGGACGGTTCGGACCTGGACGCGCTGCAGTGGATGCAGACATGTGGGTTCAACATATCATCGAGCGCGTCCCTTTGTGCTGCAAAGCATGGGCGCACCGACACGCTAAGGTGGTTGCACGCAAACGGTTCCCAAATACATTGGAACATATGCAAGGCGGCAGCCGCGTCGCGCCATCTCGACGTGCTCAAATGGGCACGATCGATTGAATGCATGTGGGACGTGAGGGTGTGCGTGAACGCTGCCAAAAATGGACACCTCGAAATGCTGCAGTGGGCCAAGGCCAACGGATGTCCCTGGAGTGCGACCGTGACCAGAAAAGCCGCACAAAGAGGCCATTTGCACGTTCTCCAGTGGGCGCTGGCGAGCGGATGCCCGATGGATGCAAGAGCGCGCCAGGAAGCAGCTAATAAGAACCAGCACCATGTCGTCGCGTGGCTCGATGGACAATGCTCCTGATGCGAAATCGAAAAATGTGTGTCCTCTTTTGTCCCCATTCAGTAATTGGATTGGAAGATATCCTGTTGTTGAACAAGCGCGTGGTTCTGTCAGTGATTCTGTACCGCAGGACGCCGCATTTTGTTTGTACAATCATAGCCGTCCCAGAGAAGGACGGGCGTCGCGACCCGATAGAACTGATCAATTACGTTACCATGTATGGTGTAATAGCGCATCGTGTGTAGAACCTGTCTATGTTGCGCTGTACCCTGGTAGGCAGAGTGGAATTCACGCGGCAAAATGGAAGACAGACCGAAACAGTTTATCCTGACCAACTCTATTGAGTCGCGGTCCTAGTCATTCTCCTGGCCATGGGGGGAGAGCGCCAACGACAACAACGACGACACAACAACGCGGCTGGACAAACGGCAATGCTCAGTACGGGGACACGAGACTGGCGCCCATGCGTAGGAGGATCGCCTTTTCCGCGTGTTTTCAGTCGCAATGAGGATTGGGTCGCATCCCCGGTGTCTCCCCAATCGCCATTGTCAGGAGAGGGGACTCGCCCAATTTTTGGAATACACCTATCCAACATTCTCCTGCCGCAACGGCAGCTAGAGGCGAGAGATATTGTCCCGTTCAGCGTGTACAAGCCAAGGACGGGCAGGACACCATGGACACGTTACCCGTCGAACTCGTGGACATCATCCTGCGCGATGCGGGGCCCCTTGTGTGGCCCGCGCTCGGATGCGTCTGCAAAGAGTGGCGCGACCTCGTGCTAAAGAGGCGGCCCAAGAAGCGTTTCCACGACAATCGGCCCTACATGTGGCGCCACTTTATGCCCAAGTCGTACAAGCACCGATGCACGTCGCCCTCTGTGTGTGCGACCTTTTATATGACGCGCCTGATCGATGCAGGCCACTGGCGCCTCTTGGACTGGATGGTCGCCACACTACCCTTCCATGTCTGCGGCGCGGAACACAGCAAGCACGTGCAGCGCTATGTGTGCGCTCAACTGGCGTCGCACGGCGATACGGTGCGACTATACGCACTATGCGATACCCACAGGTTCAAGTGGGACAGCAGCATCATATGCTGCGCAGCGCGCTATGGCCACCTCGACATGGTCAAGCTGCTCTATAATGGGTTTTGTTCGGATAACCGCGTGTGCCATCGGGCCGCGCGCGGCGGCCACCTCTCTGTGTTGCAGTGGACGCTCGATGTGCAGTTTGAGCGGAGCGCTTGGACCTGTGAGCGCGCCGCGCGTGGGGGACACCTAGAGGTGCTGCGGTGGCTGCGCGCCAACGGGTACCGATGGGACACATGCACGACCGCGGGAGCCGCCCGCAATGGCCATCTGCACGTCCTCATGTGGGCGACGGCCAATGGATGTCCGGTGGATGCTACCGCAGTGGATGCAGCCGCCGGCAGGGGGCACTTGGACGTTGTCAAGTGGTTGATCGTCAATGCGTTTCCTTGGGGCACAAGCCCCTACAATAGCGCGCTCAAGGCAGGCCACATGCATGTTGCAGAGTGGCTCCACGCTCAGGGATTACCGCTGGGCGATGCAGCAAGAGGTGTCGATAACGTGCACGCCTTCGAATGGCTAAGCAATAAGGGGTATGCCTTTGATGCGCGCACGCTTTGGTGCGCAGGGTGCGATGAGTGCCCGAACGCGACCAGGTGGTTGATCGAAAGGGGCGTCACGCTGGGCATGTGCCAAAACAATGACATATCAATGATGGGCGATCTTGGTGTTTTGATGCTCATGCACGATCGCTCGTTCACGATCCCACCCGGCGCGGCATCCTTTGGGGCCACCTTGTATGGCCGCCTGGATACTCTCCAATGGTTGCACGCCAACGGGTATATTGTGGTCAAGGACCTATGTCGAATCGCATCAGAGCAGTGTCATCTGCACATCCTGCGGTGGGCAAGGGCCCACGAGTTTCCATGGGACGAGACCGTGTGCGCCAACGCTGCCGAGAACGGCGACCTCGAAATGCTCCAGTGGGCGAGGGCCAACGGCTGCCCGTGGCACGCTGAAAAAGTGTGCCAAAAGGCCGCCAAAAAGGGCCATCTCCACATCCTGCAGTGGGCAGCGGACAATGGGTGCGTGCTCGACAAGGCGGCGTACGGGACCGATCCGTATGGGCTCCATGATCATATGGTTGCGTTGCTCGATGCCCGGCGTTTGTGACTAAAAAATGATTGTCGTTTTTGCTGTTTCTTCACCAAAAGCCTGCCGGCGTCTTGCCACTGCGTATTGTAAGCACAAGCCAGACACCAACAACATTAATGTCCTATTTCCGCGCAGAAATGAGTGGAGCGCACATCGAAAGGGACAGGGCGGCAGTCGCATACGACAGCACCATATGGTCGCTGTTGATAAAGCCAATACTCTCTGTGGGCACAAACGCGTGCTGATTGGGGATTGGCCTATGCTTCCTTCCGCCTCGAATAACCGCTCGCGCGTCCAAACGATTCACCGTCATTCAACTGCGCGCGAGCGCAAAACATCTCGGCACACACACGGTAGAGACCGCAAAGGATGGAGACACTGCCGGCCGAACTCGTCGACCTTGTCCTGCATGGCACAAACGCCTTGGTGTGGCCTGCCCTGATACGCGTCTGCACCCAATGGCGCCTACTTTTGACCTCGTGCCACAAGAAGAGGTTGCCTGGTAAAATTTACACGTACAGGCGGCGCAGGTTCACGCCCATAACGTACATGCACACCTGCGCGGACCCCACAGAGTGCATCGTGTTTTACATGACGCGCCTCATCGACGCTGGCCACTGGTCGCTGTTGGACTGGGTCATCGACGTGCATCATGCGCCGCCATGTCCCTCAAAGGACAAGTTTCTTGTGCGCAGGTACGTCTGTGCCCAACTGGCGGCACATGGCAGTCTAGACAGACTGCGGTCACTCTGCACAGGCGATGGGTTCAAGTGTGACGTGGACGCCATGCACAACGCAGCGCGCTATGGCCATCTGGAGTTACTCGAGCGGGTGTTTTGCAGGAGGGCTGTCTGCCTTGTCGGTTGTAGTGTCTACGACGGTGCCGCGCGTGGTGGTCACATGCATGTTTTGCAGTGGGCGCTGAGGGCGCGTATCCAATTGAGCAATAGTGCCTGCGCACAGGCCGCGAGGGGCGGTCATCTAAAGGTGTTGCAGTGGCTGCGCGCCAACAAGTTCTCATGGGATACCGACGTGCCCAACCATGCTGCGCAAAAGGGCCACCTGCACATCATCGAGTGGGCTGTCGCCAACGGATGTCCATGCGACCTCAACGTGATCAATCGCGCTGCGAAAAAGGGTTATCTGCATATTCTCGAATGGGCCGCGGCCAGTGGATCGCCCATCCCGGATAATGTGATCGCGATCGCCGCACGAGGGGGCCACCTCAATGTAATCAAGTGGGCAATCGACAGAGGGTGCCTGGTGGACACGCGCGTTTACGCTATCGCGATCAAGCAAGGGCACTGGCACATTGTAGAGTGGCTCTGGGCACAAGAGTACCCATCGAGCAGCACGGCCTGCACCGCAGCGGCGAGTGTCGGCAATGTACGCGCCCTACAGTGGCTTTGCGACAGGGGATGCGTGTGGGGCGCCGACGCCACCTTGCGTGCAGCACGAGGCGAGCATTGGAGTACCGTCAAATGGCTCGTCGAAAACGGTTGCCCCTGGGACGACCACGTTCGCACACACATCAACAGGGGTTCGGACCTGGACATGCTGCAATGGACGCACGCTCGGGGATTCCGCCCATCAGAGGAAGCGTCCCTTTATGCTGCAAGGCGAGGCCGCCTCGATACGCTCCAGTGGCTGCACGCAAATAATCGCCCACTGCACAGCGATGTGTGCGAGGCCGCGGCTGAACAATGCCATTTTGATGTGCTTCAGTGGACACGTTCGGTTGGATGTGGATGGGACGAGACTGTGTGTGTATACGCGGCCCGGAACGGACATGTGGAAATGTTGCAGTGGGCGAGGGCCAACGGGTGTCCGTGGAACGTAAAGGTAACCAGAGACGCTGCCCGAAATGGTCACCTGCCTGTCTTGCAGTGGGCCTTTGCCAACGGGTGCCCGCTACAAACAACGACAACACGCATAATAGCAGCAGATCATGGTCAGGATCATGTCGTTGCGTGGCTTGATGCCAAGCGCTTGCAATAGATCACGTCCATTTTCCCAGTAAAAGGCTCATTCTTGTTTGGCCATTTTATGCCAGTGCTGGACAGTGGCCACTATAGTGTTTTGCGCCTGCCCAAAGAGGAGTAGGCCATGTATGATAACAAACGCGATAATGCTGGAACATACTCTTGCGACCGATGTGGGATAACATCCTACACGATAGATAATGGCGGTTCACTTGGAACATGCAAACGGCAAAGATCACGAAATGATAGTGCGCGAATATGCTCGGCAAATCCTAGTCTCTCTTAATGGTGGTAGTTGCATTCTCGAACTGTGATTGGCATGTATTGCCTTTTTGGATCAATCCGCTCCAACAACGCCTGGCGCGTTTACAGGTTTGCCACCCTTCACACCGACAGAGATAAAACACATACGCGTTGCACGATAAACGTTTGCAAGATGGACACGCTTCCCGTCGAACTCGTTGATCTAGTCCTACAGGGCACGGGGATGCTCGTGTGGCCTATCCTACGTCGTGTGTGCGCACAATGGCACTCTCTTTTAGAACGCAGGCGCAAGATAAAGCGGTTTCACGAAAACAGACCCTACAAGCGGCGCTGCTTTATGCCCGCGGTGCACACCCACCACTGCACGCTGCCCAGCAGGTGCACCACGTTTTACATGTCGCGCCTTGTCGACGCTGGCCACTGGACCCTCTTGGACTGGATGGTCGCCACCCATTGCTCCGTATGGAGCAAACCAGGCGCTGGCTATGCACAGCAATACTTGTGCACCCAATTGGCTGCCCATGGCGATCTCGTACGCCTGCGTGCGATGGTAGAAACCCACAAGTTTCGCATGGACGCGGATGCGTGTCCAAATGCGGCGCGCTGTGGTCATCTAGAAACGGTCCAGTGGGCGTACAGCATAAACTCAAAAAGCACCAGAATCGGCGGTACTCGTGCATGGGCCGCTTATGGTGGCCACCTGGACATTGTGCAGTGGACACATAAACTGTCGTCTATTGACGCTGGCGAAGCGTGCCGTATGCCGCCAAAGCAGGACAGCTGGATGTCTTGAAGTGGTTACGTAAGAACAGCTACCCGTTCGGCTATGATACAGTCCTTTGTGCCGCGCGAGGGGGACACTTGCGCGTCCTTCAGTGGCTAGTAGCTAACGGCTGTCCACTAGAAGGCGATATCGTGAGCGCGGCTGCAGCCAGAGGCCACATCGAAACTCTAGAGTGGCTCGCAGCCAACGGACACAAGTTGACCGTCCACACCTACGCCAGGGCGACCAAACACAAACGCTGGCTTACCCTAGAATGGCTCTCGGGTCGTGGGTGTCCTCTGGGGAGCGAGGCCTATGATGCTGCTGCCGCCGTCGGCGATGTGCGCGCTCTGGTGTGGCTTCATGAACACGACTGCCCGCAAAGTCCCGTTGTGACCAATGTTGCTGCAAAGGCACATCGATGGGACGCACTTGTGTGGCTGATCGCCAAGGGTCACCCCTATGGCAAGACCGTGACAGATGCCGCGGAGGATGGGGGCGATCTGGCGACCCTGCAGTGCTTGTGCGCGCGCGCGTTCGTCCCATCGGCAAGAGCGTCTCTGGGAGCGGCCAGAGCCGGCAGGCTCGATACGCTTTGCTGGCTCTATGAACGCGGGCACCCGCTACACGCGGCCATATGTGAGCGCGCCGCCGGATCACACCATTTGCATGTGCTTCAATGGGCACGCAGCATCGGATGCGCATGGGACAGCCAGGTGTGCGCGCACGCCGCCGCGAGCGGCGACCTAGAGATGCTCCAGTGGGCCAAGGCCAATGAGTGCCCGTTGGACGCATCTATTAGAACGACGGCTTGTGCCCACGACCACCCGCACATAGTTGAGTGGATCGATGCCGGCTACCCGCCATGTGTTTCATCACATGGTGTGTGACAGATGCCATAAGAGCACCCTCTTTTCCATCTTGCTGTGTCTGAAATTGACATTCAGTTGGTTCGTCTGATCTCTTTTCACGCGAAAAACTCTATCCCTTTTCTGCTATCGTTCCTTTCCTCAGAGGATGAATAGTGGCACAACTGAATGGAGTTGGTGGAGTTGTTGATTGATTTTGTTGCATTCATGGCATAATAACCCATGATATCTGAAATTACTTGTCTGATACTATGTCCTGCGCTGGCAACACAATGGAATTTGTGTAATAAGGCGATAAGTTGCCCAGAAAGAGTTTATCTCAATCAACTCCACCAACTCCATCAAGTTGCGCCGCTAGTCATCCTCTCATAGACACCACGCAAGAGAGGTGTGCTGTTCACCTGCTTGATATGCTGGGGATGTACGTGTGATGGGCAAGAGAGTTGTGGACTGCAAACTCTGTAACCACACTCTCTAACTAGATAGATACATGCAGGCCTTGCAGATGGAGGTTTGGCGTGCACTCTAAATGTGCACTTGAAAACATAGTACCGTTGCTTTGTCACCCTAAACAAGAGTCGACTTTCGGTTTTTGTTGCTCTAGTGTTGGAATCACACAAAATACAAACACAGCATGTCTTTGCAGATGGACATCATGTTTGCACGAGCATGCTTATCCCTATGTTCAATGGGCCCTTAACGAGATGTCGTGCCATCACAAGGTAGGCGTTACAATAGAGTACATACAGAGCGCGGCACAGGCACTGATGCATGATTTGGGAAAAGCGGGTGCTTTGAGTTGCAGACTGAATGGCAAACATGACGACTATGACAATATACCACAGAGTGCGCACGTGTTTCAATATTATCGGGTTTCATGTGGGGATGCAACCGACGATACATCAACATACACTGACGCGCAGCAAGCAACAAACACAAACAGAAACCGCTGTCAATGGAAGAGAGCACTGGTGGTATACAATTATACGTTGGGTGCATACTGGTATAGTAGCACACACCCCCAAGAGTGGCAGGGCACGTACTCGCAATGTGGCAACCATGGGCTGAACAACACCGCAAATGGGATAGAGTGCACCGAGGGCATGGCGTCTATCGATATGTTGATAATGGTGTCGCCGTCTTGCATACATCCGGCCACAACATGCAATCAGTCATCACAGAACTGTGTGGGTGACTCCTTGCCGGGCTCGCACTGGATTGGTTCATTTAGACATTTTCAGACGTGATTCAATACGAAAACGTCGGACCAAGTGGCCTGGGCAACGCACAAGGAGCGTGCGCGCAAAGCAACATCATTCACTGGCGGTGCCCTACCGAGGATTGGTTTTCTGACGCGCCTTTTGTGAATCGCATGTTCCACCAAAGAGGAACCAATCACGTACGAGACGATTTCACCGTCAACGCCGAGACGACTATCGAGCGTTCTAGAGAAAAGGTGCCATATCGGCAGACGAAAGGCGCGCAATGGAGACGCTCCCGGTTGAACTGACCGATCTAGTCCTGCAAGAGGCCGGGATGCTCGTGTGGCCTATACTGCGCCGTGTGTGTGTGCGCAATGGCGCTCTCTCCTAGAGCGCAGGCGCAGGACAAAGCGCTTTCACGACAACAGGCCCTATAAACGGCACCACTTTCTGCCTAAAATGTATGCGCACTATTGCACGATGCCCGACAACTGTGTCATCTTTTATATGTCGCGCTTGATCGACGCTGGCCACTGGGCCCTCTTGGACTGGATGATCGCCGTGCATCGTCCCCTGCGTGGGAAACCAGACACTGACTATCTACAAAGCTACGTGTGCGTCCAGCTGGCTGCCCACGGTGACCTCGCGCGTCTGCGCATAATGACCGACACCCACGAGTTCTGCTTGGATATGGATGCATACTTTAATGCGGCGCGCTGCGGCCATCTCGAAGTAATCAAGTGGGCCTATGCAGCGTCCCCATGCTCTGGTATAGTTTTTGATAGCATTCGCTCGTGGGCTGCTTATGGTGGTCACATTGATATAATACAGTGGACGCTCAACGCCAAACTGCTTCGGGATAGCGATATCTGCAGATACGCAGCCAGGGCAGGACGGTTGAGCGTCATAGAGTGGCTAAGGGAAAGAGGATGCTCGTTTGACCACGAGGCGGCCCTTGATGCCGCTCGGAAAGGCCACCTGGATGTGCTCAAATGGGTGGCGGCCAACGGTTACGCGTTTAGCAGCAGTAGCAGCAGCAGCAGCAGTAGCATCATGAACGAAGCCGTCGCCGGGGGTCACGTCGAAATCCTAGAGTGGCTCATTGCCAGGGGGTGCCGGTGGACTGCAAATACCTGCGCAAAGGCAATCAGACACGGACACTGGCATATTGTAGAGTGGCTCTCGAATCGTGGATGCCCCTTGGACGAGGAAGCCTTCACCGCCGCTGCCGCCAGCGTCGGCGACATACGCATTCTGTCGTGGCTCTCCAAACGTGAATGTCCACAAAGCGCCGATGCACCCAGACGCGCTGCAAGGGCGCACCGATGGGCCGTGCTCGTGTGGCTCATTGACAAAGCAGGGCACGTGTGCGATGAGAGCGTAACTGATGCCGTAGAGAGAGGAGGCGACCTGGCCACCATACAGTTTCTGTGTGCACGCGGATTCACGCTCTCGGCAAAGGCGACCCTAAGAGTGATCAATAGCGGGAGACTAGACGCGCTCTGCTGGCTCCGCGACCGCGGGCACCCGCTACACCCAGATATATCCTTTTGGCCTCCGTAAGCCGGTTGTATGGTATACAACCTACGTGGACCAATCAGAATTTGGCTTTGAATTGTCTGGGCCAATCAATCCCTGCCTCTGAATTATTTTTTTTTGGCATTTTCTTATGGAGGCCAAAGGGATATGTCGGCGTGCCGGTGCATTGTGTCACTTGCATATACTCCAGTGGGCAAGACTCCAACAACTGCCATGGGACAAGGACGTGTGCGCAAGCGCCGCCGAGAATGGGGACCTGGAGATGCTCCAGTGGGCTCGGTCAAACGGCTGCCCATTGAACAAGCGCGTGTGCTCAACAGCCGCGGCCAGCGGACATTTGCATGTGCTGCAGTGGGCGCTAGCAAACGGATACCGACTGGACGACAACACACGTAAATTGGCATCGGACGCGGGTCAGGATCATGTTGTCGCATGACTCGACGCTCATCAATCTAGCCCTCGTTAAAACTAGAGTCGAATGCACAATACTGTCGTGGCTTGTTTCAGAACGTACTCTTTTGGTGTGCAACGGCCAGCCGTTCTTGTATAAAGAAACAAACCCCTATACCTGCATGATACGCTGGATGTATATATGATATGTGAGGGTCGTCGGCCAGCGTTCGTTCTGCAAAAGAGGCAATACACACAATCTAATCAGGGCCGTGTGTCAAAACACGCATCCCAATACGTTTTGAGCAGGGTGCATGTGCTTTACAAACACCACCAACAGGTTCCATTCAAGGGAAAACGCCGCACAAGGGACATTGCCAGGGTCAACATACGACAAATGATATGGGGCGAGAACATATCACGACCAAATGCTCTCAAGTCACGACAGGCACGCACTCTTTGAAAACAGACACTCTCCTTTGTTGTTGGTGTCACGCTCACACGGTTGCGGCCGATGACATGATATTAGCGTGCACAATGGATTGTAATGTGCACCATCACAATGTCAATCAGACAAAGATTGATAAACATTTGTATCACTATATGCACAAATAACATTCTTCATTTATGCCGAGGTATCCAAAAACAGCATATATGCATACTAGATATATCAGCAAACACATGGGTGACAATGTCAATATCCCCTTGAGGACTTCAGTATAATCCTATGAGGATCAAAACCGTCCAACAGCGAGTGTCTTTGGAATGTTGGTGGTCTCTAAATTGTCCGTTTGCTGTCGATTTCAATCCTCAGAGGACCATGACAACAGTCCCCAAAGGGATATACGATGGGTTGACGTTAGTGCTGTCCTTTTGGTGCATGTTTGGCTCTGGAACGCAAACTATCCTTGCAGGATCGGCCCGATTGTGGTCCCATTTCAGAGGCTTACTTTGGATTGGTTCATTTGGGTATTTTCCGTCGTGATTCAATGCGACAATGTCAGACCAAGTGGTGCCAGACGATGCATCGCGAGTGCGCGCGCAAAGCAGCGTCGTGCTCTGGTGGTACGCTCCCTGGGATTGGTTTTCGGAGCGCGTTCCGCAAAGTGCATGTTCCGCCAAGTGGGAGCCAATCGTGTGATGCACAAGTCTGTCATTGAAATTATGGTGCCCGTCGAGCGCTCCAAAGGAAGCGCATTGTTTACACAGGGAGGCGAAGCGCGATGGAGACCTTACCCATTGAACTGATCGATTTGATCTTGCGCGATACGGGTATGCTCATGCAGCCCGTCCTGCGTTCGGTCTGTACGCAATGGCACTCTCTCTTGAGAGCCAGACGACCCGTGAGACGTTTCAACAAGAGTAGGGTCTACAGGAGGCGTCGCTTTATACCCACAGTGTACAAGCACTACTGCACGATGCCCAGCAAGTGCGCCACCTTTTACATGTCGCGTCTCATCGACGCTGGCCACTGGGCCCTCCTCGATTGGATGTTGGCAACGTGCACTCGTGCATATCATAGAATCGACGCCGGGTTCACGCAACGCTACGTGTGCGCTCAGTTGGCTGCCCATGGCGATCTCGCGCGCCTGCGTGTGATGGTTAACATCTACGGGTTCCAGCTGGACACAGATGCATTCTGTAATGCAGCGTGCTACGGTCATCTGGAAGTGATCAAGTGGATCGCCCACAGCAAGGCACAGCAGCACATGGGCACCAACAGCATTCGCGCGTGGGCCGCTTACGGTGGCCATACCAACATAATACAATGGACGCTCGGCATGCAGTCAGGTTGGACCGGCGAAATCTGTGCGCGTGCCGCCAAGGCAGGACGACTCGGTACTCTAAAATGGCTAAGGGAAGAGGGATGCCCGTTTGACCGTGGGACGACCCTCGGTGCCGCTCGAAAGGGTCACCTGCACGTCTTGGAGTGGGCAAAAGCCAATGGATGCCCGCTCGGCGACGACATTATGGACGCGGCTGCGGCTGGAGGCCACCTCGATATCTTGGAGTGGCTCATGGCCAACGAGTGCCAATGGACCCCGGAAACATGTGCCAAGGCGATCGATCACGGGCACTGGCCCGCGCTAGAGTGGCTCTCGAGTCACGGGTGCCCCTTGAGCGGGGCAACCTATGTCGCCGCTGCTGCCAAAGGCGACGTGCGCGCTCTGGCATGGCTCCGCGATCGCGGATGCCCGCAAAGCGCCATTGCGACCAACCGCGCTGCAGAGGCCCACCAGTGGGGCGCGCTCGTGTGGCTCATTGTCGAAGCGGGCCACACATACGACAGTGACGTGGCAGATGCCGTAGAGAGAGGAAGCGATCTGGCCACCCTGCAGTGCCTGTGCGAGCGTGGGTTTGTCCCATCGGCAAAGGCACCTGCACGGGCGGCCAAGAGTGGCAAACTCGACACGCTCTGCTGGCTCCGCGACCGTGGGCACTCCTTTCACGCAGACATATGTCGGCGTGCTGCTGAATATAGTCATCTGCATGTGCTCCAGTGGGCAAGGACCGAGGGACTGCCGTGGAGCGAAAAGGTGTGCACGAGGGCCGCCGAGAATGGCGACCTGGAGATGCTCCAGTGGGCCAGGGCCAATGGTTGCCCGTGGAACGAGCGAGTGACCTCGATGGCGGCGAGCAACGGACATCTTTGCGTGCTGCGGTGGGCACTCACCAACGGATGCGCGCTCAGCGAGACGGCGCGCAGGAAGGCTCTATATACTTGTCAGGATCATGTCGTCGCGTGGCTCGATGCTCAGCAATCTATCCGCCAATAAATCTCTGGGGGTGTACCCTGACGCATGGGGAAACTGTCAAACATGGATTTAGCGCGATGTGGTCTCTAGCCGGCATTGATCCTCGTCGAGGGGGTATGACAACGCGCATATTGTGATTAATGGGGTGCGAGACACTTGCGCAGTACCACAGTTTGCTTCCTCTGTAAAAGTGCGCGCACGCACTCTATACGCGTATGGGGTAGATCTCGCCCGAAAGACAGAAACGATTGGTGATGACGGTGAGACATAAACAAGAACGACGCATGGTAGTGCCTGCGCGAGGGCGTCTCGTGATCTTGTCCTCTTTTGGATCACGGCAAACGCATGCGCTCTTGGAAACGGACTGTGCACATGTCTGCTCGGGGCATTGTGACCGATGGATTTCGGTTCGTTCGTTTCGTCTATCATGCCAACCAAACAAGGTCGGTAAACGCCTGTGTCTCCAAAAAAATCCATGGATTGCGTCCCTCTGTTGGAGTCCGTTGAACGGAAACACGCTGTACCTACCGTACATACCATCCGCTCGCACCACGCGACATCACTGGCGCCGTTTGTCTTGCGAAAAGAACAACCGGTCATGCGGCCACTGGGCAACACTTGGTTATCCAATGAGGCGCACATTGAAAGCGTGACTGGAGCGTACATCCATACCCTTAAAACGACCTTGTGACGGGTCCGTGTTGTGCTCGCAAGAGTCGCTCTCATTGTATTTTTGATTTGCGGCCTGCCGGGGAGGGGACCATTTAGGCGTGTGGCGTTTGAAAAGTGGAACCAATCCCGGGCCGCCAAAAGTTGGGCATTTGCTCTTTGTCGGCCGTGAAACATAGAAACATTATGCGGGAGCAATGGAAGCACTGCCGGCCGAACTGATCGATACAATCCTGGGCAGCACAAACGCGCTCGTGTGGCCCGCCTTGCAGCGCGTTTGCACCCAATGGCGCCTCCTCTTGTCTCGCAGGCGTGGGGTGAAACCTCGGCGAGCGGTCCACATTTACGTGCAGCGCAGGTTTATTCCCATTATGTACAGGTACCGCTGCACAGCGCCCAGCATGTGCGTGCCCGTTCACATGTCGCGCCTGATCGATGCGGCTCACTGGACCCTCTTGGACTGGACGATCGAAACGTACACTCGCGATCGCCCCATGTCTGAAGCTGACCCACTTGCATGCACCTATGTCTGCGCGCAACTGGCAGCGCACGGAGATCTCGCGCGCATACGACTACTCTGCGGCAAACACGAGTTTGGGTGGGATTCCGACGCCATTTACAAGGCCGCGCGCTATGGTCATCTGCATGTGCTCGAGTGGTTTTTTGGCCGGATGGCCGGCGGCGACGGGTACGGGGTTTGCGATCACGCAGCGCGCGGAGGCCATCTGCATGTACTGCAGTGGGCGCAAAGCAGGGGCTTTGAGCGTGGTGGCGACGTCTGTGCGAGTGCCGCCAAGGGCGGTCACTTGACTGTGCTGCAATGGCTGCGCGCCAACGGATGCCCGTGGGACATTTACACAACAAATTGCGCCGCGCAAAGGGGCCACCTACGCGTGCTCCAGTGGGCAGTGGCAAACGGGTGTCCTCTGAGCGCCAAGGCACGTAAAAGAGCCCACAAGGCTGGAAGGGACGATGTCGTCGCGTGGCTCGATGCTTATCAGAAACCCTCCTCGCACTGATCCAGTGCACGCACTATCCAATAAGAACCCACCTTATTGTTTGAGCCCTTCTCCCTTGCTCTTGTGCGTCTGAAAGGGACAAGGGAAAGGATACTTATTTTGCGAGCGGTGCCGCGTTGCTTGGCACACAACGGCACGGTGCCAGTTGTGCGCGAGTGGCTCGCCCAATTTAAAACCGTGAGGGTGCGCCGTCAATCGTTGGAGGGATTCTGGATCGGCGCCGTCGCCGGCTGGAGGATTGTCTCCTTGTCTGCGCAAGCGCATCTCCCATCTCGACTCTACATAGGCCTTTCACATTACGCACTCTTGTTTGAGCACAAGGATGGAGACACTGCCCTGCGAACTCGTTGATGCGATCCTACACAGCGCCAGCCCTCTCGTGTGGCCTGTATTGATCAAGGTGTGTGCGCAATGGCGACATCTTTTGATGCGAGGTCGCAAAACGAGAACGCTCTCTGCAGAGTACACCTACAAACGACGCACGTTTAGACCTAAAACCTACACGCACCGATGCAAGGTGCCTGCTACGTGTGCCGTGTTTTATGCGTCGCGTTTGATTGATGCAGGCCACTGGCACCTGCTCGACTGGCTCATCGAAACGCGATTCTGCGCCCTGTCCTTTCCCTTTGTTGATGCGCCCTTTGTCGAGGGCTACGTGTGCGCCCAATTGGCGGCGCACGGGGACCTCGCCCGCCTGACATTGCTCCATGTTCGGTACAATATGAGGTGGTACAGTGACGCCATCTACAGTGCAGCACGCCACGGCCAACTCGAGACGCTCGAGTGGATTTACGGCAAATCTCCCTTGTGCGGCGAATGCAGCGTGTGCGAGCACGCAGCGCGTGGCGGCCATGTGCACGTCCTGCAGTGGGCGTTTGACAAGGACCTCGCGTGGGACGAGGGCGCATGCACGCAGGCCGCCAAGGGAGGACATCTACACGCGCTAATATGGCTGCGCGCCCGTGGGTGCCCGTGGAATTCTAAAGTAACGTCCCAGGCTGCGCGAAAGGGCCATCTGCGCGTTGTCGAGTGGGCCGTGGCCAATGGATGCCCTCTATATGACGACGTAATTGGCATGGCCGCGCAGGGAGGCCATCTGGATGTGATCGAGTGGGCCCATGGCAGAGGGTGCAAATACGATGCAAACACATACAACAGGGCGACCAGGTATGGGCACTGGCGCGTTGTCGAGTGGCTCTGGAATCACGGGTGTCCATTGAGCGACGCGGTACACGTGACCGCGGCATGTGTCGGGGACATACGTGCCCTCCAATGGCTCCGCACCAAGGGGTGCTCTTGGCACGAGAGAACGGCATGGCACGCGGCGCACCACAAGCACTGGGCCACTGTCAGGTGGCTCGTCGAAAGCGGGTGTCCCTGGGACGATTCCGTGCGTGCCTGTATCGAGCACGGCTCCGAATTGGGAACGATGCAATGGATGACCGCACGGGGGTTCCCCCCGTCAAAGGACGCGCCTTTGCGTGCGCTAAACCAAGGCCGACTCGATACCCTTCAGTGGTTGCATGCACTCGGACACGACGTACGCGGACAGGAGATATGCCAGCACGCCGCCAGGCGATCACACCTGCCCATGCTCCAGTGGGCGCGCTCAATTGGGTGCCCATGGGACGCTCGGGTGTGCGAAAGTGCTGCCGCCAACAGAGACCTCGAAATGCTGCAGTGGGCGAGAGCCAACGGCTGCCCATCAGGCACAAATGTTTTTCAGTAGGCCATGGATGGTCGTTGGTATCACATCGCCGCATGGTTTGATGGCCAGTTCTCTGGAAAAGTGTCTCTCTTTTATGCCCGCCACCCATCAATACCATTCATGAGCGCGTAGAGTGCACAATGGCCCACCATGTGAGTTTAGTGCTTTGGTGTATCCACTAGTAACAATGAGAACAACAACAACAAGTATGAAAGCAACGACATGTTTTCAAAAGCAGACACGGCAGAGCAACTGTCTATTGTTTCCTACAGGCGAACCCTCCGAGGGTGATCCGGCGGTCTTTGAATCCCGTTTGCCCGTTTGTGTGGAGCAGACTGCCGATTGGCGTTCTGGTGACTAGATCTTTCAAGGGATGCGTCTACAGGGAACGATATAGCATATAATCTGGAATCTTCATGCGTTTCACCGCCTGCGGGTGGATATCCAATTGCGAGACCGGAAACCAAATAGAAAAAGTAAGTGCGCGCCCGCCTTGCACACACTGCCGTGGTCGATGAAAAGCACACAGGCTGCACACGCGCTCTGGGACAGAAACGATGGACGCACTGCCTCCCGAACTCGTTGACCTCGTCTTGCGCGGCACCACTAGGCTGATGTGGCCCATCTTGCGGCGTGTCTGCACACGATGGAGACATATTCTGGTTCATAGGGCGACATCTCCATGGGCAAAGGGCCGCGTCCACACCCAGCGCGCAATGTGCCCCAGTGTATGCGCGCACAGGTGCACGTCGCTCACCGAGTGCGCGCTGTTTTACGTATCGCGGCTCATTGATGCGGGCCTTTGGCCCCTCGTAGACCTTATGATCGAGGCGCACTTTGGCCCTTTTGCAAACACGTCTCCAAAGGCTGCCGCGCGCATATGTGCCCAGCTGGCGGCTCATGGCGATCGCGCGCGACTGCGCCTCTTGTGCGACGAGCGCGGATTTCAATGGGAACAGGATGCGATCCGTAACGCCGCCTACTATGGACAGTTGGACACGCTCGAGTGGCTCTGTCGCAGCCCGTCTCTCCTTATGGGTCCTGCGATTTGCAAGCACGCTGCACGCGGCGGCCACGCACACGTCCTACGGTGGGCACGCGAAAAGGGCCTCATGTGTGGCAGCAGTGCCTGTGAGGGTGCAGCCACAGGCGGACGTCTGGACGTGCTGCAGTGGCTGAGGGCCAGTGGGTGCTCCTGGAACGCTCGGACGACCGACTGCGCCGCACAGGAGGGCCACCTGCATGTGCTCCGGTGGACCGTCGCCAACGGATGCCCCCTGAAGCCCACAGCGATTGATGCGGCCGCGGAAGCTGGTCAACTGGATGTGATCGCCTGGATCAGAGCGAGCGGGTGCGCGTGGGGTCAGTTGGCATACCAAAAGGCGATTGAGTGGGGTCATTGGCACGTTGTGGAATGGCTCTGGGGCCAAGGCTGTCCACTCAGCGACATAGCGTGGCTCTCGGCGGAGCGTGCTGGCGATGTGCGGGTCCTACGATGGCTGCGCGAGCGCGGGTGCCCAGAAGGTTACTATCCCGGACGCGAGGCCGCTTGCCGTGAACGGTGGGACGCAGTCAAGTGGTTCGTCGAGAACGGCCGTCCGTTGAGCAGGGCCATTCAGACCTTTATCGAAATCGGAGCAGAATTAAAAGTGCTGCAGTGGATGTGCGCGCATGGAATCTGGCCAGACAAGGTGACGCCCGTGCTCGCGGCAAAGCGGGGCCATCTCGACACCATCCAGTGGTTGCACGCCAACGGATACCCTATCCACAGGAACGTGCGCAAGGAGGCCCTGTCCCGTGGCCACGATCACATCATTGTGTGGCTTGATGCCCATTCTTTATAGCGGCAGAGTAGTAGATGTTTCCCGGCCTTTATAGCACGATCCACTCGCTTTCCACTTTTGCGAGTCACTCGTGAAATACGTGCCCGTTTATGAGACTTGCCTATCCATGAATCTGTATATCGTGCAAACCAATGCCCTGTCATTGAGAAAAACGTGCACACGTATATACGCACACCACGCCAGAAACAGTGACAATCGTCTGATGCTTGCAGAGATAGAATGTGCTGCGTTAGCACGCTCTGCTCTAGGGCCCCTGATTTTTTGGCCAATCCCCATGCGAGCCGCTAAATCAGCGTCAAGGCACGTTGCGCAGGTCCACCGCGTTTCCAAAGGGCGGCGACTTTCTGCGCCACTGAAAACACGATTGGCGCATGCGAGGTCAAAGCAGGTGATGGAGACGCTACCGATAGAACTGGTCGATATCATCTTGCGCAGCGCAGGCGCGCTCGTGCGACCCATCCTGGCACGCGTCTGTGCCAAATGGCGCGATATGTTGCGCGTACCCCGTAAGAAACGATTCCACGAAAACCGCTCCTACAGACGGCGCTTTACCACGCCCGGCGTGTACAGCCATAAATGCACATCGCCCGCAATGTGCGCTACGTTCTACATGTCGCGCTTGATCGACGCGGGCCATTGGGCCCTACTGGACTGGATGGTCGACACGTTCGTCTGCCTCAAGGGAGCCATGGAACGCGGTGACGGTACGCAAGAATATGTCTGTGCGCAGCTGGCGTCGCGCGGCGATCTCGCGCGCCTCTGCGCCATGATCCAAAAGTACCGATTCAGATGGGACGGTGTTGTGCTCTATGCGGCGGCGCGCTATGGTCACCTCCATGTGGTCGAATGGGCGCATACCGTTGCTGCGTACTATTCGGCCGACATCTGCCCTGGGGCGGCACGCGGCGGCCATATGGGTATTCTCGAGTGGGCCGTCGCCAAAGGACTGTCCATGGGGGTCGAGGTATTCAAGTGTGCAGCCAAGGGCGGCCACCTCGCTGTGCTCAAATGGCTCCACGGTCACCGGCCGTTTGTGTGGAACCAGAGCATAACGCTCGATGCAGCGTTCAAAGGCGACCTGCACATCGTTCAGTGGGCCATGGCAAACGCGTTTGCGTGTAACATCGACGACATATGCGACATGGGCGCGTCCGGCGGACATCTTCCGGTCATCGAGTGGGCCATGGCCAACGGCGCCGTGTGGGATGCTCGACTGTGCGCTTCTGCACTAAGGAACGGTCACTGTGGCGTGTTTGAGTGGTTGCACGCCCACGACTGCCCCATGGACGAGAGTGCATGCTCTGCAGCGGCGCAAACTGGAAACCTGCGCGCGCTCCAGAGGCTACGTGCCGCGGGTTGCCCTTGGAGCAACGATTCGACCCTGTATGCCGCGATGAGGAAACAGTGGGATGTGCTCGAGTGGGCCATCGAGAATGGTTGCCCTTACGATGCCAACCGCATTGCCGCAGTATCGGGCGATTTGGCCACCATACAGCGGATGCGCGCACGGGGACTCGAACTATCGGAAAGCTGCTCGTTTTGGGCGATCAGCCGTGGACGCCTCGACACTCTTGAGTGGTTGCACGCGACCGGCAGGCCCATTCATCCCAACATATGCGCGCACGCCGCCGAAGAACGTCACCTGCATGTGCTCCAGTGGGCCCACCGCATGGGGTTCAAGTTGGACAGGATGGTGTGCATCGAGGCTGCCGAGAATGGCGACCTGGAGATGCTCCAATGGGCCAGGGCCAACGGCTGCCCGTGGGACAAGCGCGTGTGCAAGAGGGCTGCCGGGAGGGGCCACCTCCATGTGCTCGCGTGGGCACGCGCCAACGGGTGCGTGATGGACAAAAAGACCCGTGGGTGGGCCTCGCATAATGGGCACCGTAATGTCGTAGCTTGGATCGACGCCGAAAACAGGAAGCGCGCGTGATTACCCAGCATGATACAGTGAAACAACTCATACACGGACGTTTACCATGGGCATATATCGCTCACTGCATCTATTCACAAGAGATGGTTAGCCCCATACAATGCACAAGATCTCTATCGCGCAAAGATGCTTAAAGGATGATGTGTTTCTCATTCAGGGAACCTATACGGATCGGCTCCTCGCTTCCTCCGAGGTACCAGACGTCTTGTTTGCAAGGTATGTCGTGGCGACGACACGCCAATTCCTATCTAGGCGGACCGGTACAACGCCATTCGCACAGAGGGAGCCAAAAGGAGCACGACCTCCAGAGCACACCAATCGATTTTACTCCTTGCAAAAGCAACACAGTGCGCGCGCAAACGCATTTACAACGCGAGGAGCAAGGCAAAAAACAAACAAGCGGGCACGGCAAGAGATGGACGCGCTGCCCTTGGAACTCGTGAGCATGGTAATAACAAACGTCGAACCCTTGACGCTGCCCCTATTGCGGTGCGTGCACCCCTGGTGGAACGACCTGATCCGCACGCTGCCGCGCCGCCGTTCCCTCGCCAAGCGCGACCGTCACCGCTGCTCATGCCCCGCGGAATGCGCCAAGCATTATGCGCAGACCGCCCTCAAAAGAGCCCGCTGGTCCGTGTTTCACTGGATGGTCGACTGTGCGGGATCCTTTGGCTCGGCCAACGACCTTGACAAGCGCGCGTGTATGGAGGCTGCTTCCCACGGCGACCTCGCCCGCATCGAACGGCTGATCGGCAAGCACGGTTACCGCTGCGATAACAACATGGTGGCAACGTACGCTGCCCGTCGTGGGCACCTGCACATACTCGAGTGGGTCTTTGGGCGCGCTTACGCCCTGCCCACGCACATATGCACCGACATTGCCCAGTCGGGCCGCATTGACATCATCAGGTGGGCCAAAGCCAAAGGGTACACGTGGAATGAGCACACGTTTGACCGGGCCGCCCAGTATGGGCACCTGCGCACCCTGCAGTGGCTCCGGAACCAGGGGTGCCCCGCAGGTCCCCGAGCGTGCCAGTTTGCCGCCGGGCGGGGCCACCTACGCGTGCTCCAGTGGCTCAGGGCCAACGACGCTCCATGGGACGCTGCGACCGTCGTCATCGCTGCGGCAGTGAGAGGACACCTGCGCGTGGTCAGGTGGGCCGTAGGTCAAGGGTGCCCATTGACCGAAAAGGCAGCTGCCCGTGCGGCGTCTCATGGCCATCTCGGCGTTCTTGTCTGGATGCACGACAATGGATGCCCCATGCCCGGCGACCTATGCGAGTGGGCGGCATCGGCGTTCCACTTTGACGTGGTCAAGTGGGCGCGCGCAAAGGGGTTGCCGCTGAGCGCATACGCGTGTGAGATGGCAGCCGTCGACGGGAATTTGCCCATGCTCGTGTGGCTCAGGAAGCAAGGGTGCCCATGGAACGAAAGGACATGCGCTGGAGCGGCCGCCGGGGGTCACCTGGATATCCTTCAATGGGCCCGCGGGAGTGGATGCCCGTGGAACGAGGGTGTGACAGACGGCGCCATCATGAACGGACACTTGCAAGTGCTTCAGTGGGCCTTGGCCAACGGCCATCCACAGTCTGCGCGCGATCCGCAGTCCCATTGGATGATCAAACTGGCCGTGCTGGTTGACGAGTCACACATTGCCGACTGGCTTTACGAACAGTTACCATACAAAGACAAGAACGAGGTATGTCTCGCCATGGCGCAGGAGGGTCGTCTCGAGGCCTAAAGTGGTTGAGGATCCAAGGCTGCACACGGGCATGTGCGTAATAATGCGGTTCATCAACAAGAGATAGAAATGGCCAGGGGGGGGGGCGAGCCGCATCCACATATTTTGATAGATAGATGGTGCAGTCGTCGCCGGCCGCCTCTGCTCTTGCTCTCTTGTCTTTGCACTCTTATGTTGCCCCTAAAAGACACACGCGCACGCCAAAGGATATTGCCCGTAACGTGCTTGTATCGTCCACACGATCGCCATCACTCGGTAGACAGTGGGTGTTTGTTTCCCATCGGCACAGATCGGCGATGCAAAAACGACAAAAGATACGTTGCGCACACATTAGCTATTGCAATCAACAAGGGCACCCTCCTAGTAAAAGGCACCGTTGGTCAGATGGATGCGTATGCGTAAAAGATAGAGTCGTGACCTGATGTCTCCCTCTCCTTCACAACCATCGCTGACTGACCGTCGCCAACAACGAGACGCCCATTGGCGTTCCCCCAGAGTTTTTGTAAACAAATGTCCCCACTGCAAAGGGAACGCCCAACCCCCCTTGGCGCAATGTCTGTCGTAAACAGCGCGTGGCCGGTGCGTGTGGGCAACGACGAGAAACGATCGGTTTGGGCCATAGGCCAAGAATCGTACCTCTGTTTGGGCATCCACCAATAGAGTGCTTTCTTGACCTGGCGCAAGGAGCAACAACGACCGGGCCGTACAATGACAGGGCGAGTGCAAGGCAAATGCAACAGAAGAAAGAGATGGACGCGCTGCCGCTCGAACTCGTGAGCATGATCGTGGGGTGGGCCGACCCCTTTACCCTGCCCGTCCTGCGCTGCGTAAACAGCTACTGGGGCAAGCTGGTCGATAGGACGCTCAGGCGCGCAATCAATCGGCGCGGCAACCACTGTTGCACGCGCCCCAAAGAGTGCGCTCAACGCTACGCACAACACGTCCTCGACCGATGCCGCTGGTCGGTCTTTGACTGGATGGTCAACAGCACGGGACCCCTCACCATGGAAAACACGGTCGATGCATATGCTTGCACGGCGGCCGCCATGCACGGCGATCTCGCGCGCCTAAAGTGCCTCTTGCAAAGGATGTACCGGTGCGACGAGGCGGCCGCGCGAGGGGCCGCCCGCCACGGGCACCTTGATGTACTCTGCCATCTCGTCGACTGCGGCTACGCGCTCCCGTCAGACATATGCGCCGATGTAGCACAGTCGGGCCGCCTCCCTGTGTTGATTTGGGCCAGAGCGCCAAACCACAGGTGTGACGGAACGACGCTAAAGTGGGACAAAGCGATACTGGAGCGGGCCATAGAGCATGGCCATCTACACATTGCAAAGTGGCTCGTGGAGCAGGGTTGCCCTCACCGCTTGTGCGTGTGCAACATCGCGGCAGCAAACGGCCATCTGTACATACTGCAGTGGCTCAGGGCCATCGGGTGCTCTTGGGACGCCAGAACAATGGCCGTGGCGGCCAGAGGGGGCCACATGGACATCGTCATATGGGCCCGAGAGAGTGGATGCCCGTGGGATGACACAACGATCGCCTCTGCTGCCGAACAGGGCCATCTGGCCATTGTCGAGTGGGCCAGGACAAATGGATGTCCGTGGACAAAGGAGGCGACTGCGGGCGCGGCATCCAACGGCCACCTCCATGTTCTCCAGTGGCTATACGACAATGGGTGCCCTCTGGGTTCGTACCTGTGCGAGCGGGCCGCCTCTGGTGGCCACTTTGAGGTTGTCAAGTGGGCGCACGCCAGGGGCTGCAGTCTAGAGGGCAGGATGTGTCTGTGGGCAGCGCACATGGGTCACCTGCCCATGCTGCAATGGTTCAGGGAGCAAGGCTGCCGATGGGACTCGCACACGCGTATCGTGGCGGCCGAAATGGGCCACCTCGATGTACTACGGTGGGCCCATGCAAATGGATGTCCATGGGACGAGGAGGCCATCATGTGCGCCATTCGACAGGGCCATCTGCACGTGGTCCGATGGGTGGTTGCTCAGAGTTTCGGTCCGAATGACACCGTGCCGGTGCCTCGTATGATGGACGTGGCCATCGAGAGCGGCCATCTGCACATTGTGCAGTGGCTCTATGGCCAAATGGAAACGCAAGACAGCAACAATATGTGTCTCGCGGCGGCCGAGCATGGGCACATCACAATCCTGCGCTGGCTCAGGAGCCAGGGATGCCCATGGGACGGGCGCGTGTGCAGAGCGGCCATCCCAGGTAGGGACACAAGTGTGCTCGAGTGGGCACTGGTCAACGGATGTCTGTGCGATGATTTCGTCAATGTGCAGCACATCCTAGAGGTGCATCCGGATGCGTCCAAGTGGATCGCCGGCATTGCCACCACTTTTTGATTTCCCATTTCGTGTACCATCCTGTACTCTTTTTATACCATCTGCGAGCACCAAAGCGCGCTCTTTTTGCCTCTTTTGAACGCGAGCCTTTGCACCACCTGCGGAACATGTTGGGGTTTGCCTCCCTCTGCCAAGACGAGACTCGTTTGCATCACCTGGTCGCTCCTTTACAGAGGATCGGTAGGCGAATCAAAGTCATAATCCCGATGGAGGTCCGGAACCCGTTTATCTTTCGAGTCGCCGTAATACTGTCGCCGACAACCGCCTGTGCCGTGTTGCCCCTTTTGATCTCGAATGTTGCGCGCCTTTGAAAACCCGGCATTGAGGGGGCAGTGTGCATTTTGGCGCTTTATAGGTGAGGAAACACACAGGACTCGATGCAGTCGCCGTATTGAGCGCGCGTCTCGACAAGGTACAGCATACCCAATCCGCACGGATATCGTTTCCGTTGGGTCTACTTTTTGAAAGCGCACTATGGGCGAACGCGCACCTTAATGGGGAACCTATCCTCAAAAGGCCCTCGGTCGAGGCACCCAATCGAGGGAACGTGGATGCGGCGCGAGAAGACATGCCCAGCGCCCGGTGGTCTCCAGCATACCCCCATCGCTAATCAAATGTGGCCTGCGAAATGCACCAATCAAATTCTTCTTGAGCAAGTCCACAGAGCAGATATCTTTCCATATGTAGAGCCAAAAACGCACAAGAGAAAAGAGAGCATGGACACGTTGCCCCTCGAACTCGTCGATACGATCGTGAGGTGGGTGGTAGACCCTCTGACCTTGGCCGTCTTGCGCTGTGTGCATCCCCTGTGGTGCGATCTGGTATCGAGACTGCCGCGACGCGAGGTCGGCAAACGCAACAAGCACAGGTGCGTACGCTCGAGCGGATGCGCAGCGCGCTACGGGCGCATCCTTTTAAAAAAGACCCGCTGGTCGGTGCTTGCGTGGATGGTCGATTGCGCGGGCCCATTCGACCAGAAGAACGACCTCGATATGCGCGCGTGTGCCGTGGCAGCCGCCCATGGCGATCTCGTGCGCCTTGCTCACCTTGCCATGAGGCAAAACTATCGCGTCGACAATATGGCGGCTGTCTATGCCGCGCGGCACGGTCACATGCACGTGATCGAGTGGCTCGTGGCGCACGAATTTACACTCCCCAAGCGCATATGCACCGACATGGCGCAGTCGGGCCGCATCGACATGCTGCGCTGGGCCAAATCCCGTGGCTACGCATGGGACGAGCACACTTTTGACCGCGCCGTGCAGTATGGTCACATGTGCGTGCTGTGGTGGCTCAAAAAGCAAGGTTGTCTCCCTAGTGCTCGTTCATGCGACATTGCGGCAGGCAGTGGTCGCCTACCGGTCCTCGAGTGGCTCAGGGCCGGCAAAGCCCCCTGGAGCGCGAGGACCGTCGCCACCGCGGCAGCAGCGGGTCACCTCCACATTGTCGAATGGGCAGTGAAGCAGGGGTGCCTTTTGAACGAGACGGCCGTTATCTGTGCGGCACGCAATGGTCATCTGCATGTCCTCATGTGGCTCCACGCCCGTGGCATTTCAGTGGGAGTAAACGCGTGCGACGAGGCCGCATCTGGGGGTCACATTGACGCTCTCGGGTGGATGCTCCGTCAGGGGTGCACCTTGGGCAAGAGGCATTGCTCGATCGTGGCTCGCGAAGGACACCTGGCAGCACTCCAATGGCTCAGGAGCAATGGGTGCCCGTGGGACGCAGACACATGTGCGAGCGCCGCCAAGGGAGGCCATCTAGACGTCCTACGTTGGGCCCACACGAACGGCTGTCCGTGGGACAAGTCTGTGGTGAATAGGGCGATTGTCCAGGGCCACCTGCACGTGCTCGAGTGGGCCGTCGGCGTCGATCCCACCCTACTTGATCAGATTCCCTCGCGCATCGAACTCGCCGTCCGTGCGCAACACAAGCACGTCGCCAAGTGGCTGTATGGCCGCATGCCCCAAGGCGACGAGAAGTTGCTATGTGATATGATGGCAGAGTGTGGGCACATCCCGACCTTGAAATGGCTGAGGAAGCAGGGATGCCCGTGTGACAGTCGCGTTTGCGAGAACGCCGTCGTAAGCTACCATATGGCCATGCTCGAGTGGGCGCTCGACAATGGGTGCCCGTGGAGAGAGTCTCCTCGAGCGCGCGCGTTTATACTGTCGCGTGCCCATCTTGCCGAGCGTGCCCTGGCTGGCGCTCAGCAACAAGTTGCGTGAGGAGCGCGCCACATTGTACACTGACCGCGAGATTGGGCAAGCGTCTTTCTCTGCAAGAGGCAGCAACTAAATCCATGGGTTTTTTAAGGAAAAGTGGTCATCAGCCTTGGTGCGCTCCTTGGAAGAAGCCACTAGAAATGAACGGGAGGAGCGCAAACATCAACGTCTCTATTGATCACGGACAGGGTTCAGGGCTTTTTACAACATTTTGCATTTGATGTAAACACGATTTGTGTTGTTGTTGTTGCTGGTGCGGTCTGAAGGGATGACTAGGGGTGCAACCTGGTGGAGGTGGTGGTAGAGTTGATCCAGATAAACTCTTTTTGAGCAATTTGGCACCTTACTGCACAAATTCCGTTATGTTACCAGCGCAAAACATAGTGTCTGACTAGCAATTTCAAATGCTATATGGCTTATTATCCATGAATGCGACGAAATCAACTCCACCACCAACTCATCAAGTTGCGCCCCTAATTATCCTCTGAGCGTCTTTCGGTTGAATCCGACCTGGCTCATTGTTGGCAAGCACCCCGTGTCGTCTCTTTCTTTTCCTGCATGCGGATAAACGTTTTGATACCGCGATGCCGCTTTCGTAACACCGATACAAGAGAGCGCAGATACGCATGGCACGAGTGTGTTTGCGTTGCGTTGTTTATCGGTGGGTGTCTTGGCATGATGCAATGGGCGCGCAATCAAGGGTATCTCTGCGACGCGTACACAAGGACACCGCTCACTCGCGGAATGCGCCTTGATGTGTCTGTGTGGGCGATCGAGCGGGGTCGCTGCTGGGATCAAGAACCTGTCCTCTACGACCTCGACACTGTTGTGCGTGCACGACACAACCGTCAGACTCGAACGTGCTCGTTGGTCTCATTCGCATGGTCCCAGGCAAATAGCAAGGTAATTTAGATAGTGCTGCAAAGGCTTGGGCACCTTTGCGTGCCAACAAAGCACTTTGGAAAAGATCGTCATTTATTCTTGGGTCATATTGTCGGGCAATGCATCCAGCAACTCCTCGACGAGAGGGGCATGTATGACTGCCACCACCGCGACATCCGCAAAGGAGAATGGCACAAGATAGTAGGTCATGCGAAAGATCGATGTAAAGTCTGGGAAAGCAAGA
>Ga0255334_1000346_pt1 | contig 41649 bp, 38 predicted proteins | sample EtOH5_35cm_T3_12_FD_202080 | JGI IMG/M metagenome (GOLD analysis project Ga0255334, IMG submission 202080) | Sandy soil microbial communities from University of British Columbia, Vancouver, Canada - EtOH5_35cm_T3_129 | ecosystem: Engineered > Artificial ecosystem > Sand microcosm > Unclassified ... | reverse complement strand
GGCCGAAGCCCGGTCCGAAGCCGGGTCCGAAGCCAGGTCCGAAGCCAGGTCCGAAGCCAGGTCCGAAGCCGGGTCCGAAGCCAGGTCCGAACATGGGCCCGAACATGTGCCCGAACCCAGGTCCGAATCCTCCGCCCGGGAAAAAAGCTCTGTCTTCGCCTTGATCAAATTGCTGATCCATAAGTATAGCCTCCTTGGAATAGTAATGGTCAAGCCATAATAACGCTTTGTTGCGCCGGCACGCGCTTTCCGGTCAAGCTGTTCTCAAACCTGTCGATGATGGCCAAAAACCGTTCGGCCTCGCGAAACACATGATCCGCCAGCAGCGGATGAATAATGCTTTTGATGCGGCAAGCTTCAATCAACTCTTTCGCCGTCTTCTTAAAGTCGCGCAAAGACTTGACGGAAACGCGGTTTTGATCGAGGAATTGATCCAACAGAGGGACGGTCTGCGATTGCGGGCGCATGGAATCCAAATCTCTTGCCTGATACAACAGCTGGTCGAAATCGTGGCTGAAGTCGTTTGCCTGCTCGACCAACTTCCGTTCCGAGGGATCGAGCAAATGGCTGATGAATTTGGCGTGATCCGCCATAATTCTCAGGAAAAACACGTTTTCGTCGATGATGGCGTCGGGCAGCGGTTCCAGCCGGTCCGTGTTCAGCTCCGTCAGCCGGTTTCGGAAGTAATTGGCTTCTCTGCTTACATGATCGACCAAGAGCGGGAAATTGGTGGCCCCCGGAAGCCGGCAACTGAGGATCAATCCCAACACTTTCCGCTTAAACATCCAGATGTGGGAAACCGCGTTATGGACTTCTTCGTTAAATCTTTTGATCGTCTGCGGGTCCGTTCCGATCGTGAAGGCATTCGCCTTGTTTTCGATCGCTTCAAATACGGAGTAGAACTGATTCGCTTCCTGAATCAACTCGGTATCCTCGCAGCGAAATCCGAGCCTGAGAAAAAGGGAATGCTCCTTCATGATGCGCGACCAGAATCTGACCTCATCCAACGAACGGGCTACAAATTCATTGGCCATTCCTAACCTCCTCTTTCGTGGCAGTCATCACTCAAACACAATATGTGCGAATGCCTATATTGGTTGACTGTCCATAAATTTTTTTTGGGCAGGGGCTTTTTGCGATGGATCGAGAAGGCTTCTTTGCACAAAAAAAACATGTCCCGAACATTCGGACATGTTGACGATCGGATCTTCCTATTCATTTCGAATGGTCGCGCAAAACCTCTTTCCTGTGCCTGTATTCCTCATCCGAGATTTCGCCCCGCGCATAGCGTTCCGCAAGTATTATTTCGGGAGTTCTTTCGCCTCCTCCCGGAGCCTCGCTCCCCTTAACCAGCCTGATGACGAGATAAACAATCCCGACAACAATGAGTATATTCACCAAAAGGCCTACGATCCAGTAGAACCCCATCCCATACCCGAATCCCATCATGATGGCTCGCTACTCCTTTCTTATTTTGGGAAAATGAACGGTGAACTCGCTTCCCTCGTTGATCGTGCTGTGCACCGTGATCTTCCCGCCGTGCGCTTCCACAATGGCTTTCGCCACGGCCAGGCCGATCCCGGCCCCGCCGGTCTTCCGGTTGCGCGATTTCTCGCCGCGATAAAACCGCTCGAAGATGAATGGCAGCTCGTCTGCCGCGATTCCCGCCCCGGTATCCGCGATCGAGACCTTGGCTTCGAACCGCTCTTCCGCCAGCGTCACCTGAATCTTGCCCCGACTCGTATATTTATAAGCGTTGTTTAGCAAGTTGACAAAAACTTGAACGAGCCGCGAATAATCGCCGGTGACGTACACGTTTCGATCTTCCCGCACTTCCAGCGGGATATTTTGATAATGAAACGGTTCGGCTACCGTGTTGATGCTATCGTGGATGATTTCATTCAGACATACCGTCTCTTTTCGTAGCTGAAGCATCGGATTTTCCACGGCCGTCAATTTTTCCAAGTCGCTTATGAGCTGCACCAGCCGGATCACCTGGTCATGACAAACCTGCAGTTTATCCGGCGTGGCTTCCCAGACCCCGTCTTGAATCGCCTCGATATGGCTTTGGATGGTCGCGAGCGGAGTCCGCAATTCATGGGCAATATCCGCGGTCAGATTCTTTCGCAGCTTATCCTGCTTCTCCAGAGCGTCGGCCAGATGGTTGAGCGCCCGCCCGACTTCTCCGACTTCCGTATCGTCACTAGTCGTGACGCGCGAAGATAAATCCCCTTCCCTCATCCGCACGGCAACCTGCTTGATGTGCATCAACGGACGGCTGATGCCGTTTGCCGTAAAAACGCTGAACAGATAAACCCCGGCCATCACCAGTATCAGCGCCGCCCCCAATAGCGTGTTGAACATCCTCAGAAATTGCTGGTTCTGCTTTTGAAAAGGCTCCTCTATTCCGCGAATCTCCAAGGTCCCGACCGGTTTTCCGGCTTTCACGATTGCCTTTTTGATACGATTGGAGTCCCCCGTTGCCCGAGGAACCTCATCAGATCCCTTTTCGGAAGGCATTGGCATGCCCATCGCGCTCGTATCCCAGACCAGGTTCCGCTGCTGATCGAAAATTCGGACGACATAACCGCGCTGCATGGCTTGATGGGAAATACTCATCAACGTCTCCATCGTCCACTGGCCCGTGGAATTCGAATAGGACGCCGTCAAATCTTCGGCCAAAGCGTTTGCTTCCGCTTGCTGCTGCTCCACCGTATACTTTCCCAACGAGAAGAGCATGACCAGATTGACGAGGAGCACGATCGTCAGCAATGAGCTTGCAGCCACACCCATATGCGATAAAAGCAGCTTCTTGCGCAATCCTCCGCTATTCATCCGGATTCACCTGAAATTTGTACCCGATGCCAAAAACGGTTGCAAGGAAGGTCGGATGCTTGGGATCGTCCCCGATCTTCTGTCTGATGTTCTTGACATGCACGTCAATGGTGCGTTCAAATCCTTCAAAAGCGTCCCCCTGGATCAGACTCACCAGCTCATAGCGGCTGAACGCCCTCTGCGGATGTTCGGCCAAGAGCTCAAGCAGTTTGAATTCGATGGGCGTCAAGGAGACTAGCTCCCCTTCCACTCTGACTTCATGCCGTTCCTCATCGATGGATAGACGATTTCCCGCGAAGGCGAGCAGTTTTCCTTGCTGGGCGCCGGTCGTGATGCGCGATCTCCTGAGCAAACTGATGACCCGTGCCATAAGCTCCCTCGGGCTAAACGGTTTGGTAATGTAATCGTCGGCGCCGATCAGCAGCCCTCCCACCTTGTCGTCCTCGCTGCTTTTGGCGGTCAGCATGAGGATCGGAGTATTGGACGCCTTGCGGATCAATCTGCAGACTTCTTCTCCCGTCATGTCCGGCAGCATTAAATCCAGCACGATCAGGTCGGGCTTCAGGTTCTCAAAAATCTGGAGCGCGCTTCTCCCCGTATCCGCCTCGTAAACCAAATAGTTGCTTTTCTCCAGATAAGCCCTGATCACCTTGAGGATATCGGGCTCGTCGTCGACAAGCAAAATCTTCTCCCGCTCCATCAGCGATTCATCATGCTGCCGCGCCATTCCGCATTGTTCATCATGGACCGGCTGCCTGCGCTGCTTCCGGAGCCGTTGCGGCAGCTGTTGTACATCCTCTCGATTTGCTGGTCCGTAAGATCGGGATGCATCTGCTTCGCGAAAGGCAGCATCCGCTCAAAAAAGTCTTTGCCGGCACCCGTATTGCCATCGGCAGATGCGGCATAAGCGCCGGCCGTTCCGATCCCCGTCGCCAAAACCAATGCCGCAAGTCCAATCCAACGCTTTTTCATTCTTCTCTCCTCCTTATGATCTCATTGTAAACCGAAGTTATGAAGAACTGATTTAGATCAGTTGAAGAAGTTAGGAAGGATGAACGCGATCGCGGCGATTCGTATGGAGATATTCTCGTACGCAAGAAGCTCCCGCCTATGCCAAAGCAAGGATTCGGGAGCTTCTCTATCGCTTTTGCCCGTTCTGGGAGAAGAGGATAGGTTGTGAGGGCGGGGTTCAGGAGGTCTGCGCCGTGATAGCCGTCTACAGGTTCTCGGCCAGCTTGCGGATGTATTCCCGCACATCCGGACCGAGATCGGGGCGGGCCAGAGCTATCTCGACCGTGGCTTCGATATAGCCGAGCTTGTCGCCCACATCGAAGCGGCGTCCCTCCTGCTTGTAGGTGGTCATCCGGTGCAAGCGGTTCAGGACGCGCAGCGCGTCGGTCAGCTGAATCTCCCCGCCGCGGCCGGGCTCTTGGTTTTCCAGGATATCGAAGATTTGCGGTTCGATGACATAGCGGCCGATGACGGCCAGGTTGGAGGGAGCGGAGCCCACCTCGGGCTTCTCCACCAGATCGTCGATGAGGCCGTCTTCGCCGAGCGATACGATGCCGTACTTGTTGACGTCGCTCCAGGGAACTTCCTGGACGGCGATGACAGACGTTCCTTTGGCTTCATACAGATCGATCATCCGCTTCAGGCAGGGCGGATCGGATTGGATGATGTCGTCCCCAAGCAGCAGCGCGAAGGGTTCGTTGCCGATGAATTTGCGCGCGGTGTAGACTGCGTGTCCGAGGCCGAGCGGTTCCTTTTGGCGGACGTAATAGACGTCCACGAGATTGGAAACATCCTGCACTACCTTGAGGAGCTCATGCGAGGCCTTCGCCTCCAGCACCCGCTCCAGCTCGATCGACTTGTCGAAATGGTCTTCGATGGCGCGCTTGTTGCGGCCGGTGACGATGATGACGTCCTCGATGCCGGAGGCGACCGCCTCCTCGACGATATACTGAATCGCCGGCTTGTCTACGATGGGCAGCATTTCCTTCGGCTGCGCCTTGGTCGCCGGCAGAAAACGCGTGCCGAGACCGGCGGCCGGAATGATCGCCTTGCGGATCTTCATAAACGGGCTCCTCTCCCTCGGTTCTGTAATCGGTCCAGCACTTCGATTCCCACCCGGCGGTTGCCGATGGGACCGTGAAACGTCTCCCCTTGCCTCATTCCGTGGAAGTCCGAGCCACCGGTCACGGCAAGACCGGCTTCCGCCGCCATTCGGCGGTAATGGGCTTCCTGCTCCGGCGTATGATCCGAATGCAGAGCTTCGATGCCGTCGAGCCCGGCGCGGATCAGCTCTTCCACGAGCGGATCGTCGCCGTACAGGCCCGGATGGGCCAGAACGGCGCTGCCGCCCGCCTCGTGTATCCAGCGGATGGCTTCCGCCGGATGAATCCGCGGCGGATTGACATACGCTTGCCCGCTTCTGCCCAGGTAGCGGTCAAAGGCTTCGCGCAGCGAGGACACATAGCCGTGGCGGACCAGCCAGTCGGCGATGTGGGGCCGGCCGACGCTCCCGCCGGGCTTGTCCCCGGCTCCGCTCTTCTCCGCCTTGATCGCTTCAACCTCTTCCAGCCGGATGGGAATCCCGAGCTCGCGGAGCCGGGCCAGCATCAGGTCGTTGCGCCGCTCGCGCACGTTCCTCAGCTCCGCCAGGCGCTCCAGGAACAGCGGATCCTCCAGGCTCATATAATACCCGAGAACATGGATATCTCCGCCGTTCGCCACCGTGCTGATCTCCACGCCGGGGACGACGGTTATCCCGAGACGCTCGCCTTCGCGGAAAGCGGCGGCCAGGCCGACCAAAGTATCATGGTCGGTGACGGCGACGGCGGCCAGCCCGGCCGCGTGGGCCATCCGCACATTCTCTTCCGGAGCGTGCAGGCCGTCGGATGCGGTCGTATGGGTGTGCAGGTCTGCGGAATCAGGTGCAGCCATGGTTCACTCTCCTTCCTGACAAATGCATTAGGCTAGGAACTGCGCCTGACTAACGCTTCTCGATTTTCTCGCCGACTGCCCGATCTGTGTACGTTCTTCTTGTGTTCTTCCGGCATGTTGGTTCAGCGCAGTTCCTTATTGCAGCCATTGGGACAATTCGTGATCGCGGATAAAGGTCATGAACGTCACGGCGGGAAGCGGCAGGAGAGCGGTCCGGTGGTACAGGGACGAAAAACTGCGAACGAAGCGCACACCCTCCACTTCCCGCAGCGCCAGGACGCCCAGCGCCACCTCGTGCTTGACCGTCGCCACGGACAGAATGGACAGACCGAGTCCCGCCTCGACCGCGGATTTGATCGCCCCCGTGCTGCCGAGGTCCATCGCGATGCGGAGCTTGGCGATGGCATGGCCTTGCTTTTCCAGAGCCTCTTCCACGATCTTCCGCGTTCCCGAGCCGGATTCCCTCATGATAAACGGATAGCGGCACAGATCCGCGAAGGTGATGCGTTCCTGTCGGAGAAGCTCGTGCCCGGCGGGAAGCACGAGCATCAGCTCATCGCGCAGGAGAGGCTCGACGATCAGATCGGGATGCGGCGTCTCCGCCTCCACCAGTCCGAAGGTGAGGGTATGGGCGAGCACTTCCTCCATGATCTGCGCGGTGTTCATCACCTTCATGCTGACGGTAATGTTGGGAAATTCCCGGTTGAAGGGACCGATGAGGCGCGGCAGGATATACTCCCCGATGGTGAGGCTCGTCCCGAGCTCCAGCCTGCCCTTCAATTCGCGCGTATAGCGGGACATCTCCCGGTCGGTTTCCGCCATCAGCTCCACCATCCGCCGCGCGTACGGCAGGAGGGCGAGCCCGGCATCCGTCAACTCGACGGCTTTCGGCATTCGACGGAACATTTTGGCGCCGAAGTGGTCCTCCAGCGCTTGAATCTGCATGGTGACACCCGGTTGAGTCATATGTAAGGATTGCGCGGCTGCGGAAAAGGTCCCTTTCTCGGCGACCGTGAAAAAGATATGCAGCATATGAAAACTGAGCGCCAAAAGAATCACCAGCTTCCTGATTATACCATGCAGGATCGAGCACGAACAAGAAACGCGCTCCTCAAGAGCGCGCTTTCAAGCAATGCGGCCGGCAGCTCACGCTTCGCGCTCATTTGCGTTTGCGGCTGCTGCGGATGAGGGTCATGCGGCGGGAGTGCCGCAGCCAGGAGTAATAGGATTTGAGGTCTCTCAGCTCGATCATCTCGGACATCCGCCCGAGAAAAGTCACCACGATCATCTTGTGCAGAGGATTGCCGGCGATGTCGGTTTCCTTCTCCAGGACGCCGAACTCCACGACCATCACCAGGTCTTCGTCCACGAGAAAGACCTCTTCTTCTTTTTTGTAATACGGCTTGATCTGGGAAGCCTTCAAACGTTCCCACAAAAAGGAACAGATATCGGAAAACCCCGTCTTCTCCTGCTCCACGCGATCTGTCCAACGCATTCGGGCATGATGTGTAATGACAATGTCGGCAATCTTCTTGTCGCCCAGCTCGACGTAGAACGGTTCATAAGTGTTCCAGCGGTTCATGCCTGTATCTTTCATAGTACCTCCCGAAAAGGCAGGACTTATTGACTACGCCTCATGTCTATTCTACTCCATATTCATAGAAATTTCCATTTCGGCTTGTCACTTTCATGGGAATTACAACGAATAAAAGCGGGTTTTGTCCGGAATGTTCTTGTCGTACTCGGTTTTGATTTCCTTGCGCAGCGATTTTTCCACCTTTTTCACGTAGGGAAGCCGCTGGATGAGGCGGATCGATTCCTCCAGCTTTTCGGTATGCACATACATCGCTACATAATTCATTCTTTTTGAGATATAATGGACCGTGCCGTATTTTTCGAGGTTCTTCGCGGGCTTGACATCGCTCACCCACACGATGAGACCGCTGCGGTCGGTAAACATGGAAATCCCCCTTGATATCCTGACTTCTCAATTTATATCGAACGACCTGCCCTGAGGAGCTGCGCCAAAATAACCTATCGCGATTTTCTCGCCGACTGCCCAATTTGGCACTGCGCCTAACTTACGTTTCTCGATTTTCTCGCCGGCATGTTGGCTCAGCGCAGATCCTAAGGCTTCTCGTTACCTGGAGGTATGATCTATGAATCAAAAGTCCGTCATCACCGTATATCGGGGCGGAATGGCCGAAAGCGAACACCAGCTTCATCTCGCCGCCGTCCGTCTGGATGGAACGGTTCTCGCTTCCTGTGGAGATCCCGGCCGCTGGACGTTCGCCCGCTCCTCGGCGAAGCCGCTGCAGGCGATACCGCTCGTCGAGGCCGGAGGCATGGATGCCTGCGGCTTGACCGATGCGGAGCTGGCGCTGGTGTGCGCCTCGCACAACGGAGAAGCGCTGCATGTCGGGCTCGCGGCGGGAATACTCGCCAAGCTCGGACTGGATGCTTCCGCCCTGCAGTGCGGAGCCCACGATCCCTACCACAAGCCGACGGCCGAAGCGATGAAAGCAGCCGGCACCCCGCCTACCGCGCTGCACAACAACTGCTCCGGCAAGCATTCCGGGATGCTGGCGCTGGCCAAGACGATCGGAGCGCCGACGGAAGGATACCTCGCTCTCACGCATCCCGTCCAGCAGCGGATGCTGGCCGTCATCAGCGCCATGAGCGGTGTTGCCGGGGACCGGATCCGGCTCGGCGTCGACGGCTGCGGCGTCCCGGTGTTCGGGCTGCCGCTCGCGTCGCTCGCCCTCGCCTTCGCGCGGCTGGGAACGCCGGAAGGCTTGGACTCGCAGCGGGCGTCCGCCTGCCGGAGAATCGTCGCGGCGATTCGCACCCGGCCGGAATGCCTCGCCGGCGAGGATCGCTTCGACACCCAGCTGATCCGCGTGACGGGCGGGAAGCTCGTCGGCAAGCTGGGCGCGGAGGGCGTATTCGCCGTGACCATGCCGGATACAGGCTGCGGGCTTGCCGTCAAAGTCGGAGACGGCAGCGTTCGCGCGCTGTACCCGGCTGTCACGGAGGCGCTGCTCCAGCTCGGCTGGCTGTCCGCAGCCGAAGCGGAGAAGCTGGCCGCCTTCCACCGGCCGTCCCTTCACAACTGGCAAGGATCCGTCGTCGGAGAGATCGTGCCGGAGTTTACGCTGGAGCGCCATCCCGCCTGAGCGGGTTGTCCACTCATAGCCGGTTCCCGCACGATGTCCCATATGGTCAGCGGCGCTTCGTGGCCTTGCGGTCAGATGGACAGCGTCACCGACGTTGTCCACTCGAAAACCTCCGTTCCCGCACTATGTCCCATACCGGTCAGCGGCGCCTCGTGTTCTTTGTGGTCAGGTGGACAGCGTCCCTTAACCGCAATTGCCGCTGCAGGAGCCGCCGGAGCCGCAGCCGCCGGAACAGCCGCCGGCGTCATCGCCGTCCCGGGGAACCTTCACGGATTCCGACACGGAGTGGCCGATGATCTCGGCCACCGCATGCAAGAGATCGTCCAGGTCCGTCTCAGCCCGCCTGAAGCTGTGGACGCTTTCCACCGCGTCCAGCTCCCGGCGGGCCTGTTCCGCTTCTTCCAGCGCCTGGTGATAGCTCGGATGGAAATGCCCGAACCGCATGCATTCCTCGAACTGGCCCTTCTTCCGCAGGAAGCTCTTGATGGCGGCAGCCGCCGCGGAATCTCGCGTCATCCGCTCTTTCCGGTATAGGTAATCCGCCATTTCGGCGGAGGAGTTGATCAGATCGCCAAGCTCATACGCCTGATCCAACAGCTCGGTCGAATCCAGTCCCGCTGTTGCGTTCATGATGATGGAAACCCTCCCCTTCTCTTCCTGGAATGATTGGAATCCTTTATCGTTGCGATGCATCGATAAAGTTCTTTCTATCATACCATGAAACGTTCACTTCCGGTAACAGAATCTGCAAGGCGCTACCCGCGGGCAGCGCCCATTCCCATTCCCATTCTCCTTCTCCGCCCCGCCCTCTACCCTGGATGATCAGGCAGCCCTCTTCCTCCCGGACTTCCGCGGGCTGAACAACCGCCGATTTTTCCCCGTCCTTCAAAAGAAGAAACGTTTTCCAGCGAGTGGCGCAGACAACCAACTTCCGGGCGGTGGAGAGGTGGTAGGAGCGGCATTCCTGGTGCCAGACGGCGGGAACCTCCCGCCAACCGGGAAACAGCTCGTCCGGTCCCGGGACCGGCTGATTGACGAGTTCGGCCGGGTCGCCGCCAAACCGATCGGTCGAGCTTGCCGGGACCGCCGCCGCCATAAGCCGCGGCGAGCGCGCGGCTGCCGGAAGCGGCTGCTGCGGCTGCCGCGCTCGCCAGGACGCGGACCACTCTTCCAGCTGCCGCCGAACCTCCTCCGGGACGCCGTTCAGGCTGAAGCGCTCCAGGACGGACAAGCTCTCCTCCGCTGTCCGTCCCAAGGCGAGGGCTCTCTGCCAGCTTAGCTCCGTGAGCAGCCAGGTTCCTTGCACGCCGCGCTCGGGCGGCTCGGCGAACAGGGCCAGCTCCCAGAGCCGGGCATAGCCGGGACCGCCGACCGGGATCACCTCGAAGTCCGGCTGGACGAACCAGTTCAGCGCGGCAGGAGGCTCCATGGATTCCCCCGCAGGGCGGGGAAGTTGCAGCCGGCAGCCGTCTGCTCGCCGGTTCGCCCACCCGAGCAGACACAGCGGCTCCAGCACGCGGGCGATGACTCCCCCGGCGGAACCCTCCGCGCCTTCGGCGGCTCCCCGCGAGTACGCCACCGCTTCGAGCCCGGTCACCCGGCAGTCCGGCAGCTTGTCGTAGAGCAAGGCGGCGTGGCGAAGGGCCGGTTCGCTGGGAATTCCCAGCTCCCGCCACAACCGGTAGAGCCGCTCTTCCATCGCGGGAAGCGGCAGCCGGAGCCAGCGAATCAAGCGTTCCGGCTGTACGTTCCATTCCCGCTTAACCGGCAGGAGGATTCCCAGTTCCCCGGCCGCCCGCAGGAAGAAGGCCGGGACTTGGGCCGTGCCCGGGGCGAGGTCGGAATTGCCGCCGGCCGCGGGGAGCTCCGGCTTCCCCGAACCGCCGAACACGGCCTTCCGCATCCGCCGCAGCAGAGCGGGAGGCCATTCTTGCTGCTCCGGCTTCAGCCGGATTCGGGCCAGCGCGGCCTCCCGCAGAAAGCGGAAAAACAGCTCCGCCGCCGGCACGCGCTCGGCCGCGAGGGAGTCCGGCCACGCTCCATCCGCCCCTTCCGCGGCCGCATTCAGGCCGGACGCTTCGCGGAGCCGGTCGCAGGCGGCCAGATGCCGTTGCAGATCGAGCTGGACCGCTTCCGGCGTCAGCCGATAGCGATTGCCTTCCGGCGGAATCCGGCGGACGGCTAATTCGCCTGCGAGGCGCAGGAGCGAAGCCCCGCAGGCCAGCTCCGCGCCGGAGAAGCCGGCGGCGCAGCCTCTTCGCTCCAGATCGTGCCACAGGAACGGCAGGTCGGCGAATGAGCAAGCCGCCAAATGGCGAACCCGCGCCGCCAATCCGGGTACGGGAGGTTCATTCGCTTCCCGCAAGCTCATGTTCGCTCCCTCCCTCGAACGCTTCCGGCCGCGCGACGCGAAAGGCATACCCTTGGCCGGCCAGAAACAGCTGGCGCCTGCGGGCAAAGGCCTGTTCCACCGTATCCTCGCTGACCAGCGTGTAGAAATACGCCCGGTTCTCCCCGCCCTTGGGGCGAACCACCCGGCCGATCCGCTGCGTCTCCTCCTGCCTGGAGCCGAAGCTCCCGGACAGCTCAATGGCCACCCGCGCCTCGGGAAGGTCGATGGCGAAGTTCGCCACCTTCGAGACGATCAGCCGCGACAGGCGCCCTTCGCGAAAGTCGCGGTAGAGCCGTTCCCGCTCCTCGTGCGCCGTTTCTCCGGTGATGAGCGGGCTGCCGGTCAGCCTGGCGACGGCTCTCAGCTGACTCAGGTAGTGGCCGATGACCAGCGTCGGTTCGCCTGCATGCCGGTCGAGCAGCGTCTGGACAGCGCGGAGCTTATGCGGATTCTCTGCAGCGATGCGGAATTTGGCCCTCGGCGCCGCTTCCTCGTAACGGAGGCGGACGTCCGCTTCCAGGGGAACGCGAACTTCGCAAGCGTCCAGACCGGCGAGGAACCCCTCTTGTTCCAGCTCCTTCCAGGGGAGCTCATAGCGCTTGGGACCGATCAGCGAAAAGACATCCTCCTCGCAGCCGTCCTCCCGGAGCAGAGTCGCCGTCAGCCCGAGCCGCCGCGTCGCCTGGATGTCGGCGGTCGCCCGGAATACCGGCGCCGGCAGCAGATGAACCTCGTCGTAGATGATCAGCCCCCAATCGCGCTCCTGAAACAGCTGCATGTGGACCGGCTGAGCCTGCTTGCTTTTGCGATGAGTGAGAATCTGATAAGTGGCCAGAGTCACCGGCCGGACTTCCTTGCATTCCCCGCTGTACTCGCCGATCAGCTCTTCCGGCAGATCGGTCCGGGCGAGCAGCTCCCGCTTCCATTGGCGGATGGAAGCGACATTCGGGGCGAGGATGAGCGTGGCGCAGCCCAGCTCGGCCATGACAGCAATGCCGACCAGCGTCTTGCCGGCTCCGCAGGGAAGCACGACCACTCCGCTGCCGCCATGACGGCTTCCTTCCCGGCAAAAGGCCTGCACCGCCTCCCGCTGATAATCGCGCAGGACGCCCCCGCGGGCGTCTCCCTCCCGCAGCGCGAGCGGAACCGTCTCCCCGCCGTGAAAACCGGCCTCGTCCACAACGGGCAGTCCCGCCCTAGCCAGCTCCCGCTTCAGCATTCCCCGCCGCTCTGCCGGAACCTCCGCATGCCGGGCGTCGATAAGCCGCAGGAACAATCCCGCTTCCGGCAGAGCGAGCGCTCGCCGCAGCCATACCTTTTCCGCAGCAGCCAGGACCAGCCGGCCCTCAGCCGATTCCAGCCGGAGCTTGCCGTAGCTGTCCATCTCTTTTTGAATGAAGCCGCTCACCGCCCCGGGAACTCCGAAACGCGCATTCTCTTCCAGATAGTCCAGGACAACGCCTGCGGTCATCCCCTCCGCCGCGGCGCTCCACAGAGAGCAGGCCGTAAGCCGGTACAGACAGAGAGAGCCGGGGTTCTTGACCAGCTCGGCGAAGGCAGACACCCGCTTGCGGTGGCTCATGGTTCCCTCATGGCGGGTATCCAGCAGAATGACCCGGTCAGCCTTGACAATGAGTGCCGCTTCATCGGCCATATACGGACTCCTCCTTGCGACGTGGCGATTTCCTCTAGTATTTCCAAAGGAGTCCACAATGAACCAACGCCGCCGATGCTCTTTCCGCTTGTCAAGCCCGCCCCGGCTGTGAAATGATGAGAGAAGAATCCAGCGCGACAGTCCGGCTTCGATTCCAATGGAAAAGAGTGATAGCGCATGAGCTTCGATGTGGCCGAAGCGACCATCGATCAGATGCAGGCGGCGATGGCTTCCGGCGAAACGACCTCCCGCGGGCTGGTCCTGCAATACCTCGCGCGGATCGCCGCCAGCGACAAGGATGGCCTTACCCTGAATTCCGTGCTGGAGCTGAATCCGGACGCCTTGTTCATCGCCGATTCCCTCGACGCCGAACGAAGCCGGACAGGCCCGCGCAGCCCCCTGCACGGAATCCCGGTCCTCCTGAAGGACAACATCGATACCGGAGACCAGATGCACACGAGCGCCGGGTCGCTCGCGCTCGCCCAATCCTTCGCCCCCCGGGACGCCCGCTTGGTCAAGGGATTGCGGGCGGCGGGAGCCGTCATTCTCGGCAAAGCGAACATGACCGAATTCGCCAACTTCATGACCGCCGGGATGCCCACCGGCTACAGCTCAAGGGGCGGACAGGTGTTGAATCCGTACAACCTGTCCGCCGCGACCGGCGGCTCCAGCGCCGGGTCGGCCGTCGCCGTGGCCTGCAGCTTTTGCGCCGCCGCCGTCGGCACCGAGACCTCCGGCTCCATCCTCAATCCTGCCGGCCGCAACTCCGTGGTCGGCTTGAAGCCGACGGTCGGTCTCGTGAGCCGCAGCGGGATCATCCCCATCTCCCGCTCGCAGGACACCGCCGGGCCGATGGCCCGCACCGTGCGGGACGCTGCGCTGCTTCTGAACGCCATGACCGGAAGCGACGAGGAAGATCCGGCAACCGCAGCGGCCGGGCCGCTTCCCGCCGATTACTCCGCTTTTCTTGACCCGGACGGCCTGAAGGGAGCGCGGATCGGCATTCCCCGCGACTACTATTTCGAAGAGGTCGAGGAAGAGCGCCGCGGCCTGTTCGACCGTGCGGTGGAGCGGATGAAGGAGCTCGGCGCCGTCATCGTCGATCCGGCGGATATCCCCACCTCGCGGCAAATCCTCTATTCCTCCGTGCTGCTGAACGAATTCAAGAACGGGCTGGAGCATTATCTCTCTCGGCTGGGTCCCGGCGCTCCCGTCCGCACCCTCGGCGAGATCATCGCCTTCAACCACGCTCATCCGCTGGAGGCGCTGAGATACGGCCAGTCGCTCCTGCTCGACGCCGAATACCGCACGTCCGGCTCGCTAACCGAGACCGCCTATCTGCGCGACCGGCTGACCGATCTCAAGCTTTGCCGGACGGAAGGCATTGACGCCGTGATGCGCGATCACCGGCTCGCCGCCCTGCTGTTCCCGGCCGACTTCGGCTCCCGCATCGCCGCCCGCGCCGGCTACCCCTCGTTGATCGTTCCCGCCGGCCGCACGGCCGAAGGCGTGCCGTTCGGGGTCACCTTCACCGCCCGCGCTTATGAAGAGCCGCTTCTCTTCCGGCTCGCCTATGCCTTCGAGCTGCACACGCAGGCGAGGGCGGTCCCCTCGCTGAAGAGCTTCCTCTGAACGAGTCCATGCGCAAGAAGAGGGCGATCCGGCCGATCCGGATTGCCCTCTTTCGTTTGCGACTGAGTTCGATGCCAAGCTCCGCAGCTCATTACGGGCTCACGAGAATCGTCTGGTCCTGCTGCCGGTAATCGACCGAAAGCCCGAGGAGGCTGGCCGCGAGCCGGACCGGAACGACCGTCCTGCCCGCGACCAGCCGGGCCGGAGTCGACACCCGCACCGCCACGCCATTCACCGTGCAGGTCGAGCTGCCGATGGGAATGCGCACCGTCCGCCCGTTCCGCGAATAACCGGCCGTCTGCGTCTGCTCGTCCCAGGACACGGCGGCGGCAAGCGCCCGGCCCAGATCGCGGAGCGGCAGATAGGCCGATCCGCCGATCAGGAGCGGCTGCGCGGACATGGAATAGACCGTTCCGCCGCTGGAATAGGCGCTCTCGCCCAGCCGAAACAGAACGGCCGCTGACCCTCCGGTAGTGTAAGTCTGGCTATCCGCGCCGCCGGCCGCTCCCGAAGAACCGGAGGTTTGGAAGGACCACTCCTTCGTGAACAGGCGGCTGCCGCCATCGCTCAGGACCGCCTTCATCACGACCCGGGCATGGTATTCGGTATTTGGCCGCAGCGGCGTCACCGGAAGATAAAGCACCTCGCGGGACAAATGGCTGTCCTTGTCGGCGCCGTTCACGAGCAGCGGGACGGCCTGACCGCTGACCGCTTCCTGCAAGCTTCCCTCGACCGGCATGACCTGAACGACTCCCTTGCCGTACACGCCCGCCATGAGAGGAATCCCCAGCGGGTAGGAGGTTCCGGCGTGAAGCCGCAGCGGATCGGGGGTTTCGTGACCATCCCAGGCGGTCCCCACGCCGCTGCCGACAGGCGAAGCCACTGCCGCCGGCTCCGCCTGACCCTCTCCTGCCCCGAACAACAGGACATGATACGCACCGGAACGGCTGTAGCCGATCTCCTTGAGCTCCGGGTCCAGGAAGGGAATCCGGTGATAAGGGGCCGCATACAGATCGGAGACGGCCTTGGCCGCCGAGGGGTCGGACTGCATGCGGATATCTTCATAGGCTTGATAGGAAGAATAACCGTAGTAAGCGATCCGGTCGGCAAGAGTCGTGCCGGTAAACTCCTTCTTGCCCGCCGTTTCCTGATGGGTGAGAATCCCGTTCGCCGACTGATACCCGGCATGCGCGGCGGCGGCCAGGCTCAGCTGCGCGTTCAAGACGACCGGAGAAAGCCCCGCTTGCTCGCGAATGGCGTTGACAGCCCGAAGCGCTTCCTTTTGCCCGGCACCGTCGCTCGCGGCCGCAGCCGCCACCGCGTCCTGCGTCACGGTGAAGCTCCATCGGTACGTCTTCGCGGAGTAACCCTTGAAGGCGACCTGCAGGCTCACCGCATGCTTGCCGGCGGTCAGATCGGCTTCCGGAGCGTAGCGAAAGGTTTCCGTCTTCTGGTCATACGCCGCGGCCACCTTCCGGCCGTCCAGGGTCATGGTGAAGCCGTTCAGCGCCAGGCCCGCGAAGCTCATTTTCATCTGGATGTCGGGGCGGGCGGTGCCGATCGTCCCGGTGGGAATGGCCGGCCATGTATAGAAAACGGCCTCTTCGGCCTGAGCGGTCGCCGATATTGTGAAAAATGGAACGAGCAGAAGCGCCAGAAGGGCGCTCAGAAGAATCCATAAACGGGACGGCGGCGAGATCAAAAGCGTGTTCCTCCTTCGGTATGGCAAAGAAAATGTCGATCTTCATACGAACAACTCGGTTTATCGGGCACTACCCTTGCGGGATTCCGTTCAAGCAGCCGATCGCGGTCGAGCACAGCACGAGAACCGCCTGTCCGATGGCTTCCTCGCGGATATCGAACATCGGGTGATGATGGGGATACTCCGCCCCGGCGCCGCCGGCACCGACAAAGGCGAAGCAGCCGGGAACCTTTTCCAGGTAATAGGAAAAATCCTCCGCCGGCATCGTCAGCTCCGCTTCCCGCACCGCCTCCGTCCCCAACACGCTGCGGGCAGCCCGGCACAGCAGCTCCGTTGCCGCCGGATCGTTCACCACCGGGGGATAGCCGACTTTGTAGGCCAGGCTGTACTCCGCTCCGAACATGCCGCAGGTGTGGCCGAGGATCGCCTCGACGCGCTGCCTGGCGAGCCTCCGGCTGTCCGGGTCGAAGGTACGGACCGTCCCCTTGAGGAGGGCCGTGTCCGGAATCACGTTGTAGCTGTTGCCGGACTGGAGAGCCGCCACCGTGACGACGCCCGGCTTGACCGGATTCAGGCTGCGGCTTACGACCGTCTGCAGGTTCACGACCAGATGGGCGCCGACCACGAGGCTGTCCACCGTCTCATGCGGCATTCCGCCATGCCCGCCATTGCCGCGGATCTCCACGTCGAAGTCGTCCACGGAGGCCATCATCGGTCCGCTGCGGGTGGCCACTGTTCCCGCCGGCAGCGGTGTCCAGAGATGCACCCCATAGATGGCGTCCACTCCGTTTAGCACCCCGTCCCGGATCATCGCGTTCGCCCCGCCGGGCGCGACCTCTTCCGCGGGCTGGAAGATCAGCTTCACGCTGCCGGCGAGTTCGCCGCGCATATCGTTCAGCAGCTTGGCGGCTCCGAGCAGCCCTGCCGTGTGGCCGTCATGGCCGCAGGCGTGCATCACGCCGGGGACCTTGGACGCGTAATCGACGGCTTTGCCGTCTTGGATCGGCAGGGCGTCCATGTCGGCCCGCAGGGCCACCGTCGGTCCCGGCCGCCCGCCGCGGATGGTCGCCGTCACTCCGTATCCGCCGATGCCGGTTTCCGGCTTCAGCCCGAAGCTCTCCAGCGTCTTGACGACGAAGCCGGAAGTCAATTCCTCCCGGTAGGACAGCTCCGGGTGCTGATGCAAATGCCGCCGCCACCCGACCAACTCCGGGAACAGCTCGTCCGTCTTTGCTTTTAGCATATCCCACATGCGGCTCAACCTCCTGCGTTCCTTTGCTATTCAGTGTAGCACATACGATCCGGTTTTGGCTTGCGGTCCGCAGGCAAAGCGTCTATCATTATTCTGAAAGGAGGCTGCGAATGGCGAAGCGTCCCTTGCGCAATCCACCCGATTACCTGTTTCTCTTTCTCACCGTTGCCTTGACCGCTTTCGGGCTGTTGATGGTTTACAGCGCAAGCTCCGTGGTCTCTACCTTTAACCATAAAGGCGACTCCCTCTATTACATGACCAAACAGGCGATGGCAGTCGGTCTCGGCTTCGCGCTCATGCTCTTCTTCATGAATTTCCATTATTCCAAGCTGAGGAAGCTGATCTTTCCCTTCTGGCTCGGCACCCTCGGCCTTCTGGCGTTGGTTCTGTTCATCGGCAACGGGGACAAGCAATTCGGGGCCCGCAGCTGGATCGATCTCGGCCCATTCAACCTCCAGCCCTCCGAGTTGGCCAAGCTGGCGATCACGCTCTACCTGGCCGTGGTCATCACCAACAAGGGGGACAAGCTGCAGCAGTTTAAAAAGGGCCTGTTCCCGTGCCTGGTCATCATCGCCGTCACCAGCGGCTTCATCCTCTTGCAGCCGGATTTCGGCTCCGCCGCGATCCTCATTCTCGGAGCCTTCGCCGTCCTGTACGCGGGAGGAATGCGCACCCGCCATCTCCTCGCTCTGGGCGGTCTGGCCGGAGGAGCTATGACCCTCTATATGCTGCTGCCGTCCATTCTTCACCCGAACGAGGCGAACTATCGGCTGCAGAGGTTTCAAACGATGCGCAATCCTTGGAATGATCCGACGGACACCGGCTACCAGATGATCAACTCCCTCTACGCCTTCGGCCATGGCGGATTCACCGGGACGGGCATCGGAGGCAGCATCCAGAAGCTGCATTTCCTAACCCAGGCCTACAGCGACTTTATCTTCGCCGTCATCGGCGAGGAGCTCGGTTTTTTCAAGACGGCTCTGTTCCTGCTCGTCTATGTCGCCTTCATCTGGAGAGGAATTCTCATCTCCCTGCGCAATCCGGACAAATTCGCTTCTCTCGCGGGAGTCGGCATCATGATGATGGTGGGCATCCAGGCGCTGATCAACCTGCTCGGGGTGACGAATACGATCCCGATGACGGGCGTCACCCTGCCGCTGATCAGCTACGGCGGCTCTTCGGTCATGGTCACACTGATGTCCCTCGGCATCGTGCTCGGCATTTCCCGCGAACAGGTCGCAAGCGCGAAGAGCCGGACCCGCTCCGCTGCGGTGCGGCAGAGCGGCTGATCCGGTCCAGCCGCCAGGCGAACAAGACAAAGAACCGTCAGGCGGGCGATCCTGACGGTTCTTTTTTCACGACAATTTTACGAAAAAACCTCTACAGCAAGCGCTTGCGAATTTTCCCGGTCTTGCCGGGTCTTACTTGAGGCGAGCCAATTCCTCCGGAGCTTCTTCCTCCCGCTCCTTCATGGACACTCCCTCGACCTTCACATTCACTTCCACGACGCGCAGCCCCGTCATGTTCTCTACCGCTTCCCGTACGTTGAGCTGCAGGTTTCGGCATACATCCTGGAACCGCCACCCGTATTGGACGATAACCCTCAAATCGACAGCGGCTTCCAATTGCCCCACTTCCACGGATACGCCCTTTTGCACATTTCGCCCGCTGAGTCGCTTGGCCAGCCCTTCAGAGATGCCGCCCGACATGGCGGAGATTCCCGGCGTATCGAGCGCAGCCATCCCGACGATTGTGGATACGACATCATCCGATATCCGGATAAATCCTGTTTGCTCCATATCTTCCATGCAGCTCACTCCCTTCCCTTACCTACATTATAATGAGTCAAGCGATGACCAGTCAATGAATCTAGCCGCCGCCGGCCATCAACTTGGGAAACGGCAATTGCTACCAATCGCCATTTATATTAGAATGATCCTACATGTGCAGCATCAGCTACTATCGGACGAGGAGACTCAGTTGACCATGATTAAAAAATACGGTTTTGTGACCGGGCTCGTCATCAGCTTTGCCGCAAGCGGCATCGCCCATTATGCCGGATGGAACACCACCTTGCAATTCATCCTTGCCTGCATCGCCATCGTCTTTGTCGCCGGTTTTCTCGGCAAAGCCACGGAGAGCGTCGCTCACTATGCGGGAGACCGGGCCGGAGGATTTTTGAACGCCACGTTCGGAAATGCGGCAGAACTCATCATCGCCATCATCCTGATCAAGGACGCCGTAAACGGCAAGCCCGAGCTGTTCGAGGTGGTCAAGGCGAGCATCACCGGCTCGATCATCGGCAACCTGCTGCTCGTCCTCGGCGCAAGCGTCCTGATCGGCGGGCTCAAGTTCAAGGAGCAGCGGTTCAACGAGAACCTGGCTGCGCACAACTCCTCCCTCATGCTGCTCGCCGTTATCGCGCTGTTCATGCCGGCGATCTTCCACGCGGACATCACCGGCACCCAGATGAATCAGTTCAGCCTCGTCGTGGCCGGAATCCTGATGATCTGCTACTTTCTATGGCTTTATTTCTCGATGGTCACGCACAAGAACATTCTGGCCGAAGAGCAGAGCGAGCACGGCGAAGCCGCCTGGTCCAAAGGCTTGTCCATCTGCTTCCTCGTGCTCGCCACGGTGCTGGTGGCGCTGGTCAGCGAATGGCTGGTCGGCAACGTCGAGGCTGTCACGGAGCGCTTCAACCTCTCCGAGCTGTTCGTCGGGGCTTTCCTGATCGCCATCATCGGCAACGCCGCCGAGCACTCCGCCGCCATCATGCTCGCGCTGAAGAACAAGATCGGCGCATCGGTTGAAATCGCCGTGGGCAGCAGCCTGCAGATCGCGCTCTTCGTCGCTCCGGTGCTGGTGTTCGTCAGCTTTTTCATGGGCCATGAGATGGATCTCGTCTTCAGCCTCTACGAGCTCGCCGCCATCGCCGTGGCCGCGATCATTGCCATCTCCATCTCCCGCGACGGCAAGACCCATTGGTATGAAGGTGTTCTGCTGCTCGCGATCTACCTGATTCTCGGCATGGCGTTTTTCTTCCTGTGATCGAATCCCCGCCAGCCGCCCAGCCGATAAAGAAGCCGCACCCGGAACATGCCGGTGCGGCTTTATGGGTACTAGCCCGTAATGCCTTGCGCTTCGTACAGATTGGCCAGGTTGCGCTCCAGCTTGCTCAGCAGATTGCGGCCGGCCATCTCCGAGATCATCCCGGCGCGGATAGCGAAGTCGACTTCCCGGGATAAGCCGTACATCTGCGTGTCCAGGACTTCCTCGTACAGGGGACACTTGCGGGTGGTCAGATTCTCCATTTGAATCTCGATAAGCTTCTCTATCTTGTCCGCATCCTCCTGGAGAAGCGTCAAGGCCCTCTCATTCAGATTCAACAGCAGATCCGATGACATAGGTTCCCCCCCGTCCGTAAAAACGTACATGATTCTATATTAGTCGAAACGCCGAGAATATACAAGAGAAGCACCGACCCAAGGATAAACGCCTATCGGCGCCCTTATGACGCCAGACGTTTACCGATGAACGATCAGAAAGGATAGGAGAAAATTTATACTTTCTGATAGTTACAAAAAAAACCGGAACCCGAAGGTCCCGGTCGTTTTCGGCTTGGCTTACTCCTCCACGATCTTGATGCTGAGCCCGTGCTTGGCGAACACTTCGGACATCGCTTTCTTGGCTTCGTCCGCATCCTTGCCATGGATATGCAGTTCATATTGCCCGCCGCCGACGAGAGTCGTGAAGAGGCCGAGAATGCTCTTGACATCAATATACTTGTTATCATATTGCAGTACGATCGAAGCACGGAATTGATTGGCCGTCTGGGAAATTTCAACAATGGCAGCATTGTTGGTCATAAGAATCCCTCCATTTTGGACTCGTATTTTAAAGGTTATGTAGTTGCTACCCTCATGATACATTGGATAGGCCTGTAAGCGCAACCCGGTTTTTTTTGCGGGTCGTTGCGGCTCCGCCGCTAGATAAGTCAACCGGTCTTGATCTGGTTTTTGCCGGCTCGCTTCGCTTTGTACAGAGCCATATCGGACCGGTAAAACAGCAGCTCCACACTGATCCGCTCATCGGAGACGGACCAGTCGGAGACGCCGCAGGATACGGTCACGCCGGGAGCCGTCTCGGTATGGACCCGGCTGCGGATGCGCTCGGCCACCATGACCGCCTGTTCCACGGACACGTGCGGCAGGTAGATGGCCAACTCCTCCCCGCCCCACCGGGCGGCGATGTCCGATTCGCGGATGCAGGAGCGGGCGATCGAGCTGACCTGGATCAGCACCTTATCCCCGATCTGATGCCCGAGCGTATCGTTGATCCGCTTGAAATCGTCGATATCCACCACGATGAGCGAGCCGCAGCTGTCCGCTTCCTGATGCTGGCCGACATGGTCGTCCAAAAATTTGCGGGTATACAGGCCGGTCAGATTGTCCGTGATGACCATCCGCCGCACCTCCGCGTGCAGCGAGGCGTTGGCGATGGCAAGCCCGATCGGGCCGGCCAGGACCGAGAGCAGCTTGTAGTTGTCATAAGTGAAGAAATGCGGACTGCGGTGGGTGATCAGAATGACTCCGACCACCTCGCCGTTGACGAAGATCGGAGAAGCGATGAGCGAACGGCTGCCGGTAATCTCCATCAGCTCCGAATGAACCGGCTGCGGCTCGGGATAATCGGAGACGATGATGGGCTCCTTCGTCCGGAACACCATTCCGGAGAAGCCTTCTCCGCGAGGGACCAACTCCCCGGTCATTTCCGACAGATTGCACACCTGGACGAGCAGGGTATCCTGCCCGGGAGCCTCCTGGAGAATGCAGCAATAATCTGCGCCAAAAATATGCAGAAGCTCCGACATCGCGTAATCGAAAATCTCGTCGAGCCGAAGGCTCTGGTTCAGCCGCTTGGTCAGCTCGTTGATCAAGCGAAGCTCGTTCACCAGCACGTTGGATTGCTCGTACAGCTTGCCGTTCTCGAACGCGGTGCCGGCGGCGGTGGAGATCGCGCCGACCGCCTCGCAATCCTCCGCCGCAAACCCGCTAGCCCGGGAACGCAAGTGCAGAACGCCGTAAGCGCCCTGCTTGCCGATCAGGGGGGCCGCGATTTCGGAATACACGCCGGTTTCGGGTTCATAGCCCTTCGTGACAATCCGCCCCTCCATGAAAGCGCGCATGCACAGGTCGTTGTTCACATCGAAGATATTCAGCGGCTTGACCGGGAGACCGATTCCCGGTTCGTCCTGGCAGAGCAGCAGGTCGACGTCCGACTCCGGGAAAAATTCCTGAATCTGAAAGATCGCCTCCGACAGAATTCTCTCCACATCAATGAAGGAAAACAATTTTTCCACGGACTGGTATAATGTTTCTTTGCGCTGGAATACGGCTTCGCCGCGGCGAAGCTCCTCCGTGATCAGACGATTGCGGTACCGCTCCGTTTCCAGCTGGAGGAACAACGAAAACAAGGGGGACGAACGAAGGATAAAGCGCCCGCTGAGATCTGCCGGTGAATGGGCTCCGATGATGGCGGTGAGCTCCCCCATTCCGTTCATCACAGGAAGCGCAGATACGCTTGAACTGATGTGGAATTGCTTGTTCCGTGCCGCGGTCCGGCACAGCTCGGCGACTTCTCCGGCCGCTTCCAGCATCCAGACTTCGGAAGGAGAATACTTGACCGGCAGCCCGTCGATCACGCAGAGCGACAGGACAGCGCCATCCGGCGCCGCCAGCATAAGCCAGCCCCGGTAATCGGGATCTCCGGCGGCCGAATACTCCGCCCAGTGATGAAATCCTTCAATCCAGATCCGCTCGATTTCCGTCGCCGTCAGACCGTCCGCATCGAGCGCGACGGATGGAAGCGGGCTGTCCTTCCCGCTCCCTTCCGGACCCAGCTTGTCCTTCACCGTCATATAGAGATCTTCTTCCATAGAAAGGTTCTCCTCTTTCCACTGCGCTATCTCCATCATACTATGATTATTCGGCAAACGCACGGTCTGAGCCTGCATTTTTTCCAGAAAGCGCTATTTTTAGCGTTCTGCTCCCCACACTGCCGGAAAGTAGGGGTCTGCTCCAATCGCTTCGTAATCGCTTCGAGCTTTGCCTTGACAAATGCCCGCTCTATCTACTAAAATTAATTGTTGTTTGAACGTTTCTGAGCGTTCCGGTTGAGTACGGAGTGTACACCCTCACTGATTTTGTCGCCGATGGGGCAGCGGCTGAACTCCCCTGTCGGGAAGGCGACTTCGATGGCAAAGTCGGGCACTCGGAATCAACGCCTCTTCCTTGTTTCGAATCCGATGAAGACAAAATTATGAGTTGAAGGAGCAATTGATACATGTCCCGTTACACTGGACCCAAATTCAAATTGAGCCGCCGCCTCGGCATTTCCCTGAGCGGTACCGGCAAAGAACTCGCCAAACGCGCATTCCCTCCCGGCCAGCATGGCAACAACCAACGCCGCAAGATCAGCGGCTACGGCCAGCAGCTGCAGGAGAAGCAGAAGCTTCGTCACATGTACGGCCTGAACGAAAAGCAATTCCGCAACCTGTTCGATAAAGCTTCCAAGATGAAGGGTATCTCCGGCGAAAACTTCATGGTTCTGCTGGAAAGCCGCCTGGACAACCTCGTGTACCGTCTCGGCTTGTCCAACTCCCGCCCCGGCGCGCGCCAGCTCGTATCCCACGGCCACGTTACGGTCAACGGCAAGAAGGTCAACATCGCTTCCTACACCGTAAGCGTTGGCGACATCATCGGCCTGCGTGAAAGAAGCCGCAACCTGGCCGCCATCAAGGACGCGCTTGCCGGCCGCCATCACATTCCGCAGTACCTTGACTTCAACGATCAAGTGATGGAAGGCAAGTATGTTCGTCTTCCGGAACGCGCCGAGCTCCCCCAGGAAATCGACGAAAAGCAAATCGTCGAATTCTACAGCCGCTAATCCGCGGCCGGAAACTACGCTCGCCGATCGGCGGCGCAATGCACGCAAAGTGAAAGCATGGAAGTGGCACAACGAAAGTTTGCCATCTTCCATGCTTTTTTTTGGTGAAAATCAATTCGAGCAGGATGACGATGATCTTCCCGTAATCCATTCGTACTATGAGGAAAATGAACCAGATCCCCTGTTTAAGATATGTATACGATAATATCCAATCAGATTAGACAAATTAAATTTTTGTATGATATAATTTATCTGTATAAGAAAGAAAAAGGAGATGCTCTGCATGGATCATGTTGTTAAATCAGAAAGCGAGATTCGTACAAGGTATCAGATAACAATACCCGAAGAAATACGAACGAGGGCAAAACTTAATATTGGTGATTCGTTACTCTGGCAGTACGATGAAATTCGTCAGGAAATCATTGTTATGCCAAAGCCTAAATCGTTCTCTGACAAACTATGGGGACTTGGCAAAGAGATCTGGGAACAGGAATCAGCAGATGATTACATTCGCAAGGAGCGTTCTGAATGGTAACATCCAACTTTGTTCATGGTAATAAGAAAATTGCGTTAGACACGAACCTATTCATTTATGTTTTTGAGCAACATCCCGAATTTGGTGAGAAAGCTAAAGCGGTTTTGGAGCAAATAGAAGATGGATTTGTTGCCGCGGTGGCTTCTTCCGTCTCTTTAACTGAAATCTTGGTTAAACCAATACGTGAAGGAAACCTGACTCTGGAGAAGCAATACAAATTGCTTTTCTCCCACTTCCCCAACCTTACCATCTTACCGATCGATAACATTGTCGCCGAACGAGCTGCCTATCTCCGAGGAAAGTACAATATTAAAACACCAGATGCATTGATCGTCGCCACGGCGCTTGTAGCAAATGCGGATTTGTTTATAACGAACGATCAACGACTCGAAATTGTAAAAGAAATAAAATGCGTATCATTGGACCAACAAGATTAATCAGGTGCAAAATCTGATAAAGCTCTGTCTTTGTTTCGAACGCCCTGCTTACAGCTCAGGACGAGGATGGTTTCGATATCGACGGTACGCTGCATAAACGGATCGAGATTTTGAACCGGCACATCGATGAGCTGGATAGGCGAATGAAGCAGCTGGAAGCTGTAAAGGCGATCGCGCTTGAGAAAAGAACGTATTACTCCTCTATGCTGCTAAGAAAGTAAGCGGCGCCGTCAAGCGGTTGGAAGACTCGATATGCAAAAAAGACTCGACTCAGGGCCAAGTCCTTTTTACACGGCGCACCGGCGGCGGTTGACCGCAAGCGATCGCCATCGCTGCTCAGTTTCCAAGCCGGACGAGGAAGTAATTCTTCTTCCCCCGCCGAATGATCAGGTAAGCATCTCCGATCCGGCCGAGCACTGCGACATCTGCGTCCACCTGCGTCACCTTGGCGCCGTTGACCGTCACGGCCCCGCTCTCGATATCCTGCCGCGCCTGGCGCTTGGAGGGCGCGGCCTTCACTTCCACCAGCAGATCCGTCAGAGACAGCTGCGGATTCTCGATAACGGTGGAAGGGACGTCCTTGAACGCCTCCTCCACCTCTGCCCGGCTCAGCTCGCGGACATTGCCGCTGAACAAAGCCTGGGTAATGCGAATGGCGCTCGCCAGCGCCCCCTCCCCATGCACCAGCTTGGTCATTTCCGCTGCCAGCACCTTCTGCGCTTCCCGCTTCTCCGGCTCGCTCGCCACGGCTGCCTCCAGGCGGGCGATCTCCTCCGTGGGCAGGAAGGTGAAGTATTTCAGGAACTTGATCACATCGAGATCGTCCGTGTTGACCCAGAACTGGTAGAACTGGTACGGCGACGTCTTCTCTGGATCGAGCCAGACGGCGTTGCCGGCCGATTTGCCGAATTTGGTGCCGTCGCTCTTGGTGATGAGCGGCATGGTCAGGCCGAACGCCGGCTTGCCCGACTGCTTGCCGATCAGGTCGAGGCCGGCCGTGATGTTGCCCCATTGGTCGCTGCCGCCGAGTTGGAGCGTGCAGCCCACCCGCTCGCTCAATTGGTAGAAGTCATACGCCTGCAGGATCATGTAGCTGAACTCGGTGAACGATATGCCCCCCGCCATCCGCGATTCGACCGAATCCTTCGCCAACATGTAGTTGACCGTAAAGTTCTTGCCTACATCCCGCAGAAAATCGATCAGCGAGATCGAACCGAGCCAGTCGTAGTTGTTCATAAGGCGCGCGGGATTCTCCCGTTCCTCGGAAAAATCCAGGTAGCGGGACAGCTGGCCTCTGATCGACTCGCTAAAGCCCTTCACGACCTCGTCCGAATTCAGCACCCGCTCGGCCGACCGTCCGCTCGGATCGCCGATCATGCCGGTGCCCCCGCCCACCAGCGCGATCGGCAGATGCCCCGCCTGCTGGAAGCGGCGCAGCGTCAGAATCGGCAGCAGATGGCCGATGTGCAGGCTGTCCGCCGTCGGGTCGAAGCCGATGTAGAGGGCGACTCGCTCATTCGCCAGCTTTTTATCCAATTCCTCCCGATTTGTCGTCTGGTAGATCAGCCCTCTGTATTCCAAATCCTCCAAGATATTCATAACCGCTACCGAACCCCTTCCTTCTGATCATGTTGTTCGCATCCGCCGCTTCTGCCCGTCTATCGCAACTTTTCCCGCAGTGCCCGCGTCTTTATTGGGTAAAGAAAAGGCATTCCGCCAAAAGACGACAAAAAAAGCCTTCCGCCCCAAAGGGACGAGAAGACTCTGCTCGCGGTACCACCCTTGTTAAAGCGGCAAAAAAGCCGCTTTCACTCGATCAAGGAGTAACGGGATTGCCCCGGACGGAAGCTACTGGAACGGATGCCCGCGCGCCCTTGCCAGGACGCAAGCCCCGCTCGTTCCCATCGTCTGCTCCGGATCGTACTTCGGCTCGTTCGCTTGCACCGGCTCGCACCTGCCGCCGGCTCTCTGCAGCACCATCGAACAGCCTCGTCGGGATGAATCCCGAATCCATCAACGCTTTCTTGCTATGCGAATTTTCGTTAGTTATACCATACCTCGCGCAGCAAGTCAATCCACCTGTTCTCCCGTCCCAACTGTGATATAATGTACGGTGGAGTCAAGGAGGTCATGCATGAGCAAGAATAGAGAAACCGGCGCTTCCCGTTTCAAGAGAGGTCTCAGGATCACCGGGAAGGCCATCTGGGTTGCGTTCAAATGGACTTTTGTCATTCTGTTGCTGGCCGGTTTTCTGGGGGCGGGAGCCGTCTACGGATATGTGTCCGCTGTCCTGAAGGACGAGCCCGTGCGCAGCCATGCGGAGATTATCCAGAGGATGGGCGAGGACGCCATCACCGGCTATGTCTACTTCAACGACGATTCGGTCGTTGGCCAGCTCCGCACCGAGGAAGACCGGCAGATCGCCAGTTTCAGCGACATTCCGCTGAAGATGCAGCAAGCCGTCATCGCGATTGAAGACAAGGATTTTATGACGCATCATGGCATCGATTTAACCGGCTCCCTGCGCGCCGTCAAGCAGCAGGTGCTGCACGAGCCGGTGCAAACAGGCGGCAGCACGATCACACAGCAGCTCGCCCGCCGCGTCTTCCTGAGCCTTGACCGGGACATCACCCGCAAGATCAAGGAGATGGTGCTCGCTATGCGCCTGGAGCGCCACATGTCCAAGGATGAGATCCTCACCGCCTACCTGAACAAGGTGCCTTACGGCAACGGATCGAGCGGGTACAATCTCTACGGGATCAAGACCGCCGCCAAGGGCATCTTCAACGTGGAGGATCTGCACAAGCTGAACATCGCCCAATTCGCTTACCTGGCCGGGATTCCCCAGCAGCCTACGAACTTTTCCAATTACAACAGCAAGGGCGTTCTGAACGAAGCCAACATTAAGGAAGCGATCAAGCGGCAGCAGCTCGTGCTGGAGAAAATGCGGGAAAATTCGTTCATCACGGACGCAGAGTATCAGGAAGCGCTCGCCTTCGACATCCGCAAATCGCTGGCTCCCACCAAGGAGAAGGCCTACAATACGTACCCTTTCCTGATGATCGAAGCCGAGAAAAAGGCGACGGAAATCCTCGTAGCGGCGCATCACCCGGAAATCGACAAGACGAAGAATCCCGATCTGTACAATGACGCCTTGAAGGAAGAGGAAATCAATCTGCAACGGGGCGGCTACAAGGTCTATACCACCATCGACAAGAACATCTACGACTCCATGCAGGCCATCGGCAAGAATGACAGCAACTTTTCCCCTTACAGCAAGGAAAAGGGCTACGAGCAAGTGGGAGCCATCATGCTCAACAACAAGACGGGAGCGATCCTCGGCATGATCGAGGGCCGCGGCTACAGCCGTGAGCAGTACAACCATGCGCTGCAGGCCGAACGCCAGCCCGGGTCGACCATGAAGCCGATCGCCGCCTATCTGCCCGCGCTTGAGAAAGGGGCGATTCAGCCCGCGGGCGTCATCGACGACGTTCCGGTCATTCTGAAGGATTACCAGAAGGGCTTCCATATCCCGGAGAACTGGGATCACAAGTACCACGGGCTCGTCACCGCCCGCGCAGCCTTGAACCAGTCCTACAACATCCCGGCGATCAAGCTGTTCCTGAACGATGTCGGCATTCAGGCGGCGTGGAGCTTCGCCAAGAAGCTCGGAATAACCACGCTGACGGATTCCGATTCCAACGCCCAAACCGGGGTTATCGGCGGGCTTTCGCACGGAGTGACCGTCGAAGAGTTGACTAATGCCTACGCCTCCATTCCGAACGGCGGCCAATTCGTGGATGCCTACATGATCCGCAAGATCGTCGACGGGAACGGCAAAACCATCTTCGAGCAGGTTCCCGAGGCAAAGCGGGTCTACTCCGAGCAGACCGCTTACCTCATGACGGACATGCTCCGCACGGTCATCACGGACGGAACGGCCAAGATGATCAAGACGAAGTTCAAGCATTACGGCCAGGTCGCCACCTCTGGCAAAACCGGCTCCACCCAGGACGACGGCGACGCCTGGTACATGGGGTATACCCCCGACATCACCGTCGGCGTATGGGTGGGTTACGACGACCAGCAGTACAAGCTGAGCAAGAAAACCGGCGGCACCGACCGGGCCAAGCTGATCTGGTCGCTGGTCATGGACGACGTCATGGACAAGAAGCCGGAGCTGTTCCCGCACAAGAGCTTCGAGCAGCCGCAAGGTCTCACGAGAATGACGGTCTCTACCCTCTCGGGCAAGATTCCGAACGACGCGGTCGTCAAGGCCGGCAAAGTCACCACCGACCTGTTCAACGTCAAGTACATTCCGACGGAAGAGGACGATGTGCTGGTTCCGATCAAGACCATCGTCTACAACGGCGTGAATTATGTCGCCAATCCGGCGACGCCCGATGAATTCGTCACGGAGAAGCAGGGCGTGAAGCGGAAGGAATCGATCAGCTCGCTGCTTAAGCAGATCTCCGATCTGATGGCCAAATTGCCGGCCGAGGACCGCAAGCCGATCGAGCGGTACATCCCGCTCGACGCCGATCTGGACGCTCCCCAGGACCCCGATCCGCGCACGGATGATGGGCAGGCTCCCGCGCCGCCGACCGGCCTCGCGATGACGGGCGGGATCGCCTCCGCCAAGATCACCTTCACGCCGAGCCCGAGCGCCGATGTCGTCGGCTACCGGATATACCGCGCCGCCGATTTCGCCAACTATAAGCAGATCAGCGGCAACGTCGTGCTCGCCGGAGCGCCTGCCGCGTTCACAGTCACCGCTCCCGGCGCCCTCGCCTCCTATTACGTGACGGCCGTGGATGTGGCCGGCCACGAATCGGCGGCGAGCGCCGTCGTTCTGCCCGGGGGCGGAACCCTTCCCGATCCCGGCGAAGCGGGGACACCGACGCCTGGCCCGGGCGATCCGGGCAATCCGGGCAATCCGGGCGATCCGAATGGTTCGGCAACGCCGCCGCCGGCGACTCCAGCCGCTCCGAGCGGGGTCGTCGCCACCCGGGAAGCGGTCGGGGTTCATCTAACCTGGAACGCGAGTCCGAGCGATCAGAACGTCACGGAGTACCGCTTGTATTATGCGGCTTCGCCGAATGGCCCGTTCGAGTGGAAGGCCAATACCCGCCAGACCGAGATTCTCTACGTCACCGGACTGGGCGGCGGCAGCTTCTATGTCACGGCTGTGAACGGCAACGGCGAATCCGGGCCCTCCCAAGTGGTTACGGTCAAGCAATAATAGCCGTAAGGCTCCGATAAAATCATGAAAGCCGCCAGGCCCCGTCATCCGACGAAGCTTGGCGGCTTTGTTTGTTTAGTCCTCGATGGCGGGCAGGGCGCTGATGAGCTCCCGCACCAACCGGAAGGAATTCTCGGCGGCGCGGCTGGCAAAGTCGGTGAAATTGCCCGGCGCTGAACCGTCGGCCTTGTCCGACATGGACCGGATGACCACATAAGGCACCGCGTTCAGCGAACACACCTGGGCTACGGCGGCTCCTTCCATCTCGGCGCAGGTTCCCCCGAGCTCGCGGTGCAGCTCTTCCACCTTCTCCCGGCTGGCGATGAATTGATCGCCAGACAGCACTCGCCCGCAGCTCACCCTGCCGGGAAACAGCTTCTCTCCTGCGCGCAGGGCCAGGTCCTTCAGCTCCGGATCGGCGGGAAACAGCGAAAGCTCCTGATAGGGAATGATTCCCCTCGCATAGCCGAGAGCCGAAACATCCATGTCATGCTGCATGCATTCCCCGGAGACGACCACGTCGCCGATCTCAAGCTCTGGATCCAGCGCTCCCGCCACTCCCGTGAAGACGACCGCGTCCACTTCGAAAAGGTAGATCAGCACCTGGGTGCAGATGGCCGCGTTCACCTTGCCCACCCCGCATTTGCAGAAGACGGCATCCCGGCCAAACAGCCGGCCCGCGAAATAGTCTATGCCCGCATGCCGGACCTCCCTTGTCTCGCTCATATGCTCGTGAAAAAAAGCGATCTCCTCATCCATGGCTCCGATCAAGCCGAGCTTCTTCCTCTCCAAACCAGCGTCCTCCCAATAGGAAACGATTCCGCCGTCCTCTTCGCGCAACGGCGCGTTTTGCTGAGACATCCATTCATGCATCTTCGAAAAAAAAGCGGCTCAGCCGAGCTGAGCCACCGACTTGCGGTTGATGATTTCGTGCGGAAGTACGAATTTCGTCTGGTCCACATTTTCCTTGTTCATCAGCTTCGTCAACAGCCGCATGGATACCGCCCCGATGTCGTACATCGGCTGGGCCGCCGTGGATAGCGTCGGACGGACCATCGAGGCGATGCGGGAGTTGTCCACCGAAATGATTGAGAAATCCTGTGGCACCTTGAGGCCCTCGTCCTGAATGCGGTGAATGGCGCCGATCGCCATTTCGTCCGTGGCCGAGAAGATGGCGGTCGGACGGTCCTCCAGACCGAGGAAGTAGCCCATCGCCTCAATCCCGGATTCATACCGGTAATTGCCGGCGCGGACATAGCCTTCTTGCACGGGAATGCCGGCCTGCTCCAACGCACTCTTGTAGCCCTGGTACCGGGCGAAGCCGAGAGCCGGGTCCTGCAGGGTGCCGCTGATCATGGCGATCTTGCGGTGCCAGTTCGCAATCAGCACATTCACGGCGTCGAAGGCGGCTGCTTCATGGTCGATGTCAACCTCGGGCAGCATTCCCTTGTCGTCGGAAGTGGCGCAGAGCACGATCGGAACGCTGGCCGTGTTGAACGCTTCGCGATGCTCTTCCGTCACCGTTCCGCCCATGAAGAGGAGCCCGTCCACCTGCTTTTCCAGCAGCGTGTTGATGACGCGGACTTCCTTCTCCTTCTTCTTGTCGGCGTTGCAAAGAATGATGTTGTAATGGTACATGTTGGCGATATCTTCGATCCCGCGTGCTACATCGGCAAAAAGCGTGTTCGATATGTCGGGGATGACGACGCCTACCGTCGTCGTTTTCTTGCTGGCCAATCCGCGTGCGACGGCGTTGGGCCGGTAGCCGAGCCGTTCAATTGCTTCAAAAACCTTTTTGCGGGTTTGCGGCTTCACATTCGGGTTGTTGTTGACAACCCGGGAAACCGTTGCCATGGATACGCCCGCCTCGCGGGCTACATCATAGATCGTTACGGTCACGTTTCTTCGCTCCAAACCTCTATTTAATTAGTTTTTTCGGGCCCATATTATCGTAATGATACGACAAAAAAAGGGATTTCGCAACGATCCGGCTCCTTTCGGCCAAAAATCGCTGCTGAGCCCCCTTTTCCTCGTCATGCGAATGAGGCGCTCCTTGCCCGTCGGGGATTTAAGCCGGTACGGCCCTCAAGAGGAGATGGCAACCGGAAGCGTCTTGTCCGTCAGCTCCGTCAGCTTATTCTGAATCTCGCCGGCCCAATCCTGATCGCCCAGCGAGCCGGCCAATAGCAGCATATCCAGCAGCTCGTTGACTCTCTCTTCGATGAGCTTGCGCACTCCCTCCATGCGGATCCCCTGCTTCTGCTGGAGCTGGATGAGGCGGGCGATTTCGTTGCGTTCATCAAACCGCAGATACACTTTATTTGCCGATGCGGCCTTCAAGCGAGCCAATAGGTTGACCAAGCAAGTCTTCACCGGAGGAAAAACTTCGCTGTGGTTGCAGGAATCGCAGATCAGCACCGGCACGTTTTCAATTTCGGCATTCTTCTTGAAGACGACCGTGCGCAATCTCAGCTCCATTCGTTGTCCGCAGCTGCATATTTTATCCATTCGTACCACTCCCGGATCTCTTCGCTCACATTCCTCTCTATCTCTTCGACCCGAGGTGTGCGAATTCCTTCCGTTTCAGAGCCGGGATCTAATGGAAGATTTGAGACGGACTGCCAGACGATGTAGGCCGGGAACGCTCATCGCCAGCATGGCGAGCAGCGCGCCGATTCCGTCGTTGCGAATGTCATGCCAGTCGGGAGTGCGCCCCGGCACATACTGCTGATGGAATTCATCTGTACCAAGCGGCGATGAACGGTTTTGTCGGATTTTTCATAGTCGGCTTCTCCTATCTGTTAGGACCGGTATCCTCCCAGGCCTGAGCCAGCACCCGCTTCGCCTCGTCCGCGGTCTTGCAGCGATAGACTTCATCAAGCAGCTCCTGGCAGCGCTCCGCGCGGCTTTCCAGCAAGGCTTTCTTGACGGGCAGACAGGACTGCACCGACATGCTGATCTCGCGGATGCCGAGCCCGAGCCAGAGCGGCAGCGCCAGCGGGTCTCCGGCCATCTCACCGCATACGCCGACGGGAATTCCGGCCTGTTCAGCCGCTTGCGCCGTATTGCGAATGAGCCGCAGCACGGCGGGATGAAAGGGCTCGTACAGCGGAGCCACGGCCTCGTTCATGCGGTCCACGGCCAGCACGTATTGAACCAGATCGTTCGTGCCGATGCTGAAGAAGTCCACTTCTTCGGCAAGCGCATCGGCCAGGATCGCCGCCGACGGCACCTCGATCATGATACCCACGGGAATCTCCTCAAGATAGGCCGCTCCCTCGGAATGCAGCTCGTGCTTGACCTGCTGAATCACGGCTTTGGCCTCTCTCAGCTCGTCGAGCGAGCCGACCATCGGCAGCAGCAGCCGGATGGGCCCGTAAGCGCCGGCGCGGAGGATAGCGCGCAGCTGGATGCGGAACAGATCCTTGCGGGCAAGCAGAATCCGCACCGCCCTGAGGCCCAGCGAGGGATTATCTTCCTCGGGGAGAGCGATGTAGCTGATCGCCTTGTCCCCACCGATGTCGAGCGCCCGGAAGACGAGGGGATTGCCCCGGTGCTTCTCCACCGCTTCCTTGTAGATGAGATACTGCTCTTCCTCGCCCGGAACCGACGAGCGGTCCATGAACAGGAACTCCGTGCGGAACAGGCCGACGCCGGGAATTCCTTCCTGAATGGAGCGTTCCAGCTCGTTCAGCGAGCTGATGTTGGCGAGGATTTCCAGCCGACGGCCGTCCTTCGTCACCGGAGGGCAGGAGGCGATCCGCTGCAGCGAATCCCGCTCCTCCTGCTGCTCCTCCTTGCGGCGCTGATACTCCTCCACCGTGCTGCCGGACGGATTCACCAGGAGCCGGCCCTCCTTCCCGTCGACGATGAGCAGGTCGCCGGTCTGAATCGTGCGCTGCAGCCTGCCGTCGATCCCCGATATCATCGGGATGCCCATGGCGCGGGCCATGATGGCGGTGTGCGAGGTTTTTCCGCCCATGACGGTGGCGATGCCCAGCAGGTTGCCCGGTCCCAGGTTGACGAAGCGGGAGGGCGTCACCTCTTTGGCAACCAGGATATAGGGCATCTCCACCGGCAAGTCCGGCTCGCTCTCGCTTCCCAGCAGATGCTTGAGCAGCCGGTTGCCCACGTCGCGGATATCGTCCGCCCTTTCCTTCATGTAGTCGTCATCGAGCAGCTCGAACATGCTGGCGAATTTGTCGGTCGCTTCCTGGACGGCTTGGTCGGCTCCGATGGCGCGCAGCTTCATGATCTCGCGGACCTCGTTCAGGAAGATCGGGTCTTCCAGGAGAGCGAGATGGGCGTTGAAAATTCCTGCCTCCTCCTCCCCGATCAGCTCGCGGATGTCCGAGCGGATCGACTCCAGCTCGATTTTGCTGTTCCGGATGCCGGAAATCAGCTTGTCGATCTCCTCTGACAGATCGGCCTCCTCCAGCTCCCGCTCGGGGATGTCCCATTCGGAGGAAGGCTGCACATAAGCGCGGCCAATGGCGATGCCCGGTGAAACGCCAATCTCCTTGTTGATCAAGACCGCTTTCCTCCTTCCGGGGTATCTTCCTTGAGCAGTACGGACAGCACCGAGGCCTGTCCTTTTTTGACCGCCTTGAACGGAGCGAAGCTCCAGGTTTTGACCAGCTCGGGGTTGGTGATGACCATCGGGGTAGCCAGAGATTTGCTCAGCTTTCTCACTTTATCGTAACGGAAATGGGCGAGCAGCTGTCCGGGCTTGACCTCGTCTCCCTGCTCCACGTAGACGGTGAAGCAATCCGGCAGCTGGGAGGTGTCGATGCCGATGTGCAGGAGCACCTGCAGCCCCTCCTTCGTCTCGATGCCGATGGCATGCTTGGTCGGATGGACGTAGACGATCTTGCCTGTCACCGGAGATACCAGCTCGCCCCGATCGGGGATGAACGCCACGCCTTTGCCGACCAGCCCGCCCGCGAAGATCGGGTCCGGCACCTCCTCCAGCGGGATCATCCGCCCCGACATCGGCGCATGGAAGGCGACCTGCTTGATCTCCTTACGGGTGAGCTTGACGATCTGATCCTTGATCATGTCCGAATAGGTGCCGAAGACGACCTGGACATTGCCTCCTCCCAAGTGGATGACACCGGCGGCTCCGAGGTTTCTCAGGGAAGCGATGTCCAGCAGCTTGTCGTTGTCCAGGGTGAGGCGAAGCCGGGTGACGCAGGCCTCGATGGTCTTGATGTTGTTCTTGCCGCCGAGCGCCTCCAGAATCAGCGGGGAACGGTAAGGGATATCGCCGGCCCATTCCTCCAGCTGCGAGCCCTCCTCCCGGCCGGGAGTCGGGATGCGGAAGCGGCGGATCGCCCAGCTGAACAGGCGGTAGTAGACGAAGCCGTACAAGAGGCCGATCGGAATCAGCCAGATTCCTCTCGTTGAGAGGTGAAAGTTGATCAGGTAATCGATAAAGCCCGCCGAATAGGAGAAGCCGTGGCGGATGCCGAGCGCATAGGTCAACCACATGGCGAGTCCGGACAGCAGGGCGTGAATCACGAACAGGTAAGGCGCCACGAAGAGAAAAGCGAATTCGATCGGCTCGGACACGCCGGTCAGGAAGCAGGCCAGAGCCGCCATGAGGAAGGTTTTGCGGATCTTGGGCTTGAGGTCCTCGCGGGCTTCATGGATGATGGCGAAAGCGATGGCGGGAAGAGCGAACATCATGATCGGGTAGAGGCCGGCCATGTATCCCCCCGCAGTCGGATCGCCGGCGAAGAAGCGAGGCAGATCGCCGAAGACGTAAGTGCCGTCGGGACGGCGGTAGGAGCCGAGCTGGAACCAGAACACGTTGTTGAGAATATGGTGAAGCCCCGACGGAACGAGCAGCCGATGCGCCACGCCGTACAGGAAGGCGCCGAAGCCGCCCAGCCCGAGCAGCCACTGGGCGAGCGCATTGAACCCATCCATCAGGTAAGGGCCGATCTTCACGGTGACGAGCGAGACCAGGAGCGTAACGAAGCCCATAACCAACGGAACAAGCCGGACTCCGCCGAAAAATTGGATGTACTCGGGAAGCTGGACATTCTTCAGCTTGTGATAGGAGACTGCCGTCAGAATGGCGATGACAACGCCGCCGGTAATGCCGAATTGAAAATCCGGTCCGAGGTACCGCAGGGTGATCTGAGAGAACAGGTAATAGCTGGTCAGCGAGGTCATGCCGGCAAGCGTCGAATTGTCCGCGAGGCCGAGTGCGACTCCAACGGCAAAGATGAAGGGCAGATACGTGAAGATTGATTGTCCGGCAAAAGCCAGAATGTCTCCGACTTGCCCGAGCTCCCACGCGCCCCATGGCAGGCTGCCCAACCGAATCAGAATGGCCGCCACCGGCAGCACCATGATCGGCAGCATGAGCGAGCGCCCCAGCTGCTGCAGGTTTCCCATCCAGTTCATCAGCGTCTCTCCTTTCCCCATCCTGTATGGTAAGGGTTGTACCGGCATTTGTAAAGCATGGTAGGGGCGGCTTCGCCTGAGCTGAATGCGGACTCGCTACTATTCGCCGACGGCACAGGAAAAGCTCCGCCATCCGAAGACGGCGGAGCTTGCGTGATTCAATATTAGGCCAGGGACTGGAAATTACTGGAGCGAAGAAGGAGAAGGGGAATCTTCCCGCAGGTAGCTGTCATGGCCCGGCTGGTCGCCTTTGTAGTTCGCCGTGTGGAAGGAGTTCGTGTTCACCGCAGAGGTCACGGTCGTTGCTTCTTCCCGCAGGTAGCTGTCGTGCCCCGGCTGGTCGCCCTTATAGTTCGCCGTGTGGAAGGATTGGATCGAGCTGCCGTAGCTTGCACCGGCATTCACGTTGCTGGCGCCTGACTTAGCGCTCGCGCTGCTGTAGCTCGCCCCGGCGCTGGCGCCCGACTGGGCGCTCTGGCTGGCGTAGCTCGCTCCTGCGCCTATACCGCTGAAACCGGATTGGGTCGGGCTTGCGGCGTCGGAACGCAAATAAGCATCATGCCCCGGCTGGTCGCCCTTGTAGTTCGCCGTGTGAAAGGACTGGGCCGAGCTGGAGAAGGATGCCGCGTTCTTTTGCGGTTGGTTGTAGAAGGATTGAACGGTTCCCGTCGGCTCGAACGCCGTCTTGGACGAGGAGGTAGACGGATTCTTGGAATCAGACCTCAGATTGGAATCGTGTCCAGGCTGGTTCCCGCGGTAATTGCTCGTGTGGAAACTCTGGATGTTTTGCACTAACCAAACCTCCCTTAAGGTTTCGGTCCCCTTGCAGAGCGGTTGAGGCAAAAACCCGCAAGCGGCCTGTACTATTGTGAGCCTTAAAGGAGGTTATTACGTTAGGACTTCGCTGGAAGATCAGGAGGTCCGTTCCGGCCGAATCGCCGCGTCCTCGACCTTGATGCAGCGGTCCATGACGACCGTCAGCCCCCGCTCTTCGCAGATGCGTGCGGCTTCCTCGTTGACGATGCCCTGCTGCAGCCAGAACACCTTGGCCCCGATCTGGACGGCTTGCTCGGCGATGGGAACGACCTGGTCGCTCCGGCGAAACACATTGACGATGCTCACCTGCTCAGGGATGTCCAGAAGGCTCGGGTAGCAGGTCTCGCCGAGAATGCGGTCGGCTGCCGGGTTGACCGGGATGATGCGGTAGCCTCTCTGCTGCATGGCGGAAGCCACCATATAGGAAGTGCGGTCCGGCTTGTCGGACAGGCCGACGACGGCGATCGCACCGGCTTCCTCCAGCAGCCGTTTGATCGTTTCTTGGGATGGGTTTTCGAACGGCATGGTTCATTCCTCCATGAAAGTAATATCGGCGCCAAGCGCAAGCAGATGCTGGAAATAGCCGGGATATGACTTGGCCACATGCTGGGCTTCGCGAATGATCAAGCCTTGCCGCGAGCGGAGACCTACGATCGTCAGAGCCATGATGACCCGGTGATCATAGTGTGCGTCAATTTCCACTCCACCTTCCACGCCCTCCGGCCGGCCGTGGATGATGATCTCGCTTTGGCGCTCCTCCGCATCAACTCCGGCCTTCCTTAACTCGCGGACGAAATCGCTGATTCGATCGCATTCCTTGTAGCGGAGATTCTCCACATTGTAGAAACGGGAAGTTCCATCGGCAAAGGCAGATGCCGCTACCATGGCGAGAACCCCGTCGGTAAATCCGTCTCCATCAAATTCGCCGGCTGTCAGGCGGCCGATTCCCCGGACATGAACGATCCCGTTCTCATGCGTCAGCGGGACCTTCATCGCCTTCAGCACGTCAACTACCGCCCGTTCCCCCTGTCGGCTGGTTTCGGGCAAGCGGACAACCTTGATATCCGAAGGGACGACCGCCGCCGCGGCCAGAATCGCCGCCGAGCCGGGATAATCCCCCTGTACCGCGTATTCCTGTGCCTTGTAGCGCTGGCCCCCGGGTACCCGATACCGCATCAGATCCTCCGACGCCTCCACCCGAATTCCCGCCTGCTCGAGCACCTCGAGCGTCTGGCCGACAATGATCTTGGACTTCAGATCGTTCAGCACCTCGATCTCGCTGTCCTCCGCAAGCAGCGGAGCCGTAAACAGCAGGGCGCTGAGGAATTGCGAGCTGACCGCTCCGGAGACGGTCAGGCGGCCTCCGTGCGGCTTGCCGCCGCGAATCGTGATCGGTAGCTTGCCGCCGTTGTCGAACACTTCGACCCCCATCTGCCGCAAGGAGTCGATCAGGTCGTGATGTGGACGCTTGCCGAGCGACTCCGGATAAGCGTTGACGAAGGTCACCTCGGGGCAGAACGACGCCGCCGCCATTAGGAAGCGAAGAACCGCTCCGGCGTTGCCCACGTTCAGCTCGCGCACATCGCGCGGCGACCGGCCGAAGCCGCGGATGACCATCTTCTCTTCGTCTTCTTCCACCTGAGCTCCCATATCGCGGATACAGCGGCGCATCGCATCGCTGTCCTCGCTGTGGGCGGGGTACCAGATGGTGCTGGTCCCCTCGGACAAGGCGCCGACCAGCAAATACCGGGTCGTGTAATTTTTCGAGGACAACGCCTGGATCTCACCCTCCAGCCGGACCGCCGGCTTCACCATTGCTTTCATGCTCGACTCCTACTCTCCCTTCATTAGATGCGGCAGGCCAGATACCAGCGGCGGATCTGCTCCGCCGCCGCTTCCGGACTGAGCCCGTCCGTGTCCAGACGATAGTGGGCGAAGGTGTAGATCCCTTCGCGTTCCTTCCGGACCGCCGCGACCCGCTCGCGCACATTTCCGGCGAGCAGGGGACGATTGCCGGCCTGCTGCACCCGATCCACGATCGTCTCCTCCGCTGCGGTGAGCTCGACGACACAGCTGCGCGCCAGCATCAGCCCGCGGTTCGCGGCGGACAATGCCGCACCGCCGCCGGTGGAAACCACCTGCCCTCGGCCGGCCAGAATCTGCGACAGCGCAGCCGTTTCCAGCTCGCGGAAGTATGCCTCGCCTTTCGCCGCAAACAGCTCGGGAATGGCGGCTCCGCTCAGCCGCTCCACCTCCTGATCGGAATCCACAAAGGCGTGCCCGAGCCGATCGGCCAAGAGCCGGCCCACCGTCGATTTCCCTGTTCCCATAAAGCCGACCAGCACGATATTGTCCTTGTTCATGATCCGCCGCCACCCCGTTGCCGTCTCGCGTTTAAGCATTATCATACCACAGCAAACCCGGAGGCTGGCAACGGTTTTTCTGCTTCGCGGCGATTCTTCGCATGAAAACGGCTCGCCGGCCGTATGGTTGTACAAACGCGCGGCATGTGATTGCAGCCTTCTCCCCATCAAGGAGCCGCGCCTTATCAAGTTTCTCGATTTTCTCGCGCTCTTCCGGTGTGTTAGTTCAACGCATCTCCCATCCGAACGGAGGTCTTGCCGATGTTCCACCTACCCGACCGCCCGCGCTCGCTCGAGCGCCTGCTCGAAGAAGGCTATCCGCTGTGCCGCGAGGATCTGATCTGGGCCTTCACCGCCATGAAGCAAAAAGCGGCCGAAGGAAATTCCCATCTCCTGGAACTTCCTCAGCCGCGGCTTGTGAGAAACTATCTTGCCCTCGCCGACCTCGCTCTGCTGCTGCTCATACCGGCGAGCGGCAGCGGGCTGGAAGAGGCAGCCTGGAGGGCGCTGCTCCGCGAGGCGAGCCACGGTCTCCAGAGCGAGAACCACGGCTAGCCGCAGACGGCAGCTGCTTATGCTTCGTCTTCCAGCCAGTGGTGGTGGAAGATGCCTTCCTTGTCCACCCGCTCAAAGGTATGGGCACCGAAATAGTCGCGCTGGGCTTGCAGCAGGTTGGCCGGCAGCCGCTCGGTGCGATAGCTGTCGAAGTAGGACAGCGCTGACGAGATGGCCGGAACCGGCACGCCGCGGGTCACCGCAGCGGCCACCACCTTGCGCCAGGAATCCTGGTAGCCCTCGACGACTCCCTTGAAGTAGGAGTCGAGCAACAAATTCTTCAGGCCGGCGTCACGGTCGTAGGCGTCCTTGATGTTCTGCAGGAACCGGGCGCGGATGATGCAGCCGCCGCGGAAGATCATGGCGATGTCGCCGTAGCGCAGATTCCAGCCAAACTCCTCGGACGCCTGGCGCATCTGGGCGAAGCCCTGGGCGTACGAGCAGATCTTGCTGGCATAGAGCGCTTTGCGCACCGCTTCGATGAATTCCGCCCGGTCGCCTTCGAAGGGAACCTTGGCCGGACCGCTCAGCACTTTGCTCGCCGCCACGCGTTCGGCCTTCATCGCCGAGATGAAGCGGGCGAAGACCGATTCGGTGATGATCGAAAGCGGCACGCCGAGATCGAGCGCGCTTTGGCTGGTCCACTTGCCCGTCCCCTTCTGGCCGGCGGTGTCAAGGATGACATCCACCATCGGCTTGCCCGTCTCGGGGTCCTTGCGCGTGAAGATGTCGGCGGTGATCTCGATCAGGTAG
>Ga0255334_1000345_pt1 | contig 41693 bp, 41 predicted proteins | sample EtOH5_35cm_T3_12_FD_202080 | JGI IMG/M metagenome (GOLD analysis project Ga0255334, IMG submission 202080) | Sandy soil microbial communities from University of British Columbia, Vancouver, Canada - EtOH5_35cm_T3_129 | ecosystem: Engineered > Artificial ecosystem > Sand microcosm > Unclassified ... | reverse complement strand
CAAGCGCATCAACGATTTGATTCAATGGGATGTAGGCCATTTCCTTTACCTCCGAACATTTGTTCTATATCCTAATAATATCAGAACAAATGTTCCTAAGCAACAACTACGTGGAACTCAGCCTTTTTATTTCATTGTCCTGTTCGTCATCGCCTTCATCGTCCTGGCCAACATCCGCCTTGAGCACTCCCGTCTGGGCCGTGCGTGGATTGCCGTTCGCGAAGACGAGCTGGCAGCCCAATCGATGGGGATTTCTCTGCTGAATACGAAGCTGGCTGCATTTGCGACCGGGGCATCCTTTGCCGGTGTCGTCGGCGTCATTTTTGCGGCGAAGCAGACCTTTATCGACCCGACCTCCTTCACGCTGATGGAATCGACCGGGATTCTCGTCATGGTCATTCTGGGCGGCAGCGGAAGCATCCCTGGTGTGATGCTGGGGGCGGCTTTCGTTACGATCCTGCAGGTACAGCTGCTCAAGGAGTTCTCCAACTTCCTGCACTCCCTGCAGCAGGCTGGCGTCATCAGCCTGCCGAACCAGCTGGACCCATCCAAGTTCCAGCGTCTCATCTTCGGGATTATGCTGATTCTCGCGGCGTTGTATCGACCGAACGGGCTGATTCCGGCGAAGAGGAAGAAAAACGATCTCGACGCCATCAAGGCGAGCAAGTTCGGCCAAACGAAGCTGGGGATCCTCGGCAAAATCTCCCAAATTTCTTCGGGCAAACAGTCGTAGAGACAAGGAGGGAAGATCATGGCATTGATGGAAGCGAAAAGTTTGACGAAGCGTTTTGGCGGTCTCGTGGCCAACCAGGACATTTCGATTTCCATTGATAAAGGCACCATTACAGCCGTCATCGGTCCGAACGGTGGGGGAAAGACGACTTTTTTTAACATGATTACGGGCTTTTACGAGCCGGATGAGGGCGAAATCCTCCTGAACGGCAAAAGCATCAAGGGGCTGCGCCCGGACCAGATCGCCAGCCGCGGCATCACGAGGACGTTCCAAAATATTCGTCTGTTCAAAGAGATGACGGCGCTGGAAAACGTGATGGTCGGGGTGCACAGCCGGCTGTCGGCTGGGCTGCTCGGCATCCTGTTCAACACGAAGCGGGTGCGGGAGGAAGAGGAGAAGACACGCGTCGAGGCGTACCAGTTGATGGAGTACGTAGGCATCGCCCATGTCGCCAACGAAGCGGCGGGCAGCCTGCCGTACGGTCTGCAGCGGCGTCTGGAGGTCGCGCGTGCCATGGCGACGAATCCGAGCATCATTTTGCTGGATGAACCGGCGGCGGGGATGAACCCGCGCGAGACGCTCGAAATGACCGAATTTATCCGTCGGCTGAAAAGCGAGCTGGATCTGACCATCATCCTGATCGAGCATGACATGAAGCTGGTCATGGGCTTGAGCGAATACATTCACGTGCTGGACTACGGGCGCAAAATCGCAGAGGGAACACCGGAGCAAATCCGCAACAATCCGAATGTGATCGAGGCGTATCTCGGAAAAAGCGCGTCGGAAGTGTCGTAGGAGGAGGAAACGGATATGGCATTGTTGGAGTTGCATAACATTCACACCTATTACGGCGGCGTCCACGCGTTGAAAGGCTTGACGATTACGGTAGAGCAGGGAGAAGTCGTGACGCTGATCGGCTCGAACGGTGCGGGGAAGTCGACCACGCTGAAGACGATCTGTGGGCAGACGCGGGCGAAGGAAGGCAAAATCGTGTTTGACGGCAAAGACATCACGTCGATGCGCACGCATGATATCGCGTATTTGGGGATCGCGCATGTGCCCGAGGGCCGCCGGATTTTCCCCAAGCTGACTGTGCGGGAAAACCTGGAGATGGGGGCCTTTGCCGTCGGCGACAAGAAGGTGATCGAAGAAAGGATCGAGCGCGCATTTGCGCACTTCCCCCGGCTGAAAGAGCGGATCAACCAAAAGGGCGGGACGATGTCCGGCGGGGAGCAGCAGATGCTGGCGATCGCCCGCGGGCTGATGATGAAGCCGAAAATTTTGATGCTGGATGAGCCGTCCATGGGACTCGCGCCGATTCTGGTCGAGCAAATTATTGACATCGTCACCGAGCTGAACAAGGAAGGCATGACCATTCTCTTGGTCGAGCAGAACGCCAATCAGGCGCTCTCGGTCGCACATCGCGGCTACGTGATCCAGACAGGCGAGATCATCCTGAAGGACGACGCGGCGACCCTCCTGGCGAATCCGCAGGTGCGCGAAGCCTATTTGGCGTAAAACCAGGCACATTCATAAGCAGAGGAGCCGTGTTCCCACCGAGGGGCATGGCTCCTTTTTCGAAGGCAGGGATAGTGGGAGGCTCCACCGTCCGCTTAGCAGTCGCAAGCTACGATTACCAGCAGAATAAAGAGCACCAGCACCAGCGAAAACTCGCCGTTAAAAAAAAGACCCATTCCCTCTCCCCTTAACAAGTCTGCTCACAGAATATGAAGCAGGACTCTGCTTTGCTTGGACAAATAAGGAGCAGCCTGCTGGAATTGCGGGTTTGAAAATAATTATCATTATACATATAGCAAATTCCAGCTTCATATATACATTTACAGAGGTGATGCGAGAATGAGTACAAATAAGAACAAGCTCACGACAAGCTCGGGAGCGCCGGTAGGAGACAACCAGAACTCCATGACAGCCGGTCAGCGTGGTCCGACGCTGATTCAAGATGTCCACTTGCTTGAAAAGCTGGCTCACTTCAACAGGGAACGCGTACCCGAGCGTGTCGTTCACGCCAAAGGCGCTGGTGCACACGGGTATTTTGAAGTGACCCATGATCCGACCCGTTTTACCAAGGCAAAGTTCTTGTCGGAAGTAGGAAAGCGCACACCGCTGTTCATTCGTTTCTCTACGGTAGCAGGCGAGCTGGGCTCTGCGGATACGGTGCGGGATCCGCGCGGCTTCGCAGTGAAATTCTACACGGAGGAGGGAAACTATGATTTGGTCGGGAATAACACCCCTGTCTTTTTTATCCGCGATGCGATCAAGTTTCCTGACTTCATCCATACGCAAAAAAGAGATCCGAGAACGCATCGGAAAAATCCGACAGCTGTCTGGGATTTCTGGTCGCTCTCACCCGAGTCGCTGCACCAGGTGACGATCCTGATGTCGGATCGCGGCATACCGGCCACGCTGCGCCACATGCACGGCTTTGGCAGCCACACGTTCAAGTGGGTCAATGAAGCGGGTCAAGCCGTATGGGTCAAATACCATTTTAAAACCGAGCAAGGCATCAAGAACCTCGATGTGGATCTGGCAGCCAAGCTCGCCGGAGAGAACCCTGACTATCATTTGGAGGATTTGTTCAACGCCATCGAAACAGGCGACTATCCTTCCTGGAAGCTGTGTGTGCAAATCATGCCGCTGGAAGACGCGAATACGTATCGCTTCGATCCGTTCGATGTGACCAAGGTGTGGTCGCAAAAAGACTATCCGCTCATCGAAGTAGGCCGCATGGTGCTGAACAGAAACCCGGAAAACTACTTCGCGGAAGTCGAACAGGCGACGTTCTCCCCCGGATCGTTCGTGCCGGGCATTGAAGCTTCGCCGGACAAAATGCTGCAAGGACGCCTCTTCGCCTATTCGGATGCTCACCGCTATCGCGTCGGCGGGAATCACAACCTGCTGCCGATCAACCGCCCCAAAACGGAAGTGAGCAACTACCAGCGCGACGGGCAGATGCGATTCGACAGCAACGGCGGAGGCTCCGTCTACTACGAGCCCAACAGCTTCGGCGGGCCAAAGGAAGCGCCGCAATACAAGCCGGCTGCCTTCGAAGTGAGCGGAACTGCCGGCAGTTCCGCGTATGACCACGACGATCATTACACGCAAGCCGGCGATTTGTACCGCCTGCTCAGCGAGGAGGAGCGGGCCCGCCTCGTGCAGAACATCGCCAGCTCGATGAGCGGTGTGGAAAAGGCAGAGATCAAACTGCGTCAAATCCAGCACTTCTACAAGGCCGATCCGGAGTACGGAAAGCGTGTCGCCGAGGCGCTCGGCCTGGCCGTTCCGCAAGAGAACTGATTTGAGAAAACGGATTTAAGAAAAGGATTCGCTGAAAAAACGTCCCCTTTGAGCCATTCCGCGTGTTGACGTTGCCGTGTACCCGATGTTCAATATCACCTTCGCGATCCACTCGGCATCGCTCGCATCGGTTTTACGTCCTGGCACATTCTTCATCCGTTGCGCAGTGGCTAGCGCAATGTCAAAGTAGCCTTCCAAAATATTGTATACAGGCTTCCGGTAGATACCGGTGCTCTCCATCGCGATATGCGTGACGCCTTCGGACTCCAGCCAGGTCATCAACGCGAACAAATCGCGTGTCATGGTGGGGAAGGTTCGGGTTTCGGAGTGTGGTGCTTCGTCGGCTTCACCTGTTAACAAGCAAGCGACGATCGTTTCTTGATGGACATCCAGTCGGGCACAGCGAGTGACGAGTGTTTCCATTTGCCATGCCTCCAATCAAGTGATACTGACGATTGGCGCATTCGTATGAAGTCTCCATTTTTCTGTACGCGGTCTCCCTTCCATCCCTTTGATATTTTTCTGTACCCGTGGATGAGCTCAACCAAAACCTTAACGCAATCGCAATCGTTATGCAAGCAGGGAGACAGCAGCCTTTTTTTGCGGGATAATAGAGGCAGGGAACATGATTTTCCAAGGAAAAGAGGGGAAACGATGGACTATCGGCGTCTGGGCAGCAGCGGGCTAAAAGTCTCGGTTCTGGGACTCGGCACCAATTCATTCGGAGGACGGGCAGACGAAGCTGCGTCTGCCAGGATCATTCATCAGGCGATCGCGAGCGGGATTACGTTGATCGATACGGCCAATATTTACACGAACACCGAGTCCGAGCGCATCATCGGGGCGGCGCTGGAGGGAAGACGGCACGAAGTCGTGCTGGCGACCAAGGCGGGCCTGGTGCGTGGAGAAGGACCAAACCAGCGAGGGTCCTCCCGGTATCATGTGCAGCAGGAACTGGAGAACAGCCTGAGACGGCTGCGGACGGATTACGTGGACCTGTACCAGATCCATACATTTGATCCGGAGACCCCGCTGGAGGAGACGCTGCGGACGTTGGATGACATGGTGCGGGCGGGCAAGGTCCGCTATATCGGAGCGTCCAATTACGCGGCCTGGGAACTGGTGAAAGCGCTGGGCATCAGTGAGCGGAAGGGCCTGAACCGGTACGTCTCGACTCAAGTGAGCTATTCGTTGGCCGATCGCACGCCGGAGAAAGAGCTGGTGCCGGCATGCCTGGATCAGGGGGTGGGCATCATTCCGTACTTTCCCTTGGCGGGCGGCATTTTGACCGGAAAGTACACGTCGACCGGGAAGGCGCCGGAAGGCTCGCGTGCCGACAAGGAACCGCGGTTTACCCGCTTTTTGAATGAGGACAAGGTCGCCTTTGGACAACGGCTGAACGACTTTGCCCAGGAGCTGGGGCATTCCCCGAGCACCCTGTCTCTCGCCTGGCTGATGCACCAACCGGTCGTCTCGTCCGTGATCGTGGGAGCGACCCATGTGGAGCAGCTCGCGGACAACGTACAGAGCGCCTCAATCCGGCTGGATGAGGCGACGCTTGCCCAGCTGGACGAGCTGAGCGCTCCGTACCGTCACGGGGAGCCGTTTGCCGTATACCGTTTGTCTTAGTCTTCGGCAAGGATTATTCGGCAGCCATGCTGCTTTCCTTCAGGATGACGTCATGCGCGCCGCCCTCGACCAGACTCGTCGCGGAAACGATAGTGATCCGCGCTTTTTGCTGCAGCTCTGCAATCGTCAGCGAGCCGCAGTTGCACATCGTCGATTTGATTTTGTGCAGGGTGCGGTCCATGTTTTCGCGCAGGCTGCCGGCATAGGGAACGTAGGAGTCTACGCCTTCCTCGAACATCAGGCTCTGCTTGCCGCCGGAGTCGTAGCGCTGCCAGTTGCGGGCGCGGTTGGAGCCTTCTCCCCAATACTCTTTCACGAAGTTGTTTCCGATCTTCACTTTTTTGGTCGGGCTCTCGTCGAAGCGGGCGAAGTAACGGCCCAGCATGACGAAATCGGCGCCCATCGCCAAGGCGAGCGTCACGTGATAGTCGAGGACGATCCCGCCGTCGGAGCAGATCGGAACGTAAATGCCGGTCTCTTTGAAATATTCGTCACGCGCCGCAGCCACCTCGATCACGGCGGAAGCCTGGCCGCGTCCGATCCCTTTTTGCTCGCGGGTGATACAGATGGAACCGCCGCCGATGCCTACTTTCACGAAGTCGGCGCCAGCCTCGACGAGGTAGCGGAAGCCTTCCTTGTCGACGACGTTGCCTGCACCGATGGGCACATCGAAATTTTCTTTTACATATTTGACGGTATCGCTTTGCCATTCGCTGAATCCGTCAGAGGAGTCGATCACGAGAACATCCACGCCTGCCTCCACCAGAGCAGGCACCCGTTCCTGGTAGTCCTTCGTGTTGATCCCGGCTCCGACGATGTAGCTCTTGTTCGCGTCCAAAAGCGAGAGCGGGTTGTTTTTGCGAGCGTCGTAGTCTTTGCGGAAGACGAGGAAGTCCAGATTTTGCTTCTCGTCCACGATCGGCAGGCAGTTCAGTTTGTGCTCCCAGATCAGGTCGTTCGCTTCGGAGAGGGTGATGCCGGACTGGCCATAGATCAGGGAGGAGAAAGGCGTCATGATTTCGCTGACCGGCTTATCCAGCGAATCCCGGCTGATGCGGTAATCACGGCCCGTGACGATGCCGAGCAGCTTGCCTTTGGCAGACCCATCTTCCGTGACGGCCACAGTGGAATGGCCCGTTTGTTCTTTCAATTCCAATATATCCTTGAGCGTGTGGCTGGACGTCAGATTGGAGCGGCTGACGACAAAGCCCGCCTTGTACGCTTTGGCTTTGCGAACCATGGTCGCCTGGCTTTCCACTGACTGGGAGCCGAAAATAAAGGAAATACCGCCACATTGAGCCAGAGCTACCGCCATATGATGGTCGGATACAGCTTGCATGACTGCAGATGCGAACGGTATGTTCAGGGAAATGGCAGGCTTCTCGCCCTTTTTGAATTTGGTGATAGGGGTGGAAAGGTCAACGTTTTGCGGCGTGGATTCCTTGGTAGTGAGGTTAGGAAGCAACAAAAACTCGTTGAACGTCCGCGATGGTTCTGTGTAATAAAAAGCCACTGTTCTCTCCTCCTAATGAGATCGTATAAATTTTAATTATGGTAACTGTCTGGCGGAGGAACGTCAATAGGGAATTCATAAATGAAGTGTAATTTTTAAAAAGAACGAAAGAATCCGCTGCTGTGGAAGCTGCGAATTCTTTCGTTTTGAGCGTGGGATTCAGTCAGTCAGGAATTTATATCCACCGGCTTTTTCAGCTGGCTCGCTACCTGGTTCCAGCCGTTTGATCAATGTTCGAGCGTAAAAATCCTCCTGCAATTGTAGATCCCCATAAAACAAACTGTACAGTCATGGAAACCACTCCATTCTTTTACTAAACGCCGTTGCTGTTATACAGACCGAGATAGGCCTTATGGATGAACGGGTCGCTGATCAGGTTTTCCGAAGGTCCGGGAATAGCCACTTTGCCGTTTTGCAGAACGTATCCAAAATCGGATACCTCCAAAGATTCGGCCACATTCTGTTCGACGAGCAAAATGGTGGTCCCGAGTTCAGCGTTGATGCGTTGTACAAGGGCGAACGTCTCATCCATCCATTTGGGGGACAGGCCAAGCGACGGTTCATCCAGGATCAGCAGCTTGGGCGAGGCCATCATACCACGCGCGATCGCGCACATTTGCTGTTCGCCGCCGCTCAAGGTTCCTGCTTTTTGCTGCAGACGTGGTTCCGCTATCCGTTTTGGCGCACCTGCCACGGCGATAATGGATTTGAGCTTGGCAGTCAGTTCCCCGCGTTCACGGCATGGATCACGGCTCCCTGCCCTTCCACAGCAGCTGTGACCATGACGGCCTCGGTCAGCTCCTTTAAGGTTGCTCCTTGCCGCTTGGCTTTTTTGGTATGGAATTCAATACAATACTGGCATTTTGTCGAGTGGGCGACCGCCACCGCGATCGTTTCCTTTTCTTTGCCAGGAAGAACCCCTGCCGACCAAATGGTTTGGGAAAAATGCTGGTAGGCTTCCTGCTGTCGGGGAGCAAGCTTGGGAACCTTCGTCGAATTTTTGCCTACTTCTGTCCCTCTGCTCATGCGGATCACCTCATCTTTGGAAAAATAAAAAAACCAGTGGCGTACCTAATAGGCAGTCGTTGGTTTGGATATGAAACGAATCCACGGTTAGCAAAAGCTCTAGGTGCGGGTGTCTCCGGTTGTCCGGTCGAAAGTGATTGAATTCTTAAATTCTTAAATTCTTATAAAATAGTATGATTAAATGATAAAGTAGTTTTTGCCGGTTGTCAAACCAACAACGAGTGAAAAAATAGCTGAGCGATAAGGATTTTTATTGGCGCTGCAGGCAAGAAAAGGACCCTTCCGCAGAAAAAGCGAGGAAGGGTCCTTCTGATCCGTGGGGTCACGATCCTTTGAAACCAACCGGAATCGTCATGGTAAAGCACGGGCCGTCCGGGTCGTTGCGGGCGACGATGGTGCCTTTGTGCGCCTCGAAGACCGCCCGGGCGATGGCCAGTCCGAGGCCATGCTTGCCGGACTTGCCTTTCCGGAAGCGCTGGAACAGATGAGGGAGCAGGGCTTCCTCGATCGGCGGACCGTCGTTGGCGATGCTGATGACGGCGTTCTGGCCGATCACTCTGCCGGTGATCATCAGGCGGCTTCTGGCGTAGCGGAGCTGGTTCTCCAAGATGTTGACGAAGGCCGTGCTCAGCTGTTCGCCGTCCGCCTCGATCAAAAGCGAAGGAGGCAGGTTCAGCTCCCACTCCACGTTCGGGTTCAACACCGAGAGGCGCTGCTTGAGCAGCTGCATCATCTCTGCCAGATCGACGCGGCCCAGCTGCATCATCTGCGAGACGGACTCGATCTTCGTCAGGTACAGGAGCTGGCCTACGACTTTCTCCAGTCGCTTGCTCTCTTCCATGATGATCGCCAGGCCCTTTTCCGCCTGCGGCCCTTGAAAGACGCCTTCCCGCAGCCCCTGGGTGTAGCCCTGGATCGCCATGATCGGCGTCTTCAATTCATGGGAGATATTTTGAATGAAGTGGCGCTGGGACTCGTCGTATTCCTTCAGCTGATTTTTCATCGAATCAAACGAACGCGCCAGCTGGCCGATCTCATCGCCCCGGTCCATGGCGAGCGGGATGTCGAACTGGCGGCGGGCGATTTTTTTGCACAGATCTTCGAGAATGCGCAGCGGCCGGCTCAAATAGCCGCTGAACCAGACGGCAAGCAGCCAGCTGACCAACAGCAGCGGGCTGAAGATCAGCAGAAACTGGCGGGTCAAAATGGAGTTGATCTGGTTCAGTTCCCTTTCTTTGGAAAACAGGACCATATAGTATGGAAAGCCGTGGTAGTCCATCCGTTTGCTGACGAACAGATAGCTCTCGTCTCCGCGGTCCAGCGTGCCGTGCTGCAGCACATTGCCGGGATGGGACGCAGCACGGGCGTACAGCTCCCGGCTGTCGCTCAGCGGAATCCGCTCGGTGCTGCGGCTGCCCAGTTCCTTCCCGTTTTCCGCGTAGACGATCATGTCAAAGGAGTATTCGTAGCGGGACAGGAGCAGCTGCAGGAAATAGGGGGCTGCGGCGGGCACCGGGAGCAGCTCGTTGTGCTCGTTGAAGGTGATGTGCTCCGACAGCGTATAAAACTCGTCCTCAAGCAGCGAGTAGGTGTTGGAGACCAAATATTGCTTGACGGCGAACGGGTAGCCGATGCCGAGGCCGATGCCCAGCACGGTGGTCAGGAGCATGAACAAAATGAGAATCTGCCGGGAGAGCGGCAGGTTTTTCAGCCGAAATTTGGTCATATGCGCGTCATCCGGTAGCCGAATCCGTAGACCGTCTCGAGCGGGAACTTCGGCATTTTCTTGCGGATTCGTTTGACCAGATCGTCAACGGCGCGATCCGAGCCGATGTAGTCTTCCCCCCAGATGGACGTGAGAATCTGTTCCCGGTTCAAGGCGAGCCCCTGATTGTGCAAGAAGTACACGATCAGCTCGAATTCCTTGGTGGTCAAGTCGATCAGCTCGTCGCCTTCTTTTACCTGGCGTCCTTTTTCTGAGATCATGTAAGGACCCACCGTGACCCAGTCCTGAAAGGTCTGCGCCTGGGCAGGGACGGCCCCGGGCTTCTCATATGTCCGCTGCAGCAGCTTTTTCGCCCGAATGACCAGCTCCCGGGGGAGAAAGGGCTTGGCCAAGTAGTCGTCGCTGCCCAGCTCGAGCCCGATGATTTTATCGACGTCCTGATCGCGTGCCGAGATGAAGATGATCGGCACGTTCGACTTTTCGCGGATCAGGCGCAGCAGCTCGTAGCCGTCGATGTCCGGCATCATGATATCCAGGATCCAGATATGGGGCTGATGCGCTTCGTCGAGATACGGCAGCACCTCATTCCCGCTGGAAAATGCCTTGACCTGCAATCCTGCGCTTTGCAAGTACGATTGCAGCAGCTCCAATAGATTGGTTTCGTCGTCCACCAGATAGACGAGGTAAGGGGTATTCATGATTCAATCCTCGCTTTGCATCTGTCTTGTATCGCTTTTTTTATTGTAGCATAGGAAAAATCCGCACGTGTGGCAGTCCCGTAAGAGAATCGTGGAAATCGTGTGGAAGCAGGATTCCCCGCGGGCCTCGCGAAAGAGTTAGGAAAGCCATCCCAGATCCATGGAAAGGAGCGTTTCCATGAAACGACGCATTCAATCGTCTCTCGTGCTGCTGTCTGTGCTTCTGCTCACCGCCTGCACCGGCCAGCCTGTCGAGACGCAGCCCAAGCCGGCGCCCGAACCTCCCGCTCCCACTGTGCAGCCCCCACCTGTCGACCAGCCGCAAAAGTTCCCTTATACAGCGCCCTTGACCGGCCTCGGGAGCCAGGAACGCCTGGACAGCAAACGCCCCATCATGGTGATGATCAACAACGCGCCGCCTGCCCGCCCGCAATCCGGGATCGGCAAAGCGGACCTCGTATACGAAGTGCTGGCGGAAGGCGAGATGACGCGCTTCCTCGCCATCTTCCAAAGCCAGGAGCCCGAGGTGATCGGTCCCGTGCGGAGCATTCGTCCCTATTTTATCCAAATCGGGATCGGATTCGACGCGGTTCTCGTGCATGCCGGGGGAAGCCAGGATGCGCTGGAGACACTCGCCCGCTCCGACTACAGCCACCTCGATGAAATTCCGAACGGGCGCTATTTCTGGCGGGAGAGCTTCCGCAAAGCGCCGCACAATCTGTATACCAAGCCAGAGCTGTTGCAGCAAGCCATGCAGGATAAAAACATGCGGCGGACGACGGCGGAGGTGCCGCACTTTTCATTCTTGCCCGCAGATGCCGTCATCGAGGACGGTGAGCCTGCCGCCAAGATCGATCTCACCTTCCACTCCCTGAACAAAGCGGGCTTTGTTTACGATGAGAAGGAAAAGAAATACATGCGCTTCACGGCCGGCAAGCCGCATGTGGACCTCAGCGACAACAAGCAGCTGTCCGCGGCGAATGTGCTGGTCATCTCCGCCAAGCACCGCGTGCTGGACAGCAAAGGACGGCGCCAGGTGGATGTCGTCGGTCCGGGGGACGGGTATTTGTTCCAGCAGGGCAAAGCGAAAAAGATCAAGTGGAAACGCTCCGGCGGCGTGATTCGCGCGTACGCGGATGCGGCGCTGACTGAAGAGCTGCCGCTTCTGCCGGGAAATACGTGGGTGGAAATCCTGCCGACTTCCCCGGGCCTGGCCCAATCGCTGAAATTCCAGCAGCAGTCGACTCCGCAATAAAAGGTTGCAGACCGCGAAGGTTTCTTCTAAGATATTTCATAAAGGCTTTAACGCTGAAAAATTGTAAAGTGAGAAATCGAAACCGGATCAGATAACGGGGTGAACAAGATGCAATTGGAAAAACTGAAAGGCAAAGGAATCGAGCAACTGTTTGAGGCCGTCCTGTCCTTGGAAACCATAGAAGAGTGCTATCAATTTTTTGACGACCTGTGCACGGTGAACGAAATGCAGTCGCTCTCTCAGCGTCTGGAAGTGGCGCGCATGCTGCGCAAAGGCTTCACCTACAACCAGATCGAAGCCGAGACAGGAGCCAGCACGGCGACGATCTCCCGCGTAAAGCGCTGCCTGAACTACGGCAACGACGGGTATCAACTGGCGCTGGAGCGGATCGGCAAATAGAGTAGGAGGCAGGCATCGTTGATTGACTATCGCAGCTGGCGCCATACGTTTAAGCTGGACCCGGACAAATCCGTAGACGACGAGTCGCTGGAGGCGGTTTGCGAGTCGGGCACAGACGCTATCATCGTCGGGGGCACGTACGGCGTCACTTTTGACAATACGCTCGAGCTGATGTCCCGCATTCGCCGCCACGCGGTCCCGGCCGTCCTGGAGATTTCCTCGCTCGATGCGGTGGTGCCGGGCTTTGATTCGTATTTGATTCCGCTCGTCCTCAATGCGGGAAATCCCGAGTGGATTTTTGCTCCCCATGTATCGGGTCTCAAAGCGTACGGCTCCTACATCCATTGGGACGACATCATCACGGAGGGCTACCTGATCGCCAATCCGGAAGCAGGGGTTGCCCGGCTGACCGAGGCGCGCGCCCTCGAGAACGCGGCGGAAGCCAAGGCATATGCGCAGGTGGCGACGAAAATCTGCCGCCTCCCGATCGTGTACGTGGAGTACAGCGGAGCGTACGGCGATCCGGAGCTTGTCCGCGCCTGCCGAGTCGGCGCAGACGAGGCGCATCTCTTTTACGGCGGCGGCATCCGTACCCCGCAGCAGGCTGCGGAAATGGCCGCCATCGCCGACACGGTCGTCGTGGGCAATGTGATCTACGACGACTTGCCGGCAGCTTTGGCGACAGTGGAAGCGGTGAAGGGGTAAGGAATCGTAGGCAAAGGCCCAGTGCTTTAGGTACTGGGCTTTTGCGTGTCGGGAAAGTGGCTGTTGTGGGGAGAGGCATGTTTCCGATCTGCGCGCCAGTCTGCAGTGTCTTACAGGGTTGTTTTTTGAGGATGCACAGAGGATGAAAAGGAGGTCCGTGATGGACGATACCCTTCAGCAAATTGCCACGCTGAGATCGCAAGGAAAACTGGATGAGGCTATTCGGCTCGCCAAACAGCTCGTCGATGCCATGCCTGCTGACCCCGTCGCCCACTACCAGTGTGCCTGGTGCCACGATGCCGCGGGGCTGGAGAAAGAAGCCGTTCCCTACTACGTGAAGGCGATCCAGCTTGGTCTTTCGCCACAAGACGATCTGGCAGGAGCCTTGCTCGGGCTGGGCAGCACGTATCGGACGCTGGGACTGTACGAGCAGGCGGCAGAGACACTCGAGCGTGGCATGCAGCGATTCCCCGCAGACCGCTCCTTCCCCGTTTTCCTCTCCATGGCTTACTACAGCCTCGGTCGACATCACGAGGCGATGACGCTGTTGCTACGCAGCCTCGCGGAGACGACGAACGACCCCACACGATTGCGAATTACCACAGAGCCATTTTGCTTTACGCAGATGACCTCGACAAGACCTGGTAAGCAGGAGTTCCCGCCGCCCCCGTTGTAGATGTACATCAGCGGTGGGGTGCCTATGTACAAATTGATCCTGGTAGACGACGAAGAAGATGTGAGAGAAGGGGTCAGTCAGGAGATTGACTGGCACGCGTACGGATTTGCAGTGCTGGCCAAGGCCGAGAACGGCAAGGAGGCGCTCGACCTCGTGGAGCGCCTGCGGCCGGATGTGGTCGTGACCGACATCCGGATGCCGTTCATGGATGGCCTGCAGCTGGCAGAAGCCGTGCGCAGACAGTTTCCCGCGACCCGCATCATCATTCTCACGGGCTTTGACGAGTTTGAGTACGCCCAGAAGGCGGTCAAGCTCTACATCGACGAATACGTGCTCAAACCGTTTTCCGCCGTCGAGCTGATCGACGCGCTGGTCAAGGTGAAGAACCGGATGGACGAAGAAGCGGCTCACCGGGAGAACAACCAATTGCTGCGGGAGAGCTACCGAAAAAGCTTGCCGGTCTTGCGGGAAGTTTTTTTGTCCTCCCTACGAGGATGCAGGGCTTGCGCTCGATTACAGAGAAATTCTCGGGAACAGCCGGCTCATTTTCATCGAGGACGTCGAGAGGCAGCCGCGGGCCAGCGTGCGCTTCGACGAGCGAAAGGAGCACGAGCTGGTCCGCTGCATCAAGATGGGGACCGTCCTGGAGCTGCGGTCGGTCGCCGATGAGCTGTCTTTCGATGTCACAGAAGGGAACGTCTCGATCCACGATTCCCGCATCTATTTGCTGGAGATCATGACGACGATCCTGAAAACCGCCCGGCGCGCGGAGCTGGACATGGATCAGCTGTTTGGCGGTCAGCTCCATTTGCTCGCGGACATCACGACGTTTACCACGGAATGTTCCCGGATCATCTGGCATCATCTTCCAATGCATGGAAAAAGTCGCTAACTCCGGTTACAATAAAGCTGACAAATCCCATGGAAAACGAGGAAGCGAAATGAGACCGAAACTACGCGGCAAATGGCGGCTCGCGGCAGGCATCTGCTATTTTCGGCTAAAGCGGCGGTGCGAATGGTAGAATGGCGCTCGGACATGCCGCCGACACGCAAGTATGAGATCGTGGAAAAAGAACACGCCATCCAGCCTTCCCTCTGGGGCGGATACGAGCGCTCCAACCAGCTGTACCGCAACGCATACACGCTGGAGGGCGAGTGGCTCTGCGAGGAATGGGTGGCGGAAAATTGCGCGAAGATGATGTATGAGCCTCTCTTGCCGGCAGGGCCATCCGCAGCGGTCGGACAAAATTCCGGAGGATGATGCTGCCTATTTGGCAGACCAGCTGGAACTCGACTCTAATCTGTGCGAAAATAGGAACATATGCTTTCGTCTAGGAACGTGGAAAGGTGGACTTTTACATATGTCATCTGTTGATCGAATTATCGCAGGCTTGAATCCGGAGCAGCGGGAAGCTGTCCTGACCACGGAAGGGCCCGTATTGATTCTGGCCGGCGCGGGCAGTGGCAAGACCAGGGTGCTTACCCAGCGCATCGCGTACCTCATCAGTGTCAAACAAGTGGCGCCCTGGAGCATTTTGGCGCTTACCTTTACGAATAAAGCCGCGCGGGAAATGCAAAATCGCGTGGCTGGCATCATTGGCGGCGCGGCGGCGCGGGATGCCTGGCTGTCGACCTTTCACTCCCTGTGCGTGCGTATTCTGCGCCGGGACATTGACCGTCTGGGGATCAGCCGCAGCTTTTCCATTCTCGATGCGGGAGACCAGCTGTCGGTGGTCAAGCAATGCCTGAAGGACTTGAACATCGATCCGAAGCAGTACGAGCCGCGCTCCATCCTGGCGGCGATCAGCTCCGCAAAGAACGAGCTGACGGACCCGGCGACGTTTGCCCGGCTGGCGGGAGATCCTTTCTCGCAGGTGGCGGCGAAGGTGTACGAGGCCTACCAGAAAAAGCTGAGGAGCAACCAGTCGCTGGACTTCGACGATCTGATCATGACGACGGTCCGGCTGTTCAAGGAAGTGCCGGAAGTGCTGGAGTTCTACCAGAAAAAATTCCACTACATCCACGTGGACGAGTATCAGGATACGAACCGCGCCCAGTACCTGCTGATCTCCATGCTGGCAGAGAAGTACCGCAACGTCTGCTGCGTGGGGGATGCGGACCAGAGCATTTACAAGTGGCGCGGCGCCGATATTTCCATCATTTTAAACTTTGAAAAAGACTATCCCGAAGCGAAAATGATCAAACTGGAGCAAAACTACCGTTCTACCAAAACGATCCTGCAGGCAGCCAACCAGGTGATCGCCAACAACAAGCTGCGCAAGGAAAAGAAGCTGTGGACGGAAAATCAGGGCGGCGAGAAAATCAGCTGCTTCCAGGGAGAGTCGGAGCATGACGAGGCTTACTTCATCGTCGATGCGATCCGCAGACAGCTGGGCCAGTACAGGCGCTACGACAAGTTTGCCGTGCTGTACCGGACCAACGCCCAGTCCCGCGTGGTGGAGGAAGTGTTCATCAAGTCGAACATTCCGTACACGATCGTGGGCGGCACCAAGTTCTACGATAGAAAAGAGATCAAGGACATTCTCGCTTACCTGCGGCTGATTTCCAATCCGGATGACGACATCAGTCTCACGCGCATCATCAACGTGCCGAAACGCAACATTGGGGACACGACCGTCGAGAAGCTGCAGGCGTATGCGAATGCAAACGGGCAGTCGCTCTACCAGGCCATCCAGGAGGCCGGCTACATGGGCCTGTCTGCGCGCACGACCAATGCGATCCTGTCTTTCAACGACCTCATGACGAGCCTGATGAAGATGACCGACTACCTGAGCGTCACCGAGCTGGTGGAGGAAGTGCTCAAGCGCTCGGGCTACCGCGAGTCGCTGAAGGAAGACAAAACCTTGGAAGCGCAGGCGCGTCTGGAGAACATCGAGGAGTTTCTGTCCGTCACCCAGGAGTTCGAGCGCAAAAACGAGGACAAGAGCCTGCTCGCGTTTTTGACCGATCTGGCATTGGTAGCGGACATCGATTCGCTGGGCGAGGAGGGAGCGCAAGAGGACGTTTCCGCAGAAGGCCAGGTCGTTTTGATGACCTTGCACAGTGCCAAAGGACTGGAGTTTCCGGTGGTCTTTCTCGTCGGCATGGAAGAAGGCGTCTTCCCGCACAGCCGCTCGCTTTTTGACGATTCGGAGATGGAGGAGGAGCGCCGCCTCGCCTACGTCGGGATCACCCGGGCCGAGGAGCGCCTGTTTATGACCTGCGTGCGGATGCGGACCTTGTTCGGGCGGACGAATGTCAATGCGCCGTCGCGGTTTTTGCAGGAAATCCCGGTAGAGCTGCTCGAAGGCAGTCCCGTCGCCGACAGAGGCTACGGCAGCGGCGGCGGATTTGGCCAGCGCGACGCGGGTCGTTCCTTTGGCGGAGCTCAGACGGGAGCCGCTTCCCGCATGGGCATGGCTCAGCGGACGGCGGCGGCAGCCGGATCGCCATTTTCCCGTCCTGCGGCGCAGGCTGGCGGCAAGCTGCCGGGCCATGGTGCGGCAGCAGGACTGGATTGGAAGGTGGGCGACCGGGTCAAGCACGGCAAGTGGGGCAACGGAACGGTCGTCAAGGTGAAAGGATCAGGCGACGACACGGAGCTGGATATCGCCTTCCCGAGCCCGACCGGAATCAAGAAGCTGCTCGCGAAATTTGCACCGATTGAACGGGGATAGGCAACCGAATCGGAGGATAAAGGATGGACGAGATGGATCGACTGACGGCGGAAACAAAAATCAAGGAATTAACGAAACAAATCGAACGGCACAATCGTCTTTACCATGAAGAAGACCGGCCTGAGATTTCCGACCAGGAATACGATCAATTGATGCGGGATTTGCTGGAGCTGGAAAGCCGCTTTCCGGAACTGGCCGCGCCGGATTCCCCGACCCAGCGCGTGGGCGGGGAGCCTCTGCCTTTCTTTGAAAAGGTGGTGCACAAGACGCCGATGCTCAGCCTGGGCAATGCCTTCAACGAAGAGGACCTGCGCGATTTTGACCGGCGGGTCCGCCGGACAGTGGGCCATCAGGAGGTGCGCTACGTAGGCGAGCTGAAAATCGACGGGCTGGCTGTCTCGCTGCATTACGAAAATGGCGTGTTCGTGCGCGGGGCGACCCGTGGAGACGGTACGACCGGCGAGGACATTACGCAAAATCTGCGAACCATTCGCTCCCTCCCGTTGCGGCTCGCCAGACCGCTGACGCTGGAGGTTCGCGGCGAAGCGTATATGTCGAAGGCGGCCTTTGAACGGCTGAACAAGGAGCGCGAGGAGCGGGGCGAAGCCCTTTTCGCCAACCCCCGCAACTCGGCGGCCGGCTCGCTCAGACAGCTCGACCCGAAGATTGCCGCTTCCCGTCAGTTGGACACGTTCATCTACGGCATCGGCGAGCTGCAGGAGGAGACGGTCGAGTCGCACAGCGAAGGGCTCGAATTGCTGGAGACACTGGGCTTTGCGATCAATCCGGAGCTTCGGGTATTCGACAACATTGACGATGTGATCGCCTTTATCGCAAGCTGGACGGAAAAGCGCCCGAGCCTGCCGTACGAGATCGACGGCATGGTCGTCAAGGTGGACAGCTACGCCCAGCAGCAGGAGCTTGGCTCTACCGCGAAAAGCCCGCGCTGGGCGATCGCCTACAAGTTTCCGGCCGAAGAAGCGGTTACGGTGCTCGAAGGCATCGAGGTGTCGGTGGGACGGACAGGAGCGGTCACGCCAACGGCCTTGCTCAAGCCGGTGAGCCTGGCGGGCACGACCGTCAAGCGCGCTTCCTTGCACAATGAGGACATCATCCGGGAAAAAGGGCTGCTCATCGGCGACCACGTCGTCGTGAAAAAGGCGGGTGACATCATCCCGGAAGTTATCGCGGTGCTGCCGGAGCGGCGAACCGGCGACGAAAAACCGTTTGCCATGCCGACCCATTGTCCGGAGTGCGGCAGCGGCCTCGTGCGCCTGGAGGAGGAAGTGGCGCTGCGCTGCATCAACCCGATGTGCCCGGCTCTCATCCGCGAAGGCATGATTCATTTCGTTTCCCGTACAGCGATGAACATCGACGGCCTCGGGGAAAAGGTAGTGGCCCAGCTGTTCAACGACGGCATCATCCACAGCGTGGCGGACCTCTACTATTTGCACCAGCAGCGCGAGGATTTGATCGGCAGGGAGCGGATGGGGGAAAAGTCCGTCGACAACCTGCTCGCGGCGATCGAGGCGAGCAAGGAAAACTCGCTGGAGCGTGTTCTGTTCGGTCTGGGAATTCGCCTGGTGGGCGCGAAGGCAGCGAAGGTGATCGCGGAGCATTTCGGCACGATGGACGCGATCACGCAGGCGAGCGAAGAAGAGCTGACCCAAATCGCTGAGATCGGCCCGAAAATGGCGGCCAGCCTGATCAATTATTTCCGACAGCCGCAGGCGAAAGCAGTCATCGAACGGTTGAAGGCGGCAGGCGTCAATATGGAGTACAAGGGTCTGCGGATCGAAGGCGGAGAGGATCTGCCGTTCGCGGGCAAGACGATCGTGCTCACGGGCACGCTGGCGCAAATGTCGCGTCAGGAAGCAGAAGAAGCAATCGCTCGTCTGGGCGGCAAGGTGACGAGCAGCGTAAGCAAAAAAACCGATCTGGTCATCGCGGGTGAAAAGGCAGGCTCCAAGCTGGAGAAAGCCGAGAAGCTGGGTGTGGCTGTGATGGACGAGGCAGGCTTCCTGGAAATTTTGGAGAGCAACGGCTGATCCGGGCATCGCGGGGCGTCAGACGGGAAGAGCGAGGAAAGGGACGTGAGGAGCATGAAGGGCTTCGTACGATGGGGGATGGGAGCGATGGTTTTGGTGCTTTTGGCCGGCTGCGGCGAAAGCGGGCCGAGCAAGCCGGCTTCGCCCTCCGTGACGGCAGCAGCTCTAAAGGGTGACCTGACCTATCAGGATGTGTTGGAAAAGGGAGAAACGGTGCACAATCTGGCCATGACGATGGATGCGGAGCGCATCTGGGTGGGCACGCATGCAGGCTTGTACAGCTCGACCACCGGCGGGCTGTGGAGCCTGTTGTCGACCCAGCTGGAGTATCACGACATCGCGGGCTGGTTCGTGGACCCCGAAGACCCGCGCCAGATTTATGCAGCCGGCAGCGAGGGCGTGCTCTTCTCGGGCGACGGCGGCAAGCAGTGGAGCTCCATTGGATCCGGCTTGCCATCCCCCGCAGATATTCGCAGCTTCGCCGGGATTCGCGAGGGAGAGCAGATTCGCCTGTTCGCCTTCGTCTCCGGGGAGGGGATTTACCAATCCGCAGACGGCGGACAGAAGTGGAGTCTCTGGCAGCCGATGGATCAGGAAGTATTTTCCATGGATTTTGCTCCCGCAGAGAACCGTCTCTATGTAGCGGCGCAATTCAGCTTGCTCTATAATGAGGACGGGGAATGGAAGACGGAGGTTCTCCCTGGCGCCCAGCAGATCTACTCCTTGTCCGTCGACCGGCGCACAGGCGTTTTGGCTGTCGCGACGGAACAAGGCATTTTTGAAAAAGCAAAAGGCGAGTGGCGGCTGCTGGATGCCCGTTCGCCGGAAAAGCTGATTATGATCGCGTCCGGCGAAGGAGATACGAAATGGGTCGGAGTAGGGGAGTCCGCCCTGATCTACAAGCTGACCGACAACCGATGGGTCAAGTGGAATTAACCTTCAAAAATGTGGCTATCCACTTTCAGGCTGAAAAGGAGTAGCGTATGAATGCGAAGTTCTTGACAGGATGCAGACTGGCGGCAGCGATCCTGCTTGCGATGGCAGCAGCGGGTTGCTCGCTTCTGCCGAATAGCCAGAAACCAGGGCCAGAGCCGGCGACCCCATCCTTGTCTCCCGTTGTGGAAGTTTCCGAAGATTACTACGGCAGTATTCCGCCTTACAAGCCGAACCAGACGCGGGGCATGCTCAGCGACACGAAATACCGCATCGACTTCAGTCATCTGGAGCTGGGGCTGATGGAATTTGCCCGCGACACGTTCCCGACCACCGAGTACCTGTTTCAGGAAGGCCAACAGATCAAAAAGGAGCAGGTCACGGAATGGATCGCACAGGAAAAGACGAGCGCGACCAACGGGCAAAAGAAAAAAGGGATTCTGGTACACGTGCTGGAGCATGATTACCTGAGCAAGGAAAAGGACCGTTTGGGGCAATTGGAAGGCATGGTCCTGGGGCTGTCGCTCTCCCCGGAATACCAGGACGCGACCGGCCAGGACAAAATGTACACGACGCAGGAGCTGCAGGCAAAGGGGCAGCAGCTGGCTTCACGCATCGTCCAGTCGATTCGCGTGAACACCCCGACCGTACCGATGCTGATCTTGCTGTATCAGGTCCCCGAAGCGAATTCCTCGTTTGTGCCAGGCTGTTTCATCATGTCGGGCACGGTCAATGCGAACGAGGCAGCCATCTCCAAATGGCAGCCGATCGACGAGGAGTTCTACCTGTTCCCGAGCACGGATCTGGAGAAGAAGTACCCTCAGCAGTCTTTGCAGTTCGACAAGCTGATGCGCCAGTCGCAATCGTACTTTGGGGAGTATATCGGGATGACCGGTGTAGGAAGATTCATGGGTGGAAAGCTGACAGAGCTTTCCGTTACGGCGACGGCCGAGTATGATTCCCGCACAGAGGTGCTGCAGTTCACCCAGTTTGCGGCCGGAAGCATCGATCAATTGTTTGACAAGAGCGTGCACGTCAACCTGTACGTCCAGTCGATGAACAAGCCGCTGGCGATCTACATTCGACCATCCAGCGGAGACCCGTATATGCATATTTATCGGCAGTAAGCAAAAGAGACAGGCTCTTTTACTGGAAACGTGAGAGAGCCTTTTTATATTTCTTTCCACGAAAGCTTCGCCTGCTGACGTCCCTGCAAAGGCAAGGAGCTCATCGAAGCCGCCTTTCTCGCGAGATTGACACATATGTACAAAAGTGTTCACGAATATACAATTATGTCCGCCTGTGTCGGCGAATCCTCTCTGTTGTTTTTCGAAACAAATGCAAACACTACCGGAGTGTGTGGAGAGTCGGTTTTGTTGGTATGATCCTTGCATAGGTATAAGAGTGAATGAAACATGGATGAAATCGATAAGGAGGCGTCACCATGCAAGCAGCATTTAAAAACGAGCCGTTTACCAATTTTAGCTTACCCGAAAATAAAAAGGCGTTTGAAGAAGCACTCGCAAAAGTCGAAAGCGAGCTGGGCCGGGAATACGATCTCATCATCGGCGGAGAGCGCATCCAAACCGAAAAGAAATCCCGCTCCATCAACCCTTCCCATAAAGAACAAGTCGTGGGCGTCGTTTCCCAGGCTGACCAGGCGCTGGCTGAAAAAGCGATCCAAGTCGCAGCCAGCACCTTTGAAACGTGGAAAAAGGTACCTGGCACGGCCCGTTCCCGTTACCTGTACAAAGCGGCCTCGATCCTGCGCCGCCGCAAGCATGAATTCTCTGCCTGGCTCGTAAAAGAAGCAGGCAAGAGCTGGCCGGAAGCCGATGCGGATACCGCAGAGGCAATCGACTTCATGGAGTATTATGGGCGCCAAATGGATAAGCTGTCCCAGCGCCATGATCTGCCTCGCATCCCGGACGAAGACAACGAGCTGTACTACGTTCCGCTGGGTGTAGGGATTGTCATTCCGCCGTGGAACTTCCCGCTGGCGATCATGGCAGGAATGACGACAGCAGCGCTGGTTGCGGGCAACACCGTTGTTCTGAAGCCGGCTTCCACGACTCCGGTCATCGCGGCGAAATTCATGGAAGTCCTCGAGGAGGCGGGCGTGCCGGCAGGTGTCGTCAACTTCCTGCCAGGCTCCGGCAGCGAGATCGGCGACTTCCTCGTCGAGCATATCCAGACTCGTTTCATCAGCTTCACGGGTTCCCGCGATGTAGGTCTGCGCATCAACGAGCTGGCTGCCAAGCATCGTCCAGGCCAAAAATGGATGAAGCGTCTGGTAGCGGAAATGGGCGGGAAAGACTCCATCGTGGTAGACAACGATTGCGACATCGAACTGGCTGCCCAAGCGATCGTCGCCTCTTCCTTTGGTTTCTCCGGCCAAAAATGTTCCGCTTGCTCCCGCGCCATCGTGCACCAGGACGTTTACGATCAGGTGCTGAACCGCGTGGTGGAGCTGACGAAAAACCTGACCGTAGGCGATATTCGCAGCAACGAATTCTACACCGGTCCCGTCGTTGACGACAAAGCGTACAACAAGAATTTGGAGTACATCGAGATCGGGAAAACAGAAGGCAAACTGGTCGCAGGCGGCGAAAAAGGCCCGGATTCCGGCTACTTCATCCAGCCGACCGTATTCGCTGACGTCGCTCCAGATGCGCGCATCATGCAGGAAGAAATCTTCGGACCTGTGGTCGCGTTCTGCAAAGCCGGCAACTTTGAGCATGCCCTGGAAATTGCCAACAACACCGAGTACGGCTTGACCGGCTCCGTGATCAGCCGCAACCGTGCGAACCTGGAGCGCGCGCGCGAAGAGTTCCACGTCGGCAACCTGTACTTCAACCGCAAGTGCACCGGCGCATTGGTGGGTGTGCATCCATTCGGAGGCTTCAACATGTCCGGCACCGACTCCAAAGCGGGCGGCCCGGACTACCTCCTGCTGTTCACCCAAGCCAAACTGGTTTCCGAAAAACTGTAAGCTTTTTCTTCTGCAAAAAAGCTGCCTCCCCGCGAGACGGCTTTTTTCGATTCCATTGAGGGCTGCGTTTTTCGTTTTCTTTGCCATCATTTTGTCCACACTATGCGTAAGAAAAAGGGCGGGCAGGTGAGGAAACTGTTTACGTATGTCGTGTCGGGATTATCGGCTTTTTTCCTTGTCTACTTGTTGATGCCGGTCGCGCATTGGCTGGCGTGGAAAACGCAGCTGCTGGATATGCCGCGGGGGCGAAAAGCGCACAGCGAGCCCATGCCATTATCCGGCGGAATCGCCATGTTTGCCGGGATGATCGTGGTGTCTGCTTTATTTGCAGGGGTGCAAAAAACGGTTGCCGTTTTGGCGGTTGGCGGCGCTGCTTTGATCGCGATCGGGTGGGCAGATGATGCGTGGAAAGCCAAGCAAAAAGATTTTCCCGCGTTGCCCAAACTATTGGTGCAGCTTCTGGCAGGAATGATGGTATTCTTCTTTGACATCCGGTTTCGCGGAGTCAGTCTCTCCTGGCTGGGCGGGGAAGAAGGAGCTTTTGTGACGTTTCCTTTCTGGGTATCGTTTCTCGCAACCGTGATCTGGATCGTCGGGTTGATCAACATGGTGAATTTTTTGGATGGGGTAGACGGATTGGCGGCAGGGGCTACGGTCTTTTCGGCGGTCACGCTGTTTTTTCTGGCGATGGTCAGGGGGCAGGATTTGACCGCGCTTCTGGCGGTGGCGTTGACGGGGGCGGCGCTTGCTTTCTTGCGTTTTAATTTCTATCCGGCAAAAATTTTTATGGGAGATGCCGGGTCGATGTTTCTGGGCTTTGCCCTGGCGATCATCTCCCTGGAAGGAACGATGAAAGGGGCGACGCTCATTTCCCTCGTAGTAACGGTGCTGGCGCTGGGCCTGCCGGTGATGGATACCGTGCAGGTCATGATAAGTCGATTGCTCGCGGGATCTCCCATGTATCAGGCTGACCGCCGCCATGTTCATCATCGGTTGATGTTGCATGGACTGACTGCCAAACAGACGGTCGTCGTTCTCTACGTGATCAGCTTTTTATTCTCGGCCTTGTCGCTGTTCCTGTTTTACATTCAAAAAATTTAATGGCCTTCGGGCTGGTAGCAGTGATACCGGCTGCGTCCCTTTGCTTTTGCCGTGTACAGCGCTTTGTCCGCATAGCACAAGAGCTGGTCGGCGTCGCTGGCGGTCGTCGGATAGAGGGCGATGCCGATGCTGGTCGTGCTGTGGAACGTGCCCTCTTCGATGGTCCACGACTGCTGCAGCGCCTGCAGGATGCGTTTTGCGACTTTTTCTACCTGCCGCTGCGACTGGATGGCGGTGAGGATGATGACGAATTCATCGCCGCCCAGGCGGGCTACGGTATCCCCCTCGCGGACGCATGTCTTCAGCCGTTCGGCAAGCATCTGCAGGAACAGATCGCCTGCATTGTGTCCCCACGTATCGTTGACCTGCTTGAAGTCGTCACAGTCGAGGTAGAGCACCGCGACCATCTCGTCGTTTGCCTTTGCGGCCGCAAGTGCGTTCTGCAGATGGATGAAGAGCAGACGCCGGTTGGGCAAGCCGGTCAGCACATCGTGATACGCCATGAATTTCAGTCTGGACTCCAGCTGCTTGCGCTCGGTAATGTCGCGGGTGACGGAAAACACGTGCGTGCATACGCCGTCCTTGTTGAAGGCCGGAGAGAGGATCGACTCGCCAATCACTTCTCCTTCGCTGGTATGATGGACCGGGACTCCGCTTTCTACAGCTTGCCTGTACATACTGGTCAGGGAGGCTGCCTTGCTCGGCGGGTACACGTCCTCGATTCGTTTTCCGTAAGCTTCCTCCGTCAATTTCGCCATCTGCATCGCAGCAGGGTTCATCAGGACGTAGCGGAAATAAAGCTCACGATTCGCAGACTCTTCAACAGACATAAGAAAGAACATGTCCGACATATGATGAAAAAAGCTGGTCAGAATCTCTCTGTACTGATTGATTAATGTTTCAATATCAAGCTTTGACATATCTGTGCTCTCCTGAATGTAGGATAGTCCACCATCTCTTAGTATAGCAAGAATGGCGAAGAAAATGATGAGCCGATGGTAGGAGAGCGGGGTTTACTGCCGATTGGCGGAAGTGGTAAAGTAAGGTTATCCTTTTTCCAGCTTCTTGGTTGGGGCTCGATAGGAGCATGTTTATCGGAAAAACGAGGAGTTGTCCTATGCGTAAAAAGCTGCTTCCCGTCCTGATTCATCGCTTGCCGCAAAATGCGATGTCTCGAACGATGGGGAAAATCACTGCATCCAGATTCAGTCGCTTAGCGATTGAGCGTTACATCCGCCATTATCACATTGATTCTACCGTGATTGAGAAGCCGGTAAGCCAATATCGCACGCTGAAGGAATTTTTCTGCCGCCGCCTGAAACCGGAAGCCCGGCCGATCGCCCCCGGCGACCAGGTCATTGTCAGCCCTGTAGACGGAACGGTATCGCAAATGGGAGACATTTGCGAAGGGACCATGATCCAAGCCAAAGGGAAACAGTTCGATGTCGTCGAGCTGCTCGGCGGCTCCGGGGATGAGGCCAGGCGCTACTACGGAGGCAAGTTCATCACGATCTACCTGAGCCCGAGAGATTACCACCGCATCCACATGCCGGTGGAAGGGGATCTGATCCGTTACAGCTATCTGCCAGGACGTCTTTATCCGGTGAACAGGCTGGGAATTGAAAACGTGGATCGCCTCTTCGCCCGCAATGAACGTCTCGTCACCTATATCGAGACCAAGGACATGGGCGATCTCGCGCTGATCAAGGTCGGCGCCCTGTTCGTCGGCAGCGTCAAGGTCTCTTACAATACCGCAACCACCAATATCAAGCACGGCCGTCAAATCAACAATCCGATTGCAGGCACCCCGCATTATCAAAAAGGGGTAGAGCTGGGCTGGTTTGAGTTTGGCTCCACGGTTATCCTGCTGTTGGAATCGAGCCAACTACAATGGGCGGAAGGCACCCAAATCGGCAAACCCCTGCTCATGGGCCAATTGCTGGCGGAGAAGGCCAATCAAAACGGTACGTGCGCGGACAATTAGGCCCAAGGCTGATGGCAAGATCAGCCTTGGGTTTTTTCGGCTAAACTTCGTTTCAAAAAGAGAAGAACAGGAAAAAGAACGTGTAAACAACAGTGCTCCGGTAGGTTATGTTGTTTATTATGCTGTATACCGGCAACGAAAAAGCTGACCCTGCTATGAAAGGGGATAAATAGGTCTCCATAAACGTGAAACGAGCCTTAGAAGCAATTCAAAGGGCTCGCTTTTCTTCGGCTGTTCTGTAAGCAAGTCCACCCCAGCAGCTACGGCTGAATCAAATTAATATTTTAGATCGATCAATTTTCGTTTAAAATAGTTGAATTCCCGCCGAAAATTGACTGAACCCGCTCTTTTCAAGTAAGATCAAAGTTATGTGATACGATTCGGAGGTGGAAACATGAGTGCCATTACCCGCAAGGAAGTGGAGCACGTAGCCAATCTTGCCCGCTTGCAGCTGACTGAGGAAGAAGCAGAGCGTTACACGAAAGACCTCAACGCCATTCTGGAATTCGCCGCAAAGCTCAATGAGCTGGATACATCCAGCGTAGCTCCGACCAGCCATGCGACCGACGTGAAAAACGTCATGCGCGAAGACGTCAATCGTCCGTCCCTGCCGCGTGAGGAAGTGCTGAAAAATGCGCCTGACCACGAAGAAGGACAATTCAAGGTACCGGCTGTATTCGAATAAACGACCCCAGGAGAAGAGAAGGGAGGAACCCACTGTGTCGCTGTTTGACAAGCGATTGTCGGAAATACATAGCGCCCTGCGCGCAAAGGAATTGTCCGTGACCGATCTGGCGCAGGCTTCCATCGCCAGCATCAAGGAACACGACAACGAAATCAAATCCGTCCTGCACGTAGATGAGGAAGGCGCTCTTGCCCATGCCCGCCAGTTGGACGAGCGTCTCGCAAAAGGCGGCGAGGAGCTGGGCCTGCTGTACGGTCTGCCTGCAGGCTTGAAGGACAACCTCATCACGAAAGGCGTGCGCACCACCTGCGCCAGCAAATTTTTGGCCAACTTCGATCCCGTGCATGACGGCACCGTCTCCCAAAAAGTGAAGGACGCCGATGCGGTCATCGTCGCCAAGCTGAACATGGACGAGTTCGCCATGGGCGGCTCCAACGAAAACTCCGGGTTCTACCCGACGAAAAACCCGTGGAACACCGAGTACGTCCCGGGCGGTTCCAGCGGCGGTTCGGCGGCAGCGATGGCTGCGCGTCATTTTTACTTTACCCTCGGTTCGGACACCGGCGGCTCCATTCGCCAGCCTGCTGCTTTCTGCGGCGTAGTAGGGCTGAAGCCGACCTATGGACGCGTATCCCGCTTCGGACTGGTAGCCTTTGCCTCCTCCCTCGACCAGATCGGTCCCGTGACGAAAAACGTGGAAGACGCGGCGTATGTGCTGCAGGCGATCGCGGGTCACGATCCGTACGACTCCACTTCCGCAGACGTAGATGTGCCTGACTTCCTGTCCGCGCTGACGGGAGATGTCAAAGGGCTGCGCATCGGCGTGCCGAAAGAACTGATCGGGGAAGGCATCGATCCCGAGGTGCGCGACGCTGTGCTGGCCGCGCTGAAACAGCTGGAGAGCATGGGAGCGAGCTGGAGCGAGGTTTCCCTGCCGCATACCGAATACGCCGTGCCTGCTTACTACCTCTTGTCTTCTTCGGAGGCATCGTCCAACCTGGCCCGCTTTGACGGCGTGCGCTACGGCGTGCGTGCCGACAACGCGTCCAACCTGATCGAGCTGTACAAGGAATCCCGCAGCCAAGGCTTCGGCGCAGAGGTAAAACGCCGGATCATGCTCGGCACCTATGCGCTGTCGTCCGGTTACTACGATGCGTACTACAAAAAGGCGCAGCAGGTGCGCACCTTGATTATTCAGGACTACAACAGCATCTTTGCCGACTTCGACGTGATTCTCCACCCGACGACGCCGTCTACGGCCTTCAAAATCGGAGAGAACGTGGACGATCCGGTCAAAATGTACCTGGAAGACATCTGCACCGTGCCGGTCAACCTGGCAGGCCTGCCGGCGATCAGCGTGCCGTGCGGATTCTCCGGGAATGGTCTGCCGATCGGTCTGCAGATCATCGGCAAAGCGTTTGACGAATCCACCGTCCTGCGCGTGGCCCACGCCTATGAGCAATCAGTCGGCTACCACCAGCGCAAGCCGGAATGGGTGAGGGGGTAAAAGCATGAGCAAGTACGAAACCGTCATCGGCTTGGAGGTCCATGCCGAGCTGTCCACCAAAAGCAAAATTTTCTGCGGCTGCAAAACCGAATTCGGAGCGGAGCCGAATACCCATACATGTCCGATTTGCCTGGGCCATCCCGGCGTGCTGCCTGTGGCCAACAGGCAGGCTGTCGAATTCGCGATGAAAGCGGCGCTCGCCCTCAACTGCGAGATTTCTCGCGAGACCAAGTTCGACCGCAAAAACTATTTTTACCCGGATTCTCCGAAAGCGTACCAGATCTCCCAGTATGACCAGCCGATCGGCTACAACGGCTGGATCGACATCGAGGTCAACGGCCAGACCAAGCGCATCGGCATCACCCGTCTGCACCTGGAAGAGGATGCGGGCAAGCTGACGCACAGCGACTTCGGCGGCGAGTCTCTGGTCGACTTCAACCGCGTGGGCGTGCCGCTCGTCGAGATCGTCTCCGAGCCGGACATCCGCACCCCGGAAGAAGCGCGGGCGTATCTGGAGAAGCTGAAGGCGATCGTCCAGTACACCGAGGTGTCCGACGTGCGCATGGAGCAAGGCTCGCTGCGCTGCGACGCCAACGTGTCCATCCGCCCGTATGGCCAGGAAGAGTTCGGGACCAAGACCGAGCTGAAAAACATGAACTCCTTCCGCAACGTGCAAATGGGACTGGAATACGAAGTGCTGCGCCAGACGGAGGTCGTCTCCGCCGGCGGCAAGATCGTACAGGAAACCCGCCGTTGGGACGAGGCCAACAAAAAGACTATCACCATGCGCTCCAAAGAGGAAGCACACGATTACCGCTACTTCCCGGACCCGGATCTGGTGCGCATGCAAATTTCCGAGGAGTGGATCGAAGCGGTGCGCGCGACGATTCCGGAGCTTCCAGATGCACGTCAGGCACGTTACGTGAACGACTTCGGCCTGTCCAAGGACGACGCTGCCGTCATTACGATGTCCAAGGCAACCGCCGATTTCTTCGACGAGACCGTCGTCAAGACAGGGGCGGAGCCGAAAGCAGTCGCCAACTGGCTGATGGTCGACCTCTTGGCCCATCTGAACGCCAACAACCTGGTCTTTGCCGACGTGAAAATGACGCCGCAAGGGCTGGGCGAGATGATCAAGCTGATCGCCGACGGCACGATCTCCTCCAAAATCGCCAAGACCGTCTTCAAGGAAATGGTCGAGACGGGCAAGGGGCCGAAGCAGATCGTCGAAGAAAAAGGATTGGTGCAAATCAGCGACGAGGGCGCGCTGCGTCAGATCGTCGTCGATGCCATCAGCTCCAATCCGCAGGCGGTCGCGGACTATAAGGCCGGAAACGCAAAGGCGGCAGCCTTCTTCGTCGGCCAAGTGATGAAGCAGACCAAAGGCAAGGCCAACCCGCCGATGGTCAACAAGCTGATTGCAGAAGTATTGAAAGACATGTAAAGGACCGGATGTCAGAGAGGCGCGCTCCCGCTTTGCAAGGGAGGGCGCTTTTTGTTTGCTTGCGGCAGCAGCTGCGAGAGCTGTCTTTTTTCCCGGGCCCGGGCAGTTGAGCTGGGCAGGCTCCACGAGGTTTGCGTTGATCTCGAGGCCGTCCCCCGGCTTGAACTCGCTGACGGAGCGGGAGTCAAAGCCCAGATTGCGCAGTAAGCTCGCCGAACGCTTCCCGATCGCCCTGTTTGGTCCTTTCCACCAGGATGCCATCGGCCATGTTGTCTTGTTCTTGTTCCTGCTCCGTGCGTCGATGCACATTCGCGTTCTCCATCGAAAAAATCCTCGCTAGTTTGTTGACTTGAGACATAGACTTTAGGGAAGCGGGTTTTCTGACAAAGTCCGAAAAAATTTTGTAACCATTTTCTCTCTATCCTATAATGAACATACATGGATGATTGCAAAGGAGGAAGACAGGAGATGAAATGGATATCCATCACGGGCGAAAGTGTGCCGCCGAGCAAAGGAGGCTCTCCCGCAGAGACGTTTGACCGCTCCACGGTGACGTGGGAAGAAAACGGACAGCAAATGGCGCTGACAGTGACCTATGTCCGCTACTTTGCAAAGGTCTTGGCCGAACGCGGCATCTACGATCAGGAGGCAGAGGGCGTGCCTGTCCATCACCTGGCCGCGCTGCTGTTTGCGGAAAAGCATCCGAACACGCCGGAGAAACGGCACTACATCAACGATACCGAAGCCTTTTTGGCTCTGTTTGAAGGCTTTTCGCTGGCAGCGTACAAAAAGCGCTACCCGGGATTCATCGTCCACCCGGTGGCGTAGCGGCCTGGCACATACGATCACACGCAGACAGGGCATGCTAAAGACATCCATTATTTGGAGTTGATCAGCATGCTTTCTTCATGGTTGTCGCTCTGGCTGGCAGCTGCTTCGCCAGTGTCCGCAGCAGCGCCGTACGCGTCCGGCTGCCCGGTGCCGAGTCATTTTTACGAATCCGCTACACAGGAGTTTGATGCCGACTTGCGCGGATGGCAAAAGGGACAGCTCTTACAGCTGAACCATCCGCTGTTCAGCCTGACACAGGTGTCTGCCGGTCCGACCTCGAACCAGATGATGATGTTTACAGGGTACACCAGCGGTCTGCCCGGCACGGTCACGATGACGTTTGACTCGCTGGACGGGGATCGGGTGTTTACGCCGCCGGGCACTGTCACGACGGCCCGGGTGGATGCCGAGCGGCGCGAGTTTCAAGTGGCGGCAGCCGTTCCGCGGGTGCTCTGGGGGCGCGAGGGTGTCGTCCAGATCACCTTTACCAGCGATGAAGGCGGCAAGCGGGCCGCTTGTTACGTAAAAGCGATGTTTTAGACCATCAGGCAGGATGGCGCTGGCGGTTTGGCCGCAGCATCGGGGAGGAGGAGCGGGATGATCGAGGTCAAACAGGTCGCAAAACGATTTGACTCTTTTACGGCCGTGCATGATTTGACCTTTCGCGTAGAGGCGGGAGAGGTGTACGGTCTCTTGGGGGAAAATGGCGCAGGAAAAACGACGACGATGCGGATGATGGCGACCATCCTGCAGCCTACCGAGGGCGACATCGAAATCAGCGGCTATTCTGTCCGCCGCGATCCGGCACAGGTGCGGCGGCGGATCGGCATTCTGTTTGGAGGGGATGTCGGCTTGTACAACCGGCTGACGGCGCGGGAGAATATCGCCTACTTCGGCTCTCTGTACGGTCTGGCTCCCGCGCGGCTGCAGGAGCGGATCGACAGTCTGAGCCGGCTCCTGGATATGGAAGAATTCATCGACAGGCGGGTAGGGGCGTTTTCCCGGGGGATGAAGCAAAAAGTGGCGATTGCCCGCACGCTCGTCCACGATCCGGATGTGATTCTGCTGGATGAGCCGTCGACCGGTCTGGACGTGACCACTGCCAACATGTTTCGGCGGATGGTCAGCCGCATGCAGGAGGAGGGCAAGACGATCCTGTTCTCCAGCCACAATATGGGCGAAATCAACAAGCTGTGCAAGCGGGTCGCGTTGATCCACAAGGGGCGGCTGCGCTTTGCCGGGACGCTGGACAGCTTGCGCCAGCGGTTCGGCCTGGATGATCTGGACGACATTTTCATGGCCGTGGTGGAAGGGAGCGGGCAGTGATGGGCAGACATATCATCTGGACCGTGTTACGCAAGGAGCTTCTCGACCTGTTCCGCGATCGCAAAACGTTGCTGGGGACGTTTCTGGTGCCTCTGGTCATTATTCCGTTCGTTTTCTTTTTGCTCGGAATGTCCTACAGCAATGTGGAAAAGGAGGCCCGTGCCTACGTCCCGATCGCGATCCAGGGCGCATCCGGTCTGGTCGCTGCCCTCGAAAAAATCCCCGGTGCCCGCATCGTGCAGCCAAAGCAGCCCGAGCAGTCGCTGCAGGCGGGAGAGCTGCGGGCGATCGTGACGATTCCTCCGTCCTTTGATGGACGGATCCGGGCGGGCGGCACGGCCGAGCTGACCGTCGCCTACGATTCCACGAACCAGAAGTCGCTGTACGCGAAAGAGGTGATCGAGCAGACGGTGAAGGCGTACAGCCAGGAGATCGTGGCGGAGCGGCTGCGGCATGCGGGTCTTTCGGAAAAAGCGATCGAGCCGATCGTTCCGACTTTTCAGAACGTGGCGACCGAGGAGCGTCTGTCCGGCGGCATGCTGGCGGGCATCATTCCGCTGATGCTCGTCGTGTCGCTGGCGTCAGGAGGAGTCGCCGCTGCCAATGACCTCGTCGCCGGGGAGAAGGAGCGGGGAACGCTGGAGTCGCTGATGACTGCCCCGATCGCCGCCAATCACATTTTGACCGCCAAGCTGCTGGCCGTGATGGTGATGAGCACGATGAGCGCCATGGCCTCGCTCGTTTCGCTCTCGCTGGTGCTGAGCATCGGGCCGCTGGACATGGACGGCGCCGGTTTTTCCCTGGGCTTTTTTTCGCCGGCCACTCTGTCCGTGCTGATCCTGACGATTCTTTTGCTCTCCGCTTTGTTTGCGGGGCTGGAGCTGGTCTTAAGCACCATCGCGAAGTCGTTCAAAGAGGGCCAGACGTACATGAGCGGGATCATCTTTGTGGCGATGGTTCCCTCGTACATGCTGATGCCGCTCAATCCGGTCGATATTCCCCGCTATTATTACGTGCTGCCCGTCTTCAACGGCGTGGCCCTGTGCAAGGAAGTTTTTTACGGCAAAGTCGACCCGCTGCACGGGCTGATCGGGCTCGGCACGACGCTGCTCTACGTGGCGGCGATCATCGCCCTGACCGCCAGATTGTTTCGCCGGGAAGGGGCCGTCATCAAAAATTAAGGGATCTGTCATGAAGGGAAAGCTGGTGTATTTTCGTGCCTCCACTTTATTTGGGCGTATTGTACGTGTTTGTGTCTGCTGCCGGCTTCGGCGTGATGTCGATCTTCGCCGTGTATGCCTATGCAGCTGGCGTGTCTGTCTCGACGCTGTTGTTCTTGCGGTTCCTGTTTGCATCCGTGCTGTTCTTCGGCTTGCTCGTCTGGCGCAAGGAACCGCTTCGCATCGCCAAACGGCAGCTGCTGAGCCTCTTCGTTCTGGGGGGAATCCTGTATGCGCTGCAGTCCCTCAGCTTTTTTTCGGCCGTTCGGTACATCCCGACGTCGATGGCGGCCTTGCTGCTGTACACGTTCCCCGTGTTCGTCGCCATCCTGAGCTACTTCGTGGACAGGGAGGCGCTGCACGCGAAAACGATCGTCGCGATGCTCCTCTCGCTCGCAGGGCTGGGGATGGTGCTCGGCACCTCCTTTGGGGATATCCAGCCGCTCGGGGTCGTTCTCGCTCTTGCCGCCGCCCTGTTTTACTCCGTCTACATCATCACAGGCAACCGGGTGGTAAAAGGGCTGTCTCCATACGTCACGTCCGCCTATATTTCGCTGTTCGCGAGTCTGTCCACGTTTTTGCTCGCACAAAGCAATGGAGGGCTGGATCTGACCTTTGCCCCTTCAGGCTGGTGGGCATTGGGAGGGATCGTCGTCTTTTCCACGGTCGTCGCGATCAGCGCGTTCTTTCGGGGTCTGCAATTGATCGGCTCGACGAAAGCATCGGTCCTCAGCACGCTGGAGCCTGTCGTGACCTTTGCCTTTTCCGCCCTGCTCCTGGACGAATCGTTTCACTGGCTGCAGCTGGCGGGAGGGGCAGCAGTGCTGAGCGGGGCTGTCCTCATCGTCGCAGGCAAGGAAGAAGCCGCAGGACAAGCCGCCGAGGGCGAGCAGCAGGCGAGCGCGCCTTTTGCCTGAAAGGGCGGTTCAAAAATGTTGTGAAGGCTGCGCTGCACATGGATATAGACCGGACTGCATTGGGAAGCTTGGCTCTGCCTTGACGTTGGCGCAGGCCGAACCTATGTCGAACCCATCCTGTCTTCCGTAGCACCTCCATCAATGCTGGCCGTACAAAAAAGACGCTCCTGCATGGGGAGTGTCTGTAGCATCGAACTATTGAGCGATCGTTACTCTTCCAGCTGCGAGCGGATCATCCAGCCTGCGCCGTACACGCCCGCGTCATTGCCCAATGTGGCCGCGATGATCTCGGTGGATTCCACGACGTACGTGAAAGGGACGAAGCGGGCGAATGACTCGCGCACCCGGGAAAAGAGAAATTCACCTGCCCCCGCGACGCCGCCGCCGATGACGAACTTGGCGGGGTTCAGCATGTTCGCCAGGTGGGACAACGCGAGGCCGAGATAGAGGGCCGCCTGGTCGACGATCGCCAGGGAAGCCCTGTCGCCGCCTTTGGCCGCATCGAGGACGTCCTTTGCCTTGAGCTCCCCGCGCTGCGAAAGCACGACCGCCAGCAACGGACTTGTTCCGTTCGCCGCTGCCTGCAGACCCTCACGGATGAGGGCGGTCGCCGAAGTGTAGGTTTCGAGACAGCCGGTTTTGCCGCAATTGCAGATGGAGCCGCTGCCCGGAGTCATAGTGATATGGCCGATTTCTCCGCCCACGCCGTTGATGCCGTGCACGACTTTGCCGTGGACGATGATGCCGCCGCCCACGCCTGTCCCCAGCGTGATGACGACCAGATCTTCCGCGCCTCGTCCGGCTCCTTGCCACATTTCGCCCAGCGCGGCCATGTTGGCATCGTTTTCTACGGCGACGGGCAGTCCAGTCAGCGTGTTCAGTTTGTCGCGGAGAGGGACAGGCTTGCGCCAATGCAGATTGACTGCCTGCAGCACGATTCCGTTCCGGGCATCGATCGGACCGGGTACCCCGACGCCGATTCCGAGCGCCTGTTCCTTGGCGTACCCGTGCTTGTGGAGCAGCTCATCCGTCATTTGCGCCACTTGATGCAAGATGCCGTCTTCGCCTTGTGCGACGGGGGTAGGCTCCTGTACTTTGGCCACCAGCCGGCCATCCGGGGTGATCAGAGCTATTTTGATCGTCGTACCGCCTACGTCCACGCCTATGATGATTTGCTCCACAACTGTCCCTCCCATCCATTTCATTTCCATCTTTTTCTATCTTATCACGCCCAAGTCCGCATAGCGATTCCCAAAAATGGCTATACAGGATATGATGAGTAGAGAACAGAGTAAAATCCGTGAGCGCGGGAAGGAAGAAGGGTTCTGCCTTGAGACGAGCCAGATTAATCTACAATCCGAGCTCCGGCCGGGAGATCGTGAGTCGGCGATTGCCGGATATCCTCGATTTGATGGAGGCGGCCGGATACGAGACATCATGCCATTCGACCAGGGGAGAAGGGGATGCAACCGAGGAAGCGGCCCGCGCTGTGGCCCGCGGCTTCGACCTGATCATCGCCGCTGGTGGAGATGGAACGATTTATGAAGTGGTGAACGGGATGGCGGAACAAAAGTCGCGCCCATCCCTCGGCATAATACCTTGCGGGACCAGCAACGATCTCGCCCGGGCAGTCGGCATTCCCAAATCGATCAGCCGTGCCTGCGAGATTATTATGAAAGGCAAGAAAAAGAAAATCGACCTGGGCAAGATCAACAACCGTTACTTCATCAACATCGCGGGCGGCGGCTCGCTCACCAATCTCACCTACGAGGTTCCGAGCAAGCTGAAGACGATGATCGGCCAGCTGGCGTACTACGTCAAAGGGCTGGAGAAGCTGCCCTCCCTGCACCCGATCCGCGTCCGTCTGGAAAACCGCAAAGAAGTGCTGCTGGACGAGGAAATCATGATCTTCCTCATCGCCAACAGCCGTTCCGTCGGCGGCTTCGAAAGACTGGCGCCGGATGCGGACCTCTCGGACGGCAAGCTGGACGTCATCGTGGTGAAAAAGACGAACATCGCCGAATTCATTCGTCTGGCGACCCAGGCCGTGCGCGGGGAGCACCTGAGGGACCCGAACATCCTGTACTTCCAGGCCGACTACATCAAGGCGACCTCCCCCGGAGGCGAAACGGTGCAGCTCAACCTGGACGGCGAGCTGGGCGGGCAGCTGCCCTGCGTGGTGGAAGCGTTGCCAAGCCATATCGAGTTGTTCGTTCCGTAGGAAGATCGTAAAATGAATAGCAACTGCCTCAGGGATGCCGTTCGCGCATCCCTGATGTGTGTTCGGGAGGGAAAGTGTTTGGCGGGATGGTCAGGGCATGAGGGATTGGACCACTGGTGCTAAAGCAACCTCCGTAGCAGCCAGCAGCCGCTTTGGGCAGAAATGTGCTGCCCCATACCTGCAGAACAGCAAATGAGAAATGAGAAGCTGAGGCGCTTCCTCCAGCGCTTCACAAAGGCGCGCGCAGGAAGAAGCCCCATCTGGAGATAAAGGAGCAAAGAAACTGTGGCAAAAACAACAAAGAAACGGCGCGGGCCGCAGCCGGCAGCGAAGGCGCCGCTGGATGTGCCCGTCCATGTCGGACAAACCGTGGAAGTGGAGATCACCGGACTGAACCATGAGGGAGCAGGTGTCGGCCGGATCGAAGGATACACGCTGTTCGTCGAAGGCGCCCTCGCCAAAGAGCGGGTGCGGGCGCGCGTCGACCATGTAAAGAAACATTTCGGCTTCGCCAAGCTGGCGGCTGTCGTGGAGCCGAGCGTCCATCGCTTGCTTCCCCCCTGTCCCGTCTACGACAGCTGCGGCGGCTGTTCCCTGCAGCACCTCGCCTACGAGGAACAGCTGCGCCACAAGCAGCAGATCGTCCGGGACAACCTGCGCCGGATCGGCGGTTTTCCGGTAGAAGGAGACGGAGCTATCACCGTCCACCCGACGCTCGGCATGGCCGACCCGTGGCGCTACCGCAACAAGGCGCAGGTCCCCATCGGCGTGGAGAACGGCGCGCTGGTCGGCGGCTTCTACGCGGAGAAATCCCACTCCATCATCGACATGGACGAATGCCTGATCCAGCACCAGGCCAATGACGAGGCTGTCGCCGCCGTAAAAAAAATCGCAGCCGGTCTGAACATCCAGCCCTACGATGAGGTCCGCCACACCGGACTGCTGCGTCACGTCGTCGCCAAGATCGGCGTACGAACGGGGGAAGTCATGGTCGTGCTGGTGACGACCGAGGAGAGCATCCCGCGAAAAGACGAGCTGGTGGAGGCGATCCGCGCCCGAGTGCCGGGCCTCGCCAGCATCGTGCAAAACGTCAATCCGGACAAGACCAATGTCATTTTCGGCAAAAAGACCGTCACCCTCTGGGGCGGCGACGTCATCTACGATTGCATCGGCCCGATCAAGTTCGCGATCTCGGCGCGTTCGTTCTACCAGGTGAACCCGGCGCAGACCGAGGTTTTGTACAACAAGGCGCTGGAATACGTCGGCGCGACAGGGACGGAGACGGTCATCGATGCTTACTGCGGCATCGGGACCATATCGCTATTCCTGGCGCAAAAGTCCAAGCACGTCTACGGCGTGGAGATCGTCCCGGAAGCGATCGCGGATGCGAATCGCAATGCCGAGCTGAACGGCGTGAAGAATGCCACATTCGAGACAGGCCCGGCCGAGGTGGTGATCCCGGCATGGAAAGAGCAGGGCATCCGTCCAGATGTGATCGTGGTGGACCCCCCGCGCAAAGGCTGCGACGAGGCGCTGCTCGCGACCATCCTGGAGCTGCAGCCGCAGAAGGTCGTGTACGTCTCTTGCAACCCATCGACGCTGGCGAGAGATTTGAAGGTGCTGGCGGAGAAGTATGAGGTCAAAGAAGTGCAGCCGGTGGATATGTTTCCGTGGACGGGGCACGTGGAGTGCGTAATAGGAATACAACGAATCGATACGTAGAAATCCTTTGTTTTCAACACTTTGCGCGATTTATGACGTTCACGGCAGACGGCAACGACTTCAAAAATAAGCTGCTCAAAGACAAAATTGAGGTTTCGGTCGTTTTGGACTTGGATTTGGATGTCGGGTGGGTAGATATGTAGTGAAGTATAGTGAGCGTCCTTGATGGGGCGTTCTTTTTAATAAACTTCGATGGGAAAGGAAATTCCAATGATTTGTCGAATAATCAATGAACATAGCACCTAAATCATTTTTAATATAAGGGGTACGTAGGCTAATGAATCGAAGTAAATACTTCAACTATATAGAGGAAAAGCTGGAGGTTTTGGCAAGACGAATTGAGAAACGAGGAAAAATAAATTTATTGGATCTAAACATTTATTCAGAAACGTTTTTTGCAGAATTGATGAACTTATTGTTTGGATTTACGTTGGTCAATATGAATATACTTAAACAGAATATTGAAGGCATTGATTTGGTTGATGTGAATCACAAAGTTGTAGCCCAAGTGTCTTCAACCTGCACAAAGCAAAAAATTGAAAGCTCTTTAAAGAAGGATATATTTGTTAAGTACCCAGGATACCGCTTCATTTTTATTTCAATTGCTAAGGATGCAAATAAGCTTAGGGAATCGAGCTTTATTAATCCACATAATGCTGCATTTTCTCCCGCAGATGACATTGCGGATGTAAATACATTGTTGAATGTTGTACTAAACATGGAAATCGATAAGCAGCGTGAGGTATTTGAATTTGTAAAAAAGGAACTTGGGAATGATATTGATGTACTTAAAGTTGATACAAATCTTGCTACCATCATTAATATACTTGCAAGCGAGAATCTCACAAACGTGATAGAATCTCCAGAAATAAATTCCTTTGAAATAGATAAGAAAATAATATTTAACGATTTGTCAGAAGTGAAAGATACAATTGATGATTATAAGATATTCTACCAAAAGTTAGATGAAAAATATGCTGAGTTCGATAGAGAAGGTTCAAATAAAAGCTTTTCCGTTTTTCAAATAATCAAAAAACAATACACAATGATTCAACATGAAAAAACTAACTCAAAGGAACTTTTCTACAGTATAATCGATAACATAACTAAGATAATCATCGAGAGCAAAAATTATATCGAAATTCCGTATGAAGAACTTGAACTCTGCGTTTTTATTTTAGTCGTAGATGCTTTTATACGATGCAAAATTTTTAAGAATCCGGAGGGATATAGTCATGTTGTTGCCGGATAATATTCATCCTCAACTTAGCATTTATTATAACGGTGCTTTAATTTTGAAAGAACTTAAACAACTTGCCAAACAGCAAGTATTTGATTTGTATCAAAGAATTAGAAGCCAATATAATATGTCGTTTCCCATTTTTATGCTTTGTTTAGATTGGCTGTATCTTATTGATTCTGCCAAGATAGACGATGACGGATGGGTGGAATTATGTTCATAAAAACGTTGAAAATAACTAGTCGTACGGGAACAATAAGAGAACTAACTTTTCATTCCGGCTTGAACCTGATTATTGATGAAACACCATCCGACGATGATAAATCGACTGGAAATAATGTAGGAAAAACAACAGTATTGAAGCTAATTGACTTCTGCTTAGGAGCTAGCGCCTCCATAATATATTCGGATACAGAGAATAAAAAAGAAGTCTATGATTTGGTTAAAGATTTTCTTGTAGCTGAAGAAGTTTTGATTGCTCTTACTCTTGTTGAGGATTTATTAGATGAGACATCAGATGAAGTAATAATTGAACGCAATTTTCTGCCACGAAAAAAGAACATTAGAAGAATTAACGGAAAACCAATTCTTGAAAAGGATTTTGAAGACGAGTTACAAAGGCTTCTTTTTCCCAGTCATAATTCGGAGAAACCTACATTCAGACAGATCATCTCTCACAATATTAGATATAAGGATGAGAATATAAGTAATACACTAAAGACTTTGGATAAGTATTCCTCTGATGTGGAGTATGAGACATTATACTTATTCTTATTGGGTTGTGACTTCGACGAAGGTGCGCAGAAGCAAGCATTAGTGACGAAAATAAAGCAAGAAGAGGTCTTCAAAGAAAGGTTGGAAAAAAAGCAAACAAAAACGGCTTATGAAATTGCTCTGGAAATGATTGAAGAGGAAATTACCCAATTAAATGAGAAAAAGTCAAACTTCAATTTGAATGAAGATTTTGAAAGTCAGTTAGAGCAACTTAACTTTGTAAAGTTTCGAATTAATAAAAGCAGTTCTAGCATAAGTAAAATGAACATTAGGAAGAACCTCATTGAAGAGGCTCAAAAGGAAATGGAAAGTAGTAAAGCTAATATTGACTTAAAGCAATTGGAAGTAATTTACGCAGAGGCTAAGGCCAATATTGGTAATATACAAAAGACTTTTGAAGAGTTAGTAACATACCATAATAATATGGTTGTTGAGAAAATTAAGTTCATAGCTTCTGATTTACCTTCTTTAATTGTAAAAATCGAGACGGAAGAAAAAAATTTGAACTCATTGCTGATTCAGGAGAAAGAGTTAGCGATGACTATATCTAAAGGTGACTCTTTTGAGGAGCTTGAAAAAATTATAGCTGAGCTAAATGATAAGTATAGAACTAAGGGTGAGTACGAAAGTATTATTTCACAATTAGATGAAGTAGAAAAGAACATTGAAGAAATTAATGCTAAAATTAAAGTGATTGATGATGTACTATTTTCAGGTAATTTTGAAGAGAAGTTAAGAAGTCAAATTAACAAGTTCAACAAAAATTTCTCTGAGATTTCTTTTGAACTTTACGGTGAAAAGTATGCATTGAAAAATGATAAAGTTATGCACAAAAAGAGCCAACAACAAATATATAAATTTAGTGCATTTAATGCTAATTTAAGCTCAGGAAAAAAACAGGGTGAGATTTTATGTTTTGATCTTGCAGCTATATTATTTGCTGATGAGGAAAAGATACCGAGCTTGCACTTCCTTCTAAATGACAAAAAAGAATTAATGCACGATAATCAATTAATTAAGGTTGCTGATTATGTTAGTAGAAAGAATATACAATTGGTTGTTTCTATTCTAAAGGATAAGTTGCCTGTAAGCGTGCTTGATAAAGCCCATGTTGTTGTTGAACTATCTCAGAAAAGCAAGTTGTTTAGAATTGAAGAAGAATAAGACCCTAAAAAAATATATGAAATATTCAAGAGAACGCCATTGATCAGGCGTTCTCTTTTTATATAGATATCCTATAAGAGCCGGTTGCCCTGAACCCCAGAGCAACGTAAGCGTCAAATACTGAACACCTAGTAGTGAGGGCTCATCAGTGAGAAAATAGGGTTAACTTCGAAATGGACGGCAAATAGCCCCCATTCTGTGGTGAATCGGGGCGAGATGCAATCGGAAAGTG
>Ga0255334_1000344_pt1 | contig 41812 bp, 43 predicted proteins | sample EtOH5_35cm_T3_12_FD_202080 | JGI IMG/M metagenome (GOLD analysis project Ga0255334, IMG submission 202080) | Sandy soil microbial communities from University of British Columbia, Vancouver, Canada - EtOH5_35cm_T3_129 | ecosystem: Engineered > Artificial ecosystem > Sand microcosm > Unclassified ... | reverse complement strand
TGGATGATCTGTTCGTCGAGGCGCAGCGACTGCCGCCCGACATGCGGAAGGATATGGCCAAGGTTGTGCAAGCGTATCGGCGGTTGCGCTTTGTCGGGAAGGGATGAATGTCGTGGGCGGCCGAATTAGCAAGAAGCCTCACTATGGAATCGAAGAGGCCTGCCGGCGATGGGAGATTTCTGCGGCCGACCTCGCTGGCTTTGTGATTGAACGTGAGATTGTGCTGTCGGTCGTTGTGGCGAGGCTCCCGGTCGATGTCGGTACCATTGAGGACATGGATGGGGGCGACTGGTTTCGCATTCCGGAGGGGCGGCGGCACCTTACTGGCGCGGTAGATCTTTTGCCGATCGACGCATGGCATGTCCTTACTGCTGGCTCGCAGACGATCACCTCATTCAGGGGCGAAGGCGATGCCTACATCGACATTGCCGATCGTGGTGATGAGCCGGGTGACATGGTGATAGCGCGCGAGCAGCTGATCGTTCGGCACGCCGAACTCGTGCGATTCGAGGCGGCACAGGATGAGGGAATCGCATCGGCAAGCAGTCCGGTCACGCCAGCGCCTCCGCCGGCGGCCATGCGCGGCGCGGCACCGCGCTATGACTGGGACGCTTTCTGGGCCGAGGCATTGGTCAGCATGTTCCAGGACGGGCCGCCGGCCACGCTGGCGGAATACGTGCGCCGCATGGAGGGGTGGTTCGCTGATCGTGGCGAGCATCCGGACTCCAGCACGATCAAGAAGAAGCTGAGCCAGCCCTGGCGGCGAATTGCGCCCCAGTTGGAGCGCCGCCGCGCCTGAATGAGACGGATCGCCGCCGAGGCGGGTAGGGCTAAGTATGAAGCCATCGCCCGTGGGACTGAATGCTCACCTCCCGCCGCACATCCGAGAGGTCTGCGGCATCCTGGCTAGGGGGCTGGTGCGGCTGCGCAGCCGCGCTGCCGAGGATGAAGCGCGCGATGCCGAGATAGCTCGGGGGGTGGGAGACGTTCCTCTACACTCCACTGCCCACCAGCGCCTGCATGCGAACCCCAACAGGAAGGGACTCGCATGACCAGACGATCGACCGCCGCGGCCGCGCCGGCGCCCACCATCCCGAAGATTCCACCGACGCAGGTGCTGCCGCGGCTCGCCGCGCTGCAGGCGGCGCCCACCGCCACGCTGAAGGACCAGTGGCGGGAGTTGTTCGGCAAGGAGCCGCCGCCGTGGAACCGGGCCTATATCCAGAGCCGGCTGGCGTATCGAATCCAGGAACTCGCATATGGCGGGCTCAAGCCCGAGACCGTCGACCGGCTGGTAGCGCTGGGGGAACAACTGGACGGGGGCAATGTGGTACTGCGCCGCATTCGCGCCGACAGTCGCCCACTGGCTGGCACGCGCCTGATCCGGGAATGGCAGGGCGTGGAGCACGTCGTCACGGTCCGCATCAACGACTTTGAATTCGAGGGGCGGCCCTACCAGTCCCTGTCCGCCATCGCACGCCACATCACCGGCACCCGCTGGAACGGCTGGACGTTCTTCGGGCTGCGCGCGCGAGGCGACGCATGACCCGCCGCGCCCGCATCGAGCCAGCCATGCCGGCCACCACGAAGAAGCTGCGCTGCGCCGTCTACACCCGGAAGTCCACCGACGAGGGGCTGGAGAAGGAATTCAATACCCTCGACGCGCAGCGTGACGCCTGCGAAGCCTATATCAGCAGCCAGCGCGCCGAGGGCTGGGTGCTGGTCCGCGACCGCTATGATGACGGCGGCTTCTCCGGCGGCACGCTGGAGCGACCGGCGCTGCAGCGCCTGCTACGCGACATCCAGGCAGACCTGGTCGATGTCATTGTCGTCTATAAGATTGACCGCCTCAGCCGGTCACTGATGGATTTCGCCAAGCTGGTGGAGGTAATGGATGCGCACGGCGTGACGTTTGTCAGCGTGACGCAGAGCTTCAACACGACCACCAGCATGGGTCGGCTGACGCTGAACATCCTGCTCAGCTTTGCGCAGTTCGAGCGCGAGGTCATTGGCGAGCGGATCCGCGACAAATTCGCGGCGTCCCGCGCCCGCGGCATGTGGATGGGGGGCAAGGTGCCGCTCGGCTACGACGTGGTGGCGCGCAAGCTGATCGTGAACGAAGACGAAGCCCCGCGGGTGCGCCGCGTGTTCGAGATCTTCGCCGAGACGGGGTCCGGCATCGAGACGGTGGCCCGCCTCCGGGCGGAGGGCGCCACCAGCAAGGCCGGGCGACCGCTCGACAAGGGCGACGTCTATAAGCTGCTGAACAACCGCACTTATGTCGGCGAGGCCGCGCACAAGGGGCAGGTCTATCCCGGCGAGCACCAGGCGATCGTGCCGCGGGAGCTCTGGGACCGGGCGCACGCCGTGCTGCAGATCAGCCCAAGGGTGCGCGCCAACCAGAATCGGGCGCAAACGCCGGCGCTGCTGAAGGGACTAATCTTTGGGGTGGACGGGCGGGCTCTGTCGCCCACCCACGCTCGGAAAAATGGCCGGCTCTACCGCTACTACGTGGCGCAGCGCGTGCTGAAGGGCGATGCCGCGGGGGACGCCAGCATCGTGCGCCGGGTATCGGCGGCGGAGATTGAGGCGGCGGTCGTCGATCAGGTGCGGGCGCTGCTGCGCCAGCCCGAGATCGTGGTCGGCACCTGGCGGGCTGCGCGCAGGGAGGCGCCGGACCTGACGGAGGCTGAGACCCAGGATGCATTGCACCGGCTCGATCCGCTTTGGGAGCAGCTGTTCCCAGCGGAGCAGGCGCGCATTGTGCGGTCGCTGGTGGAGCGAGTGGTTGTCGGTCCGGCCGGCGCGGACATTCGGTTGCGGCTGGATGGGCTCGGCGGCCTGGTTCGAGATTTGACGGCCATCGCGCCGTCTGCCCTGAGGGCGGCAGCCTAATGGCTCAGTCAAGCGGCCATTTTGAATCCGGTCTGGAAGGGCGTGCGGTTTTGCACGACGGCCCAGAGCACGTTCACGCGGCGTCTTGCGAGGGCGATGACGGCCTGATGGTGGCGTTTTCCTTCGCGCCGCTTGCGATCGTAGAAGGCGCGGCTGTCGGAGTGCGCGAGCGAGCAGAAGGCGGATTGGTAGAAGACGCGCTTGAGGCCTTTGTTGCCGCCGGTGGGTCTGCGCAGGAAGCGTGTTCGGCCGGATTGTCGCAGGACGGGCGCCATGCCGGCGGCCGAGGCGAGCGCATCGGCGGAGCGGAAGCGGGAGAGGTTGCCTGCCTCGGCGATGAGTTCGGCGGAGAGGACGACCCCCATGCCGGGCAGGCTTCGGATGAGGGCCGCGTCAGGGTGGCGTTGGAGCAGCGCCTCCAGTTCGCGGTCGAGTTCGATGAGGCGGGCGCGGCTGGCGAGCGCCTCTGCGGCGAGTTCGCGGATCAGGCGGGCGGTCATGCGCTCGGCCGGCACGGCGATGTTTTGCTCGGCGGCGACGGCGAGCGCGCGATCGGCCAGCGCCTCGACATTGGGCAGGCCGCCGGCGGCTTGCAGGTGACGGACCAGGCGTTTCTTGCCGGCGGTGCGCAGCTCGGCGGGCGTGACGAATTTCGTCAGCAGGTGCAGCGGCCCCTTGGTGGTGAGGTCGAGGCACGCCTCCAGGCCGGGAAAGATGCTGACGAGCATGTCGTGCATCCGCGCCACACGCTGGGTCTGGGCGTGTACCAGATCGCGGCGGCGGCCGACGAGGAGCCTGATCTCGAGGTCGATCTCGGTGGCCGGCTCGATGCGGCGCAGGTCGGCGCGGGAGCGGACCTGGTCGGCGATGGTGCGGGCATCGCGCGGGTCGGACTTGTTCTCGCCGCCGACGGTGCCCTGGCGGGCGCGGTTGACGGCCAGGCCCGGGACGTGGAGCAGGGTGAAGCCAGCCGCGGCCAGCATGGCCTCGGCGAGGCCGGCGATGCCGCCGATCACGTCGAGACCGATGCGTATCGTGCTGCCTTCTGGACCGTCCCCTGGTCCGGCGAGTGCGCCAAGTTGGTCGGCCAGGCTTGCGATATCGGTCGGCGTGTTCAGCAGCTTGCGGTTGATCTGCACGACGCCGTCGGCATCGATGGCGGTGACCCAGTGGATTTCCTTTGCGATGTCGATACCGACACTGATCCTTTGCATGGTGCCCTCCGGCGGTTGAAGGTTCGGCATCCCGCCCGCGCCGTCGTCGCCCTACACAGCGATGGATCGCAGAGCCTAATCAGCGGTCGAGGCGGTGTGGCGGTGCCGGGGGAAATGCCACCCAAGCCATCACGGGCAGCCAGCATGAAAACCATCCCGACACCGCCGCCGCGCCGTGATCCTGGCATGCCAGGATCACGGCGTCAGGCACTGCAGAAGCAGCATCTGAACGGTAGGGCGGCATGAGTGCGCCGGCGATTGAGGTCCGCGACCTGCGCCGCATCTTCCACGTCCGCCGGGGCTTCTTCGCGCCGCCGCGCGAAGTCGTGGCGGTGGACGGGATTTCCTTCGCGGTGCCGGCCGGCAGCGTGCTTGGCGTGGTCGGCGAAAGCGGCTGTGGCAAATCCACGCTGGCGCGGATGATTTTGGGTCTGCTGCCACCGACTTCGGGCGATGTGCTGGTCGATGGTCAGCGGCTTGGCGATATGGATCGCCGGGCCCGGGCGCGGCTGATCCAGCCCGTGTTCCAGGACCCGTTCTCCTCGCTGAATCCGCGCCGGCGGGTGCGCGACATCGTGGCGATGCCGCTGGTGGCGCAGGGGGATATTGCCGGGGCAGAGATCACCCGGCGTGTGGGCGAAGCGCTGGAGCGGGTCGGGCTTTCTGCCGAACAGGGCGGGCGGTTCCCGTCGCAGATGTCGGGCGGGCAGCGGCAGCGTGTCGCGATCGCCCGCGCGCTGGTGCTGCGCCCGCGCATCGTGGTCTGCGATGAGCCGACCAGCGCGCTCGATGTCTCCGTCCAGGCGCAGATCCTGAACCTGCTGGCGGATCTGCGGCGCGACCTCGGGCTGACCTATCTGTTCATCAGCCACAACCTCGCGGTGGTCGAACATGTCGCAAGCGAGGTAGCGGTCATGTACCTCGGCCGCATCGTCGAACGCAGCGAAGGTGAGGCGCTGTTCCACGACCCGCGCCATCCCTATACCCAGGCGCTGCTGGCCAGCGTGCTGACGCCGGAACCGGGGCTGGGCGTGCCGGATGTCGGTCTCGGCGACATCATGCCGGACCCGGCCAATATCCCGCCCGGCTGCCGCTTCCACCCGCGCTGCCCGGTCGCCTTCCCGCGTTGTTCGGTGGAAGCGCCCAAGCAGACCTTGCGCGCGGCGGGGCTGGTGGAATGCCATTTGGCCGAACAGGCGGCGGGGTAAAAAAGGGCGCTCCGGGCCGTCGTCAGCCCGGAGCGATTGGTCAGCCTACTTCCACTTCGCGAGGTAGAAGCGCGGCAGCTCATCCGCAAAGGCCTTGAAGTCGAGTTGGCTGGAGAAGGCATAGGTGTTGACGTAGGTGTGCAGCGGCACCCAGTAGGCCTGCTCCGTGATGCGCTTGATCGCCGCGTCATAGGCCACGCTGCGTACCGCGGGATCGGCGCTCGACCCACCCTCGACCAGCAGTCGCGTGACATTGGCGTCGCGCGCGTAATCGTTGTTCCCGCCATCAAAGAAGTTCGGCATGATCGCGGAGACGTCGTTGATCGAGTAGCTGCCCCAGCTGCCCATCGACATCGCCAGCTCGCCCTTCAGCGCGCGGGCCGTCTGCGCCGCCACCTGCAGCATGTTCAGCCGCGCACGGATGCCGACCGCCTGCAGATAGCTCTGCACGGCTTCCGACCACTGACGCGGCTGCACATAGCTGCTCAGCTCGATGTCGAAACCATTCGGGTAGCCGGCTTCGGCCAACAGCGCCTTGGCCCTGGTCGGGTTGTAGTCGTATTGGACCGCGGCATCGGCATTGCAGCCGAACTGCGTGGGGTAGCAGGGGGCGGGCGGCACGCGCGAGCCGCCGGAGACGAGCTTTTCCGCCACGGTCTTGCGGTCCAGCGCATGGAACACCGCCTGGCGCACCTTGAGCTTGGTCATCGGATTGTCGGCGCCGCTGCGGCCGGCGGCATCCATGGCGAGATAGCCGACGCGCATGGATTCCTGGCGCAGCGTCTGCAGGAAAGGCAGCCGGTCCACATTGGCGGCCTGGTCCGGGTTCATGTTCCAGATCCAGTCGACGCGCTGGGCCAGAAGCTCGGTCAGCTCGGTCGCCGCATCGGTGACGAAGCGCACGGTGATCTTCTTGATCGCCGGCTTACCCTTGGGACCGCCCTCGTAATAATCGTCGAAGCGCTCGTAGTCGAGGCTGGCGCCCACATCCAGCCGAGTGATCTTGTAGGGCCCCGTGCCGATCGGCGCGCGGGAATAGCCATCGGCGCCGACCCTTTCGCGATAGGCCTTGGGCCAGATCGGCATCACCAGCGCGAGGTAGTCCAGCGCTGCCGGCGTCGGCCGCTTCAGATGCAGGCGGAGTGCGAAATCGCCGGTCTTCTCGGCATTGTCGATCCAGGTGTAGTTGCTGGGTGTGGCGACATGCGTGTCGGGATTGGAGACGGTGTTGATGGTGTAGACGACATCATCGGCGGTGAAGGGGCTGCCGTCGTGGAACTTCACGCCCTGGCGCAAGGTGAAGTCGAGCGTCAGCGGATCGACCCATTTCCATTCCGTCGCCAGCGCGGGAACGGTGCGGAAGGTATCGGGATCGCGATGGACAAGCCCGTCCCAGGCCTGATGGCCGAGGATCAGCCCGGTGCGCAGATTGTTGAAATAGGGGTCCACATTCGGCACGGCATCGCGGAAGGCGAGGCGCAGCGTATCGGCGCCGCGCTGTGCCTCCGCCGGTTTTGCGAAAATGAGGCCCGGCAGCGCCAGCGCGCCCGCCGCAGCCATGCCCTGCCCAAGAGTTCTGCGCCCGATGGTCATGGTGTTTCTCGCTCTCCTCGATACCATGAAACCCTAGGAAGGGCGGAAGCGCCCGGCAAGCGACGTCGCCGGCCGGCCCGCGCTACCCCAGCCCCACCCGCCGCGCCGCGACCACGCGATAGAGGCGGTCGCCCCAGACCGCTTCCTCGCAGCGCGCGGAATAGACCAGGGAAATGTCGTGCTCGTCGTTGGAGACGCAGGCGGCCGCGGCGATCGCCGCCCATTCGGGGGCGGGCAGACGACGCAGGCGCTCGGCCTCGGCAGGCGACAGTGGCGCCGGACAGCCCATTTTTGGGTAGACCGAGGCGATGGCCTGCCAGAAGAAACGAATGGCGCGTGCCTGATCCTGCGCATCGAGCACCGGCAGGATCAGCCGCAGCCAATGCGTGCCGGTCAGCGCATGCAGGGCGCAGAACTCCATGGTGGCGGCGAAGACGGCGAGGGAATCCCGCGCGATGCGGCGTAACGTGTCCGGCGTGACCTCCAGCCAATCGAAGACGGGCGCGAAGGCGGGCATCGCCGCGCTGCTGCGCATCGCATGCCAGAGCAGGCCCTCCGGATCGAATGTCATCGCGGTCAGGCTCGGTTCGGCCGCCACGCGCAGCAGCACGCCGACGGGATCCTCGGTCACGGGCGGGCCGCCAAGCCCCTGGCCCAGGGGCAGAAACGTTGCCGCCCAATAGCCGAGGCTCTGGGCGACCTCACCGGCGTCGCCGGCGTCATTGGCATAGGCGAGGCGCATCAGAGCATGCAGTGCGCTGGCCGCGATGCCGGGCAGCAGCGCCGGCAGATAGGTGCGCTGCAGGGAGTCCGCCGAACCCAGGCGCAAAAGTTCAGCGCGGAAGAAGGCGCGATAGGCGGCCTCGGCGCCCCGGTCGCCGAGTTGGGCGGTCCAGTCCTCGCGGCTGATGGCGCGGGTCGCCGGGGCGATGGGGCCAAGTCCGGTGCTGGCGCGATAGGCATCGAGGAAACGCCGCGCATCCGCCTCCGACCCGCCCAGCCGTGCCTGCGCCTGCAGCACCATGGCGGCGTGGTTGGCCAGGGCCTCGCCGAATTCGGCGCTGAGGCTGCGGGCTTCGGTCAGGGCATCGGGCGTGGTCATCGCGGGGCGCTCCGGGCAGCAGGCAGCGTAGCAAGACGCGCGCCAGCTGTCAGACCAGACTGCCCTGACGCGCGATGATCCGCCCGGCCTTCATCACCAGGCTGCGCGGCGGGGCGGCGGCGACGGCTTCGGGAATGTGCTGCGCCACGACCAGGACCAGGTCGGCGACGGCGCCCTCGGCCAGGCCGGGGTTGGGCAGTCCGAGCACCCGGGCCGGGGCAATGGTGACCAGATCCAGTCCAAGGCGCAGTTCGGCATCGGTCAGCAGCCCGGCGCGGTAGCCGATCAGCCGCGCGCGTTCGAGCATGTCGCCATTGCCATAGGGCGACCAGGCGTCGCGGATATTGTCGGAGCCGGCGAAGACCACGACCCCTTCGGCCAGCAGGCGCTTGATCGGGGGGATCGGGTCGGGCCCCGGACCATTGGTCATAATCGCGACCCCGGCTTCGGCGAGTACGGCGGCGGTGCGGGCCAGCACCGCCTCTGGCACCGCGCCCAGGGCGTAGGCATGGCTGACAGCGACGCGACCCTGCAGCCCGACCGCTTTGGCGCGGGCGGCGATGCGGCGCAGCTGCCAGGCGCCAAGCTCGCCCGGGTCGTGCAGATGGATGTCGATGGGCACGCCATGCCGCTCGGCGATGCCGAAGACGATGGCCAGCTGGCCCTCCACATCCTCGTCGATGCCGGCGGGGTCGAGGCCGCCGACCACATCGGCGCCGGCGCGGATCGCATCCTCCAGCACTCGCGCCCCGCCGGGATGCGAGACCACGCCCGATTGCGGGAAGGCGACGATCTGCATCGAGAGCAGACTGGCCACATCGCCGCGCAGTTCCAGCAGCGCCTCCAGCCCCGCCAACCCGACCTCGGCGTCCACATCGACATGGCTGCGCAGGGCGGTGGTGCCGCGGGCGGCGATCTGCGCCACCAGCCGCCGGGCGCGTTCCCCCACCGGCTCGGCAAGGGCGCGCAGCTGCAGCTTCTCGGCGGCGATGCGCCCGGCCACGCTGGGATCTGGGCGGTGCGGGATCCAGTCGAGGCCAACAAAACTCTTGTCGAGATGGATATGCCCATCCACCAGCCCGGGCAGCGCCAGCAGCCCGGCGCCGTCTTCCACGACCGGCGCGGTTAGGCTGCCCGGCGGCGCCACCCGCAGAATGCGGCCGCCGCCGATGCCGAGGTCGGCCGGCACGCCATCCAGGCGGATATGCGCGAGCACGAGATCCAGATCCGGCATCGGGCGGCGGTCTCCGCGAGAGAAGGTCCGCGGTGATTGCGTGGGGCGGGAGGCGCGGTCAATGGCGCGGCGCGTGCTAGGAAACCCGTCAAGCGCCGAAGCCTCGGCGAACCCACCGGCCGGAGGCGCCCGATGCGGCTGCTCGTCGTCAACAGCAACACCACGGACAGCGTCACCGCGCGCATCGCCACCACCGCTCGGGCCGCCGCCCGCCCGGGCACCGAAGTCACCGCGGTCAGCGCCCCCTTCGGCCTGCCGCTGATTGTCTCCCGCGCCGACTGGCTGGTGGCGGGGCCGGCGACTCTGGCGGCGCTGGCGGCGGCCGGGGGTTCCTTCGATGCCGCTGTCATCGCCTGCTTTGGCGATCCCGGTGTTGAGGCCGCGAAAGAACTGTTTGGCGTGCCGGTGGTCGGCATCAGCGAAGCGGCCTTCCATGCGGCGGCGATGCTGGGGCGGCGTTTTGGCGTGGTCAGCTTCACCGCCGCGCTGCGGCCGATGTTCGAGGATTGCCTGGACCGCAACGGCCTTGCCGCGCGCTGCAGCGGGTTCCGGATGGGGCCGGCCTTCGCCGGCGATCCCGGCCGGGTGGCGGAGGAACGAACGGAACTGATCCTCGAACTCTGCCGTGCCGCGGTCGAGGAGGATGGCGCCGAGGCGGTGATCCTGGGCGGCGGGCCCTTGGCCGGGCTGGCGCCGGTGATCGCGCCGCATGTGACCGTGCCGCTGGTGGATGGCACCGTCGCGGCGGTGCGGATGGCGGAGGCTCTGGTCGGCCTCGCGCCCCCCGGCCAGGCCCGGCCGCGCCGGGTCCGCGCGCTGAGTGGCTTCGAGCCGGGGCTGACCGCGTTGTTCGGCGGAGGCCTAGGTGTCTAGTCCCGGCATCTTGTGGATCGGGTCGATCCAGAGGACGGTTTCCGGCTTCTCGATCGGCTCGATATCCAGGTTCACGACGACGGCCTCGTTGTCGCTGCGGACCAGGACGCATTCCAGGGTCTCGTCGGTCGAGGCGTTGATCTCCTGGTGCGGGACATAGGGCGGCACGAAGATGAAGTCGCCGGGGCCCGCCTCGGCGACGAATTCCAGCTTTTCGCCCCAGCGCATCCGGGCGCGGCCCTTCAGCACATAGATCACGCTTTCCAGCGCGCCATGGTGGTGCACACCGGTCTTGGCATCGGCGTGGATATGGACGGTGCCGGCCCAGATCTTCTGGGCGCCGACCCGGGCGAAATTGATCGCGGCGGCGCGGTTCATGCCGGGGGTCTGGGCGGTGTTCACATCCAGGCTGTCGGCCGGGATCACGCGGACGCCGGTGTGCTTCCAGCCATCGGGCGGCACGTCGTGGCTGTGGTGGCCGTCATGCGGCATGGGCTGTCACTCCCTCAGCAGGATCGCGGTGGCCGCAGGGTAGCGCAGCCGGGACGATCTCCAAGCTACGGCCAAAGGCTTCGGGCGAGGAACCCCGACTTGACGATCGGCACCCTCTCAGATCACCCAGCCGCCGTCCACCGCCAGATCCTGGCCGGTGATCTGGCGGGAGAGGTCGGTGGCCAGGAACAGCACGCCATTGGCCACATCCTGGTCCGTGCTGATCCGCTGCAGCGCGTATTCGGAGGCATGCTTGCGCCGGGCTTCCTCGGCGCTGATGCCGTCCTTGGCGGCCATCGTGGCGCGGACCTGCTCGAAACGCGGGCCCTCGACCATGCCGGGGCAGAGGCAGTTCACGTTGATGTTGTGCGGCCCCAGTTCCAGTGCGGCGGATTTCGTGATCCCGCGCAGCCCCCATTTGCTGGCCGAATAGGCCGCCCGCCCCGCCCGCCCGCGGAGGCCAAAGGTGCCGCCGACATTGACGATCTTGCCCGAGCCTTGCGCGATCATCGTCGGCGCAAAGGCGCGCATGGTCAGGAAGCAGCCGGTGACGTTCAGCCGCAGGATCTCGTCGAATTCTTCCGGCGTGGTCTCCCAGAACGGCTTGCCGAGCGGCCCGCGCCCGCCGGCGATGTTCACCAGCACGTCGCAGCTGTCGAAGGCGGCGAGCACCGCCGCCGCCATGCGGTCGACCGAGCCTGCCTCCATCAGATCGACCGGAAAGACTTCCGCCCGCCGCCCCTTGGCGCGCGCTTCCGCCGCCACCGGTTCAATCGCCGCCGTATCCCGCCCGACCAGCGCAAGATTCGCCCCTTGCTCGGCCAGCAGCAGCGTGCAAGCCGCGCCCATGCCCTTGGCAGGTCCGGTCACGACGACGGTTTTCCCTAGGAGCAGACCGTTCATTTGTAGTCCCAATCGTGGCGGGGTCCGGGGCCAGGCTCTGGCCCCGGCTGGGGTGACAAGGGCGGAGCCCCTGTCAGTACGCCGGCAAAAGCCTGGCCTTTCCCTTGAAGCGCCTGGCCAGCCCCCGGCAATGGCAGGCGACGTGTGGCGCCACCGCCTCGCACCAGGCACGGGTCGTCGAATTGACCGAGGCCAGCCGATCCGCCGCCGCCTGCGCGTCCTGATAGAGCCTGGCCTCATCCACCCCCAGCACCTTGCCGTCGCGTAGTTTCCAATCCCCGCCGATCATCACGTCGCGCACCGCGCTGCCGTCTTCGGTCCAGACCATCTGGTTGGCGGCGTCGTTGAAGGGCATCCAGTTCACATGGGCGAGGTCGAGGAAGACCAGATCGGCCGAGGCGCCCGGCTCGATCCGCCCGGAACCGCCGAGCCCCATCAGCCGGGACGACCCCGCAGTTGCAAGCTCCACGGTTTCGGCGGTGCCGAGCCAGTCATCCTCGCTCTCGCTCTCGATCAGGCGGGAGGCAAAGGCAGCCAGGCGCATCGCCTCGAACATGTTCTGATTGTCGCTGGACCCGCTGCCATCGGTCCCGAGTCCCACCGTCACTCCCGCCCGCAGCGCCCGCCGGATCGGCGCGATGCCAGAGGCGAGGCGCATGTTCGACCCCGGGTTATGCGCCAGCGCGCCGCCGCGGTCGGCCAGCAGCGCCAGATCATCGTCGGTCAGCCAGACGCCATGGGCGACGCTGAACCAGGGGCCGACGCAGCCCATGTCATCCATGTGGGCGAGCAGGCTCTTGCCGTAGCGGAGCTCGGCGCCGCCGGCCTGGAAGCGGGCCTCGGCGACATGGGTCTGCATCGGCAGGCCCTGGTCGCGGGCCAGGGCCCGGCAGCCGCGCAGGAATTCCTCGGTGCCGAACAGCGGGATGGTGGGCGCGATGCCGAGGCGGATGTTCTGGTGGTCATGCGTCCAGGCTTCGGCGGCCGCCCCGATCGCGGCCAGGGTCGCCTCGGCGGGCTGGGCGCGCAACGCAGCGGCCTGTTCGCGCAGGCTCTCCGGCAGCGCCTCGATCAGCCCCGGGGTCGCCTCGAAGAAGGTGAGGTTGCCGACCATGGGGGCGAGGATCGCGCGTAGGCCGACGGCAATATAGGCCTCGGCCATCACCTCCAGCCCGTCGGTGGTGGGCCCCGGGATTTCGCTCGGCAGGTCGTAGGCGGCGGTGCAGCCCTTCTTCAGCATCTCCACGGCCGAAAGCGTGGTGGCGAGGCGCTTTTCCTCCAGCCCGCGGCCGCCATTGGCCCAGGCGCCATGGACCAGCAGCACCGCCAGATCCCATTTGTCGCCGAGGCCCTTGGCCAGGCCGCCATGGCCATGGGTATGGGTATTCACGAGACCCGGGACGATCAGCCGGTCCGGGGCGTCATGCGGTCTCGCATCGGCGACCTCGGCGCCGGGGGGAAGCAGGGCGGCGATCCGCCCGCCCTCGATCACCACATCCCTGCGGGGGGCGGAGAGCGCATCGGCTGCGAGCACCCGCCCGCCACGCAGGATCTGGCGCATCAGACGGCGCGATCGGCCGCAGGCGGCAGGTACGCGTCGGTCCAGAGGCTTTCGGCCGTCGGCGGGTTGGCGATGCCATAGGCTTCGGCATTGGCTGCGATCAGCGTGCGGGCGCGGGCCAGATCGACCACGCCGAACCCGCCGGCGCGGACATTCGGGGTGATGATGGAACGGTCCCGCGTCATCGCCCAGCGCCGGGCCTCCAGCGCCTCGTCGAACAGCGGCTCGCGCTTCTTCAACGCGGCCATGCCGCCGGTCGGATCGGCGATCAGCAGCCGCAGCCCGCCCATCGAGGCGCGGACGAATTTCTTCGCCGTCTCGCCATTCGCCGCCAGCCAGTCGGCGCGGGCGACCAGCGAGCTGCCATAGATGTCCAGCCCGTTCTCGGCATAGGGGAAGGAGACGATGTCAGCTTCCGGCACGCCGGCGGCGACGAGGTTGAAGTAGACGGTGAACAGGAAGCCCGTGACCGCATCGACGCGGTGCTGCGCCAGCATGGTGTCGCGCAGGTTGGCGGCCATGCTGGTCCAGCGGATGCCGCTGGTGTCGATGCCGGCGACCTTGGCGAAGGCGGGGAAGAGCATGCGCGAACCCTCGCCCTCGGGTGCGCCCATCGACTTGCCGGCGACATCGGTCGCCTTCTCGATCCCGCGGCCCTTCATGGTGACGACGGCGGCGGCGGTGCGGTCGAAGACCTGGTAGATCGAGACCAGGCGCTTGTCCGGGTTCTCGGCGTTGAACTTCACGCAGCCGCTGATGTCGGTGAAGCCGATATCATAGGCGCCGGAGGCGACCTTCACGATGGTGTCGCCCGAGCCGAAGCCGCGATCCATGCGGACGGCAAGGTTTTCGCGGGCAAAGAGGCCGCGGTCCTCGGCCAGCGCCCACATCGCGTGGTTGCCCTGCAGCGCCCAGTCCAGGCTGAAGCGCAGCGGCGTCTGGGCGCGGGCATTGTGCAGGGCCGGGACCGCCAGGGCGGCGGCGGTCAGCAAGGTGCGGCGGGTCGCGGTCATGGGGGCACTCCGTCAGGATCGGGTGAGAATTGCCCAGCAGCGCGTTTGCCGCCAGGGGGCGCGTCTGGTGCCGGCGGCGCGGGCAGTCTAACCCCGCCGCAGCAGGGCAGGCGTTGATCGGCCTGCGGAGGAGAAGCCGAGCATGAGCCTTCCGATCGCGCGTGATGTGGCCGCGCTGCGGGCCACCGTCGCCGCCTGGCGGGATGCCGGGCTGAGTGTCGCGCTGGTGCCGACCATGGGGGCGCTGCACGCGGGGCATCTGGCGCTGCTGCGGCGGGCGCAGGATCTGGCCGACCGTACTGTCGTCAGCATTTTCGTGAATCCCACCCAGTTCGCGCCGACCGAGGACCTCGCCCGCTATCCGCGGGACGAGGCGGCGGATGTCGCGGCGCTGGCGGGGGCCGGCTGCGACCTGCTCTACGCGCCCAGCGCCGAGGCGATGTATCCGCCAGGGTTTTCGACCGCCATCCAGCCCGCCGGCCCGGCGCTGGGGCTGGAGGGCGATTTTCGCCCGCAGATGTTCGCCGGCGTGGCGCTGGTCTGCACCAAGCTGTTCCTGCAATGCGCCCCGGACCTCGCGGTGTTCGGCGAGAAGGACTGGCAGCAGGTGCAGGTGGTGCGGCGCGTGGTGGCCGATCTCGACCTGCCGCTGCGGATCATGACGGTGCCGACGGTGCGCGAGGCCGATGGGCTGGCGCTGTCGTCCCGCAACCGCTTCCTGGATGCGCGGGCCAGGGCGGTGGCGCCGGTTTTGCACCGGGTGCTGCAAGGCGTCGCCGAGGGCCGCGCCCTGGCCCGCGCCGAGGCGGCGCTGCTGGAGGCCGGCTTCGATGCCGTGGACTACGTGGCGCTGCGCGCCCGGGACCTGAGCCAGGGCGCCGAAGTGGTGCTGGGTGCGGCGCGGATCGGTGGCTTCCGGCTGATCGACAACGTCCCGGTCAGCCCCGGGGAGCGCGGCTGACCCCTCAGCGCGGCCCGCGCTGGCGGTTCAGCGCAAGCTCGGCCTCGGTCAGTTCGAAGCCGATCAGCACGCGGCGGGTGCGCGCGTCGTTTGGGGGGCCGGGGATGCGGATGGTGACGCCGTCCTCGGTGTCGCGGATGCGCGGGACATTGGGGGGGAAGGTGGCATGAACCGGGAAGGAGGCGCGCGACTGGATGGTCCGGCCGCTGGCATCCATCACCGCGACGATATAGGCGAGATCGGCGGTGCGCTCGGTGGCGGCGGGGCCGCGCTCGATGTCGATGGTGATGTTGAGGGCGACATCCAGCCCGGCGTTGCGGGGGGCGAAATCGCAGCGGGCGCTGAAACCCGCGATACGCGCATCCAGCACCAGGGTGGAGAGGTCGCGCCCCGGGCCGGCATAGCGGCTGAGGTCGGCGGCATCGGCGATGATGCCGATGCTCGGGCAGGGGGCGGTGAGGTTGAGCGGGTTCTGCGAGGGCTCGCCGCCGCAGGCGGCAAGCGCCAGCAGCGCGGTGGCCGCCAGGGCGTGGCGGGCCGCTTGCCCCATCGCGCGACGTGCAGACCGCATGCTGAAATCCCCTGTAGCCCTTGGCCGGCGAGCCGGACCCTTCCACGACCCCGCCCGAATGCCTAGTTTCGGGAGGCGCCACCTGCCGCCCCTCATCGCAGCCGCATGGCCGGGGAGCAAGGGGCGGCGGTTTCGGGCCGCCTCGGCGGCACGGCGCAGCATGGAATGGAGTGATCGCCTTGGGCCTGCCGCCGCTGACCGTCCTGCTTGCCGGCCCGCGCGGCTTCTGCGCCGGGGTCGATCGCGCCATCAAGATCGTCGAGGAAGCCTTGGTTCGCCACGGCCGCCCGGTCTATGTGCGGCACGAGATTGTGCACAACCGCTTCGTGGTGGAACGGCTGGAGGCGTTGGGCGCGGTCTTCGTCGAGGAGCTGGACGAGATCCCCGACGACGGCCAGCCGGTGATCTTCTCCGCCCATGGCGTGCCCAAGGCGGTGCCCGCTGCCGCCCGCGCCCGGGCGATGAACTTCCTCGACGCGACCTGCCCCCTGGTCAGCAAGGTGCACCGGGAGACCGAGCGGCACTTTGCCCGCGGGCGGCATATCCTGCTGATCGGCCATGCCGGGCATCCGGAGGTGATCGGCACCATGGGGCAGTTGCCGGAAGGCTCTGTCACCCTGGTCGAGAATGCCGCCCAGGCGTGGGCGCTGACGCTGCCGCCGGGGACCGAAGTCGCCTTCACCACCCAGACCACGCTTTCGGTCGATGACACCGCCGAGGTCGTGGCCATCCTGCGCGACCGCTTCCCGGGGATCGACGCGCCGCAGAAGGAGGACATCTGCTACGCCACCACCAATCGCCAGGCGGCGGTGAAGGCGGTGGCGGCACGGTCGGGGCTGGTCATCGTGGTCGGCGCGCCGAATTCCTCCAACAGCCTGCGGCTGCACGAGGTCGCCGAGCGCGCCGCGGTCCCCGCCGTGCTGGTGCAGCGCGGCTCGGATCTGGACCCGGCGCTGGCCGATGGCTGCGCCGTCGTCGGCATCACCGCCGGCGCCAGCGCACCCGAGGTGCTGGTCGAGGAGGTGGTGGACCGGCTGCGCCAGCGCTTCTCGGTGACGGTCGAGGAGGTGACGGTGGCGAGCGAGGATGTGGTCTTCCAGCTGCCCGCGTCGCTGCGCCGGGTGCTGCCGGCCGCCTGAAGGGTTGCGGCGGCGGCGTCTGCGGGTAGAAGCAGCGCTTTCTCTCCCCCATAGGCGGATTCATGGCGGTCTATACCGACGTCCAGGACGAGGCGCTGCGCGCGTATCTCGCCGATTACGACCTGGGCGAATTGCTGGCCTTCCGCGGCATCGCCGAGGGGGTGGAAAACAGCAATTACGCGCTGAAGACCACGCGTGGGGACTGGATCCTGACGCTGTACGAAAAGCGGGTCGATCCGGCCGAGCTGCCGTATTTCCTGGGGCTGATGCGGCATCTGGCCTCGCGGGGACTGGCCTGCCCGGAGCCGGTGGCCGGCCGCGACGGCAGGGCCTTGCGCGAATTGGCCGGGCGGCCGGCGGCGATCTGCACCTTTTTGCCGGGGGTCTGGCCGCGGCGGGTGCGGCCGGAGCATTGCGCCCCGCTCGGCACCGCGCTGGCCGAGCTGCATGCGGCGGGGCTCGACTACCCCGGCTCGCGGCCGAACACCCTGGGGCCTTCCGGCTGGACGCCGCTGCTGGACGCCTGCCGCGATTCGGGTGACGAGGTGCGGCCTGGGCTGGTTGCCGAGCTGGATGCCGCCCTTGCCGGGATCCTGGCGCAATGGCCGGCGCCGGGGGCGCTGCCGGCGGGGCAGATCCATGCCGACCTCTTCCCCGACAATGTGTTCTTCCTGGAGACGCCGGAGGGGCGGCCGCGGGTGTCCGGCGTCATCGATTTCTATTTCGCCTGTTCCGACATACTGGCCTACGACGTCGCGATTTGCCTCAACGCCTGGTGCTTCGAGGCGGATTTTTCGTTCAATGCGACCAAGGCGCGGGCGATCCTCGGCGCCTATGTCGCGCGGCGGCCGATGTCGGCGGCAGAACGCGGGGCATTGCCGGTGCTCTGCCGGGGGGCGGCGATCCGCTTCCTGCTGACCCGGCTATTCGACTGGACCCATACGCCGCCGGGCGCGCTGGTTACGCGCAAGGACCCGCTGGACTACCTGCGGCGGCTGCGGTTCTTCGCCGGAATGGAAGGGGAAGCGGCACTTGGACTCTGAACAGCCTGTCGAGATCTGGACCGATGGCGGCTGCAAGCCCAACCCGGGCCCGGGCGGCTGGGCGGCGGTGCTGCGCTTCGGGAACGTGGTGAAGGAGCTTTCGGGCTACGATCCCGCCACCACCAACAACCGCATGGAATTGACCGCGGCGGCCGAGGCGCTGGAGGCGCTGAAACGCCCCAGCCGCGTGGTGCTGCACACCGACAGCGAATATGTGCGCAACGGCATCACCCGCTGGATCCACGGATGGGTGCGCAACAACTGGCGCAACGCGGCCAAGGCGCCGGTCGCGAATTACGAGATGTGGCAGCGGTTGCTGGCCGCGGCCAAGCCACATGCGGTCGAATGGAAATGGGTGCGTGGGCACAATGGCGACCCGATGAATGAACGGGCGGATGTGCTCGCGACCCTGGCGCGGGAGACAAGGCGCTGACAAAAAGATCGAGGGGCGTCGCCCCGGGCGACGCCCCTCGGGGAAGGTCCAGGAAACTCGGTTTCCTGGTGAGAAGGTGTGGGAGGGCGAAGCCCTCCCACCGCAGCTGGAGGCCGGCCCGCTACTTCTCTTCGCCTTCGGCCGCGGGGGCCTCGCCTGCCGCCGTGTCGCGCTCGGCGGCCTCGGCCTGTTCGGCCTTCTTCTTTTCGGCCTTGGCCTGGGCCTTGGCTTCCTTGGCGCGCTCGCGTTCCTGCCGTTCGAAATTATAGTTTGGTTTCCGCATCGAGTACCGTCGTCATCGCTAAGGGCCAGGGAGTTGACCCGATGCGCCAGACCTAGCACGGCCGGCTTCGCGGAGCACGTCCCACGGCGGCCCCGCCGTCATGCGCGCCTCTTGCATTGCCGACTACCGACGCGATGCCGTCCCCGCGGGAGACCCCCTGTGACGCCCAGGCCAGACCCGCTGCTGTTCACTTCCTATATGCCTTACGTGGCGTCACGCTGCGCAACCGGATCGTGGTTTCGCCGATGTCTGACGCTCGCGGTGGTGCCGCGGGTGCCGGGCTACCACCTGCCTTTCGCGGCAAGGATCAAGGCCGAGACGGGGGGTGCCGACCGTGGCCGTGGGGCTGATCACCGAGGCGCAATAGGTGGAGGGCTACCTCCAGGCCGGGCCCTGCGACCTGGTGGCGCTGGCGCGGGAGGTGATGTGGAACCCGAACTGGCCGGCGCATGCCGCGGCGGGGCTGGGGGGGGACGCGCTGGCGCTGCCGCCGCCCTCCTTTGCTGGGTGGTTGGAGAAGCGCGAGGAGGCGCGGCGGCGCTACCCGCCCGGGGCCGAGAGCGCCGCCTGACGGGAGCGCTGGGAGGGCGTCGCCCTCCCACACCCTCTCACCAGGAAACTGAGAGTTTCCTGGACCTTCCTCTTAGAAGGAGGAAGTGCAGAAACACCTTGTTTCTGCTGGGGTGCTCGAGGGGCGACGCCCTCGATCTCCAGCCTGAAGCCTTCCCTGACCACCGCCGCCCCTTCCGGCATCGCCGATGCCGGGCCGATAGGCGCCCGATGCCATACGTGTGATCGTATCGCCCGAGCCGGATGCGCCATCCATGCTCAGATCATGCCGGCGTCGCGGTAGTAACGACACAGCGGGATTGCCGGCAGGCCCGCGAGGGCAGGGCGGGCGAGGGTCGTCTTGGCGTTCTCCAGCAGGTCGTCGCGGTGGGGCGAAAATCATGCCGGGCGCCGCAACGGAGAGGGGCAGGGACCTTGGGCATTGAGATCGAGCGGAAATTCCTGGTGCGCGACGACAGCTGGCGGGTCGCGGCCGCCCCCGGCACGCCGATCCGCCAGGGCTACCTGACCGGCGCCGAGGCCCTCGCCTCGGTGCGGGTACGGCGGGAGGGGGATCGCGGCTGGCTGACGGTGAAGGGGCCGGGCGGCATCGCCCGTGCCGAATACGACTACGCGATCCCGGCCGCCGAGGCCGAGGAGATGCTCGCCGCCTTCTGCGGCGCGGTGCTGGCCAAGCGCCGGCATGCGGTCGGCTATGCCGGGCTCGACTGGACCGTCGATGTCTTCGAGGGCGCCCTGGCCGGGTTGGTGCTGGCCGAAGTCGAGCTGCGCAGCCCCGACCAGCCGGTCGTCCTGCCGCCCTGGGCGGGGCAGGAGGTCACGGATGATCCGGCTTACCGCAACAATACCCTGGTCCTGCGCGTTGCCGAGGCGCCTGCCTTGAAAGACCGCACATGACCATTCCCCCGACTTTCGCCTTGCCGCCCGGATTCCTGGGGGTCGCGCGTCGCGATCCGGCCGGCGCCTATAGTGTCGCGGGGGTGCCGCTGGACCTGGGCAGCACCAACCGGGCGGGCAGCCGCGACGCGCCGCGCGCGATCCGCGCCGCCAGCCGGATGCTGGTCGATGGCGCCCATCCGGAAAGCTGGCGCGAACCCGCCGACATGCCGATCGCCGATCTCGGCGACTTCGCCATCGCGCTTGGCGATATCCCCAACAGCCTGAAGCTGATCGAGCGCCAGGCCGGGGCGGTGCCGCATCTGCTGGCGCTGGGCGGCGAGCACGGCATCACGCTGCCGCTGCTGCGGGCCTTGTCCAAGCGGGTCGGCGGGCGGCTCGGCCTGCTACAGTTCGATGCTCATCCGGACACCGCCCCGGACAATTTTGGCCAAGTCTTCGGCCATGGCTGCTTCCTGTTCCACGCCATCGAGGAAGGCCTCGTCGACCCCGCTCGCTGCGTCCAGATCGGCATCCGTGCGCCGATGCAGCGCGACACCTGGGATTGGACCCTCCGCCAGGGGGTGACGATGCTGGGCGCGCAGCAGGTGCATGAGCAGGGGCCGGTGGCCATCGCCGCCCGGGTGCGCGAGGTGCTGGGCACGGAGCCGGCCTACCTCTCCTTCGATATCGACGCCTTCGATCCGGCCTTTGCCCCGGGCACCGGCACGCCGGAGATCGGCGGGCTCGCCACCTGGCAGGCGCAGGCGATCCTGCGGCGGCTGCGCGGCATCGACTTCCGCGGCATGGATCTGGTCGAGGTCGCGCCCGCCTATGACGTCGCCGAGATCACCGCCCTGGCCGGGGCCAGCATGGTCTGGGAATATCTGGCGCTGGTGGCGGGGCCGATGCCCGCCTGAGCGCATTGTCTTGAACGCATTGTCTTGAAATTGTGATGGACCGCGGGCGGCGGCGGTGGCAGGCGGGCGGGAACCGGAGGACAGCCCGATGACGCAGACCCCTTTCGACGCCCGTCTGGTCATGCTCGGCTTCGGCAGCGTCGGCCAGGGCGTGGTCCCGTTGATCCTGCGCCACATCGCGGTGCCGCCCGAGGCGATCACCATCGTCACCGCCGAACCCCGCGGGCGGGAGGTGGCGGCCGAATACGGGCTGCGCTTCGTGCAGGAACCGGTGACGCGGGACAATCTCGACCGGCTGCTGCGGCCGCTGCTGGGCCCTGGGGATTTCCTGCTGAACCTGTCGGTGGACGTGTCCTCGGTCGCGCTGATCCGCCTGGCGCAGGAGGTAGGGGCGCTCTACCTCGATACCTGCACCGAGCCCTGGGCTGGCGGCTACACCGATCCCGCGCTGTCGCCCTCGCTGCGGTCCAACTACGCCTTGCGCGAAAGCGCGCTGGCGCTGGCTCCCGGCACGACCACGGCGGTGCTGGCCCATGGCGCCAATCCGGGGCTGGTCAGCCATTTCGTGAAGCAGGCGCTGCTGAACATCGCCGCCGACACCGGCCTCGGCGCCGCCGAGCCCACCGATCGCGCGGGCTGGGCGGCGCTGGCCGAGGCGCTCGGCGTGAAGGCGATCCATGTCGCCGAGCGCGATACCCAGGTCGCTCGCATTCCCAAGCGGGTCGGCGAATTCGTCAATACCTGGTCGATCGACGGCTTCGTCGGCGAGGGCTGCCAGCCGGCCGAACTCGGCTGGGGCACGCATGAGAAGGCGCTGCCGCCCGATGGCCACCACCATGATTTCGGCTGCGATGCGGCGATCTATCTGATGCGGCCCGGGGCCTCGACGCGGGTCCGCAGCTGGACGCCGCTGGAAGGCCCGTTCCACGGCTTCCTGATCACCCACAACGAGGCGATCTCGTTGTCGGACTACTACACGGTGCGCGATGCGGCGGGGGCGGTGCGCTATCGGCCGACGGCGCATTACGCCTATCACCCCTGCGATGACGCGGTGCTCTCGATCCATGAGCTGGCCGGCAAGAACTGGCGCATGCAGCCCGAAAAGCGGCTGATGATGGAGGAGATCGAAAGCGGCATGGACGAGTTGGGCGTGCTGCTGCTCGGCCATGCCCGCGGCGCCTATTGGTATGGCTCGCGGCTGACGATCGCGCAGGCGCGCGGCCTTGCGCCCCACAACAACGCGACCAGCCTGCAGGTCACGGCGGCGGTGCTGGGCGGCATGGTCTGGGCGATCGAAAACCCGCAGGCCGGGCTGCGCGAGGCCGATACCCTGGACCACCGGCGCGTGCTGGCGGTGGCAGCGCCCTATCTGGGCGAGGTGGTCGGGGTCTATTCCGACTGGACGCCGCTGCAGGATCGCGGGGCGCTCTTCCCCGAGGCGCTGGACCCCGATCCCTGGCAGTTCAGCAATATCCGAGTGGTGTGAGGCGAGGGGGGCTTTGCCCCCTCGCCCCGCCGAGGGAAAAATACCGCTTCCCGGATTTGCCTCAGGCCTTGCCTGCCTTACGAACGGCGCCGCGTCGTGCTGCGGGCTGGCGTGGCGGGGGCCGGGGCCGGGGTCGGCGCCGGGGTCGCGACCGCGGCGGGGCCGGGTTCCACCTTCACCGCGACCTGCACCACCCGACTGTCGGGCATCAGCCGGACCGCGAAGGCATCCTCGCCAACGAAGCCGGCGTCGGGGGTATAGGAGATGCGGGTGGCATCGCCGACCGTGTGGATATAGACGCGGCCGCGCTGCGGGCGGGCCGTGATTAGGCCGAGCCGATAGGGATGCGGCCCCGGCAGCGCCACCATCAGCCCGCACCAGCCGCCGTCATTGCCCACCACCATCTGCGCCGTGGTAGGCGCATCGGCGGTCAGGGTGAGGTCCTGCGGCACGGTGCAGGACCGCGCGCCGCCCTGAAGGTCGGCGGCATAGACCACGGTCTGCGAGACCCGGGGCGGCGGCGGCGAGGAACAGCCCGCCAATACGACCAGACCGCCCAGGGCAAACCCCAGCTTCACTGACGTCACCGGCTGGACCTTGACGCCTGACGGATGGGCGCGGCCGGGCCGGAGACGCAGGCGCCGAGGCCGACCGGCACAAGATCCTTGCCCGCCGCATAGGCGGCGAGATCGGCCGGCGAGTTCAGGGCCGCGACTTCCTCAAACAGGATGCGGTTGCGCGGGCAGAAATCGCTGCCGAGCACCTGCGCGCCCTGCTGGCGGGAATTCGCCAGCGCGGTGATGTAGATGTCGAGCTGGCGCTGCCCGGCGCGGCCGAGCGCGCGGTTGAAATAGTTGGTGAAGCCCCGGTTCACCTCGACCAGCGTCGGCTGGTAGCGCTGGATGAAGGCGTTGTAGCGGTCCCGTTCCTCGCAGGTCAGGGCGATGACCATGAGTTCGGTCTTCAGCGCCGTCACCTCGAAATGGCTCTGATCGCCGGGGTCGGCGCAACGCTGGTCGGCCATGACCGAGGTGGAGGTCATGAACATCGCCAGGATGAGCGCACCGACGCGCGCACGCCGGCTGGCGGTCTGCGTCTTGGAGTTTACGGGCATATGTTTGCTCCGACTGGATCACGGGTCTTGGCCTGAGATGCCAGATGCGCGTCTCGCCTTGGGGGGCAGCGGCCCCTTCGGGCTGGGTCGCGTCGTGGCCCTCCCAGCATAGAATGCGCTCTACCCTTGTGCGGGCGGCAGGACAAGCGGCGTCTGCATACCGGCGTTGTCTTAGTGCCGGATGTGATTATCGCGTCACAACGGACTGATGACAAAGCGAAGCAGCCGGGCAAGCCCCCGGGGGGAGCTGCCGTAAACGGGCTTTCGGACCATCGGGCGGCGGGAACACTCAGGCCGCGGCCGCGCCGATCAGCTTCCTCGCGCAGCGATTCGCATCAGGCGCAGGAAATTGCCCGACCACAGCAGCCCGACCTCCCTTGCGGTATAGCCGCGGGCCAGCAGCCCTTCGGTCACCGCCCCGGTCTGGCTGGCGTCGCGCCAGCCCGCGAACCCGCCGCCGCCATCGAAATCCGAGGAGAGGCCGGTATGGTCGATGCCGATCCGTGCCACCGCGTGATCGACATGGTCGAGGTAATCCGCGAGCGACGCCCGCCCATCCGCGCGCAGAAAGCTCGCCACCGCCGTGATTTGGCACAGCCCGCCCACGGCGCGCAGCGCGTCCAGTTGTTCGTCGTCGAGGTTGCGCGGATGGTCCACCAGCGCCTTGCAGCCGGTATGGGTCGCGACGATCGGGCTGCGCGAGACCTGTGCGGCCTGCAGCATCGCGGTCTTGGAGGCATGCGAGACATCGACCAGCATGCCGAGGCGGTTCAGTTCGGCGATCGCCTGGCGGCCGAACGCCGACAGCCCGCCATGTTCCTCCGGCCCGTCGCCGAGGTTGGGCCTCGGCCGCGCCGCATCGGCCAGGTTGTTGTGCCCGTCATGGGTCAGGGTGAGGTAGATCGCCCCCGCCTTGTGGAAATCGGCCAGCGCCGAGATCTCGCCGCCCATGGCATAGCCGTTCTCCACCCCTGCGAGGATTGCGAGCTTGCCGGCGGCGAAAGCGGCCTCGACCTCGTCGGCGGTGCGCGCGGCGACACGGGGCGGGCCGACCGGGTTGGCGGCATCGGCTGCGATGCGGGCCAGCATGCCATCGGCCCGCGCCCGCGCCGCGGCGTGGCCGGCGGCATCGCGCGCGCCCTGGCCGACATAGGCGATCAGCACCACCGCCCCCACGCCGCCCGCTGCCATCTTGGGGAAATCGACGCAACGCGCCGAAGGCAGCGCGGGGTCCGGAGTCTCGGGCCAGGGGAAGTCGACATGGGTGTCGAGCACGAGGGTGGAACGGTGAATGGCGTCGGTCATGTTGCTGTTCATGCATCCTCGTGCCGAGGGGTCAAGCTGGCGGCCCGGCGGGCGAGGGCCGCGGTGACCGCGGCGGGTTCCGGCCCGCCCGCCATCCAGTCCAGCAGGGCCACGGTATGCACGGTCGGCATCGCCTCGCCGGCCAATTGCGTGAGGCAGCCGATATTGCCCGCCGCGATCAGATCCGCGCCGGTGCGATCCAGGTTGGCGAGCTTGCGCGCCCGCAGCTGGCCTGCGATTTCGGGCTGCATCAGATTGTAGGTGCCGGCGCTGCCGCAGCAGATATGCGCCTCGGCCGGTTCGCGCAGCGTGAAGCCGGCGCGGGCGAGCAGGGTCTTGGGCTCGGCGGTGATGCGCTGGCCATGCTGCAGCGAACAGGCGGAGTGATAGGCGATCGTCAGGTCGGGCGCGGGGCGGGTCGCGGTGTAGTCCAGCCGCACCAGATATTCGCTGATGTCGCAGGCCAAGGTGGCGATGCGGGCGGCGCGGGCGCGCAGGGGTGCGGGCGCCTCGCGGAACATGTGGCCGTAGTCCTTGACCGTGGTGCCGCAGCCGGAGGCGTTGACGATCACCGCATCCAGGCCCTCGCCATCGAATTCCTGTGACCAGGCCTCGATGTTCCGCTGTGCCGCGGCCATGGCGCGGTCGTGCTGGCCCATGTGATGGGTCAGCGCGCCGCAGCAGCCGGCGGCTTGCGCGACCACGACCTCGACGCCCATGCGGGTCAGCAGGCGGATGGTCGCCTCGTTGATCGCGGGGTCCAGCACCTGCTGCGCGCAGCCGGCCAGCAGCGCGACGCGGGCGCGGCGATGGCCAATGGCGCGATGCACGCCGGGGCGCTCGACCGGGGAGGGCGGGGGCGTGCGCGCCGGCGCCAGCGCCAGCATCGCGCGCAGCCGCTGCGCGGTCACCGAGGGCCCGGGGATCAGCGGCGCCAGCGGCCGCAGCAGCCGCGCGCCGAACAGCGCCAGGCGGAACAGCCGCGGATGCGGCAGCACCCGGCCCAGCACCTGGCGCAGCAGCCGCTCCGGCCAGGGGCGGGTGTAGCTGTTCTCGATATAGCTGCGGGCGTGATCGACCAGATGCATGTAGTTCACGCCCGAAGGGCAGGTCGTCATGCAGGACAGGCAGGACAGGCAGCGATCGACGTGGCGCACCACCTCCTCGGTCGCCGGCTGGCCGCCTTCCAGCATCTCCTTGATCAGGTAGATGCGGCCGCGCGGGGAATCGAGTTCATCGCCCAGCAGCAGGAAGGTCGGGCAGGTCGCGGTGCAGAAGCCGCAATGCACGCAGCTGCGCAGGATGGCATTGCTTTCCCGCGTATCGGGATCACGCAGCTGTTCCGCCGTAAAACTGGTCTGCATCCGCCCGCGGCCCCCTGGTCGGGCAGATTACATCACGCCGGGCGGAACACCATGGCGGCGCCGTTCATGCAGAAGCGCAGGCCGGTCGGGGGCGGGCCATCGGGGAAGACATGGCCGAGGTGGCCGCCGCAATCGGCGCAATGCACCTCGGTCCGCGTCATGAACAGCGAACGGTCGGTGGTGGTGGCGACGCCGCCCTCGACTGGCGCGAAAAAGGAGGGCCAGCCGGTGCCGCTTTCGAATTTCGTGGCGGCATCGAACAGCGGCTTGCCGCAGGCGGCGCAGGCGAAGACACCGGGGCGTTTTTCCGCATTCAGCGGGCTGGTGCCCGGACGTTCGGTGCCGTGCTTGCGCAGCACGCGATAGGCGTCGGGCGACAGCTCCGCCTGCCACTCCGCCTCGGTCTTCTCGACAGGGTAGTCGGTGGCGTCCTGCTTCTTGGTGCCGAACATGCTCATCTCTCGCTCCTCTGTTCAGGCCGCCATCAGATGGGCGTAGCTTTTGCGGGCCTTGGCGACCTTGGGGGCCACCACCGCCATGCAGTAGCCGGACCAGGGGTTGTGGGTGAAGTAGTCCTGGTGTTCCGCCTCTGCCTCCCACACCTTTGGCGCCGGCAGAAGCTCGGTGACCAGCGGCGCGCCCCAGAGATCGGCGGCGGCGGCCATGGCGGCGCGGGCTTCCGGCTCCTGCGCCGGGTCGTGCAGGAAGATCACGCTGCGGTACTGCGGGCCGACGTCATTGCCCTGGCGATCCTTGGTGGTGGGGTCGTGGATGGTGAAAAAGACCTTCAGGATCTCGGCATAGGAGATCACCGCGGGATCGAAATCGATCTGCACCACCTCGGCGTGGCCGGTGCGCTTGCCGCAGACCTGTTCGTAGCTCGGATTGTCCTGATGCCCGCCGGCATAGGCGCAGAAGCAGGATTTGACGCCCCGCATCTTCCGATAGACCGCATCGAGGCACCAGAAACAGCCGCCGCCAAGTGTCGTCCGCTGCAGGCCTTGGGGCAATGGGCCGTCCGTCATGCTGTCCTCCTGGGCTGATCAATTCATGTGGGGCGCCTTGGCGCGCTTGGCAGGGGGCGGATCCCTACCGATCGGAAAAACCCGCGGCTTGCTCAACATTTCAGCCATGTTTTCGCAAAATGCCCCGGCCGGGGCGGGTCGCGCCGCAGCGGCCAGGATCGGGGTTTTGCTGCGTCGGAATCGGCCGATCGGCGGGGTTGCCCGGGTTCTGGGCGCTGTCCATAGTCCGGGCTTCGGTTCCTGTCGGTCGAAGGATACTGTCGATGCAGCACGATGGCTTGGGCGCAGGGGTGTTCGGTCGCCGTGCGGCGCTGGGCGCGGGGTTGGGGCTGGCGACACTGCCGCTGCTGGGCTCCGCGGCGCTGGCCCAGAAACGCTTCGCCGGGCGCGAGATCGTTGCCACCGCCTTTGGCGGCTCCAGCCAGACGCTGATCCAGCAGATGGTCTACGACCGGATCGAGGCCGAGACCGGCGCCAAGGGCACCCAGACGCCGCTGCTCTCCGCCCAGGCCTTCGCCCGCATGCGCGCCGAGGCGCAGGCACCGCAGATCGACCTGTTCATGTTTTCCGGCGGGCAGGAAGGTCCGGCCAAGGCGGGCGGGTTGACCCAGCCGCTGCCGGCCGCGCCGAATTTCGCCAATGTCCCGGCGGCGCTGAAGGACCCCGATGGGCATTGGATCGCCTGGGGGCTGGTGACCGAGGGCATCCTGTACCGCACCGACAAGATCACCACGCCGCCGACCAGCTACAGGGATTTCTTCAAGCCGGAATACGAGGGCCACATCGCCTTCCCCCATGTCACCAACGGCTATGGCACCGATTTCCTGGTGATGCTGGCCCGCGCCTTCGGCGGCAGCGAGGAGAATATCGGCCCGGGGTTCGAGGCGATGAAGCGCATCTCCGGCCGCGCCAATATCTTCCGCTCGGCGGCCGAGGTGCAGACGCTCTTCGCCTCCGGCGACATCTGGATCATGCCCTATGACGGCGCCTCGGCGATGCGCAGCTCCGCGCAGGGCATCCCCGTGGGCTATTCGGTGCCCGAGGAAGGCGCGCCCTTCGTGCTGCTGACCGGCTGCGTCGCCAAACGCAGCCGCAACGCGGATATCGCGAGCGCGGTGCTGGATGCGCATCTGGACCCCGCAGTGCAGGCCGCGATCGCCGCCCAGGTCGGCTGGGCGCCGGTGAATACCGCGACGCAGCTGCCGGCGGATGTCGCGCCCTTCATGGCGCCGACCAGCAAGCTCGCCGAATTCAACCGCGACGTGATCAATGCCGCCCGCCCCGCCTGGACGGAGCGCTTCAGCCGCGAGATCGCCACCCGGTGATGTCGCGCTCCGGCCGGGGGCTGGTCGCCGCCGGCCTGCTGGCGCCGGCGGCGCTGCTGTTCGCCATTCTGTTCGTCTGGCCGCAGCTGGGGCTTTTCGCGCAATCCGTGACACAGCCGGCCCCCTTCGGGCTTGCGGCCTATGAACGCTTCCTGGGGGACGCCTATTACCTCGGCGTGCTCGGCAACAGCCTGGCCCTCGGGGGTTGCGTCACCGTGGTCACGCTGCTGCTGGGCTTTCCGCTGGCGCTGCTGCTGGCGCGGATGGAAAGCCGCTGGGCCGGGCTGCTGCTGCTGCTGACGACCTTCCCGCTCTGGGTCAGCGCCGTGGTGCGCAGCTTCGCCTGGATGGTGCTGTTTTTTCGCGCGGGGGTGGCCAGCCGGCTGTTGCAGGGCACCGGCCTCGTCGCCTCGGACTACCAGCTGCTCGGCAGTTTTACCGGCGTGGTGATCGCGCTGGCGCAGGTGCTGCTGCCGATCATGATCGTCACCCTCTACGCCGTCATCCGCGGCATCGACCGGGACCTGGAGGATGCGGCCATGAGCCTTGGCGCCGCCCCTTCCGTCGCGATGTGGCTGGTGACCCTGCGCCTTGCGCGCGGCGGCGTGCTGGCGGGATCGCTGCTGGTCTTCTCGCTGTCGGTCAGCGCCTTTGCCACGCCGAGCCTGGTCGGCGGCGCGCGGGCGCATTTCATGGCGGTGACGATCTACGAACAGACGCTGGAACTGCTGGACTGGCCCTTTGCCTCGGCGATCTCGGCGATCCTGCTGGCGATCGCGCTGGTGGTGGCGCTGAGCTACGGGCGGCTGCTCGGCGACAACGACGGGGCCGCGCGGTGATCTCGCTGCGCACTCCTTTTGGCTGGGTGTTGCGGTTCCTGGCGGTGGTGACATTCGTCTATCTGCTCGGGCCGCTGGTCGTCATCGTCGCGGCGTCGTTCAGCGACACGGGCTACCTCGCCTTCCCGCCGGAAGGGTTTTCGCTGCGCTGGTATCATTCGGCGCTGGGGGATGCGCGCTACCTCTCCGGCTTCTTCGTCAGCCTGCGGCTGGCCGCGCTGGTGGCCTTCTTCTCGCTGATCCTCGGCACCGCGGCGGCGGTGGCGCTGACGCGTTTCCGCTTCCCGGGCCGCGCCCTGCTGCAGGCGCTGTTCCTGTCGCCGCTGGTGCTGCCGGGGCTGGTGCTGGCGGTGGCGCTGACGGTGTTCTTCTCCACGACGCCGCTGGCGCCGCCGGGGATGCCGCGGCTCGTGGTCTCGCATATGCTGGTCGGCGTGCCGCTGGTGCTGCGGGTGATGCTGCCGGTGCTGCGCCGCGTCGATCGCGCGGTCGAGGAGGCCGCGCAGAACCTTGGCGCCTCGCCGCTGCTGGCGTTTTGCCTGGTGACCCTGCCGGCGCTGCGGCCGGGGCTGTTCGCGGCCGGGGCGCTGGCCTTTATATTCTCCTTCGATGAGGTCGAGATGGCGCTGTTCCTGGGTTCGGCGCGGGAGGCACCGCTGACGGTCGTGCTCTATGGCGCAGCACAGATGGCGATGGACCCGACGGTGGCGGCGGTCTCCTCGATGCTGATCCTGCTGGCGCTGGTGCTGATGCTCGCCCAGCAGCTCTACGCGCAGCGATGAGCGGCAGCGCGGAGCTGGTCCTGGACGGGCTGGCGCGACGCTATGGCGCCACCACCGCCGTGGCGCGCATGGATCTGGCGGTGGCGCCGGGTGAGCTGGTGGCGCTGCTCGGCCCGTCCGGCTGCGGCAAGACCACCAGCCTGCGCATGGTCGCGGGCTTCGTCGAACCCAGCGCGGGGCGCATCCTTCTGCGGGGTCGCGACATCACCGGCCTGCCGCCGCATCGGCGCGACATCGGCATGGTGTTCCAATCCTACGCGCTGTTCCCGCATCTTTCGGTCGCCGAGAACATCGCCTTCGGGCTGAAGCGCCGCGGCGTGCCAAAGCCCGAGATCGCAGCGCGGGTCGCGCGCATGATCGGGCTGCTGCAACTGGATGGGTTGGAGGCGCGGCTGCCCCGCCAACTCTCCGGCGGGCAGCAGCAGCGTGTCGCGGTCGGCCGTGCCCTGGTCATCAACCCTGCCGTGGTGCTGCTGGACGAACCGTTTTCCAACCTCGACGCGCTGCTGCGCGAAGGCACGCGGATCGAGCTGCGCCGGTTGCAGACCGACCTCGGCCTGACCACGCTCTTCGTGACGCATGACCAGGCCGAGGCCATGGCGATCTCCGACCGGATCGCGGTGATGCACCAGGGGCGTCTGGAACAGCTCGGCACCCCGCGCGAGGTCTATGACCGCCCCGCCACGCGCTTCGTCGCGAGCTTCATCGGCCGCGCGAATTTCTTCGAGGCACGGCCGGGGCCGGCGGGCGGGTCGTTCTCCGAAGACGGCATCGCCTTGGCCGCGCCCGCGGCCGCGACCTATGTGCTGCGCCCGGAACACATCCGGCTGGACCAGGACCCGCCGGCGGGGCCCAACGCCGCCGCCGGCACCGTGGAGCTGATGAGTTTTCTCGGCACCGCCGCCCAGGCGGTGCTGCGCCTGCCCGGTGGCCGCGCGCTGCTGGTGGAGGGGCCCGCCGCCCTGGCCGACCACTTCCGCCCGGGCAGCCCGGCCACCGCCCGCTGGTCCCCCAAAGACCTGGTCGCACTTCCCGCGCCGTAGGCGCCCCCAAAGGAACCTCAACATGATGCGTTTCGGCACCGCAGAGGCCGGCCCCGGCGAATTGGCCAAGGGCACCATTGCGCTCGGCGAGGATGCGATCCTGCCGCTGCTCTGCCCCGTCCTGCTCGCGCGCGGCGCGCAGCCGGGGCCGCGGCTCTACATCCAATGCCTGATCCATGGCGGCGAGAATGTCGGGCCGATCGCCGCGGCCCGTTTCCTGCGCTCCCTGGACCTGTCGCGGATGAAGGGCAGCATCGCCTGCCTGCTGGTCGCCAATCCCTTGGGGCAGCGGGTGCTGGGGCGGCTGATCCCGCAGGACGGCACCAACCTCAACCGCATCTTCCCGGGCAATCCGCACGGCAGCGTCGGCGAACAACTGGCCGACCGGCTGCTGGCGTTGGCGGGCGAACAGGGCGGGGATGCGGTCATCGACCTGCACAGCGGCGGCGAACTGACCATCACCGCCTTCTACGTGATCCACGACGCCAAGGGGAACGGCCCGGCGGAACAGGCGGCCCGGACACTCGCGGCCCAGGTCGGCAGCCGCTACCAATGGGGCGCCACCGAGGATTGGATGAACGGCACCTTCCTCAGCCATGTCACGCGCCGCCACGGCAAGCCGACGCTGATCATCGAAAGCGGCGGCGGCGCGCAGGTGCGCGACGAGGATCTGGCGAATTTCGCCATCGCCCTGAATGGCGCGGTGCGGGCGCTGGGGATGCTGCCGGGCGCGCCGCCGGTGGCACAGGACATCCGCTTCGGCGGCAATGCGGTGCATGTGAAATGCACCCGCGGCGGGTTCTGGAAGCCGGCGGTGACGCCGGGCCAGGACATGGCCGGCGGCGACTTCATGGGCGAGATCATCGATATGTACGGGGAGGTTGTGGAGACGATCCTGTGCCCCGCGGCCTCGGCCTGGGTCGGGTCGATCCGCAGGCCCTGGATGCCGCTGCATAATGGGGATCAGGTGGTGGAGGTTGTGGAGAGGCGCTGAGCATTTTCAAGTCGGGTCGTTTCACCCGACGACTCGGAAAATGCGAGAAAACAAGCGAGAGGGCTTTGCCCCCTCGCGCTCCCCCTCCAGGAAACTGAGTTTCCTGGACCTTCCCTTCAGGCTTCCCGGCGGATTTCCAGCAGCTTCGCGCCGGTCAGGCGGATGCCGGCGCATTCCTTGGCGAAGGCCGGCAGGTCCTCCGGGACCATCCGGCCGAACATGGTGACGGGGGTCCAGCCGAGTGGACCGAACACGCGACCGCCGTCGCCATAGAACATCCCAATCTCCCAGAATTCCTCGGCCAGGCCCTTCATCATGTTCGGCGCCTGGTAGAACCACAGCACATCGCCCGGGGTCGGGATCACCGTCTGGTTCTCGCCGGGCAGGCTGGCCGGGTCGAAGGTCTGCGCGGCCGGCGGCAGGCCGATCATGACCTCCGGCCCCGCGAACATCGCATGAAAACACAGCTCCTGGATCGGGGTCTCCAACGCCCCCCAGATCGCCGCCACGGTGCGAGACGCCAGCGCCTCATGCAGTTCGACACGACCGGAAACCCCGGCCTCCACGAAGGTGAAGCGCAGCATACGGGGCATCATGGCATCCTCGGGCGAAGTTTCGGCGGGAGGATCATGCAGCGAAGCGCGGCCGGTCAACCGCGGCCGGTCAACCCCCGTGGCCAACCGGGGGTGGGGTTCGCGCCCATGATCGTGCATACCGGGCCCACGGCCGAGGAGCGGACCATGCCAGAGGGCGCATTGAAGCTGAAATCCGGCCAGGTGGTCGCGCTGCGCCTGTTCGACCTGGCCTATGAGATCGACCTGAAGCGCGCCGAGAGCCTCTGGGCCGAACGCGCGCAAAGCGCCAGCGCACGCAGCCGGCTGGTGCGCACGCCGCCCAAGGCGGTGTCCTTCGGCGTGCCGCCGCTGGCGCTGGACCTCGGCCCGGTCGCCATTGAGATCGGCGGCGCCCCGGTGACGGTGGCGGCCAGCGTCCGCCTCTATGATTTCGGCATCGCCGCCTTCGCTTTGCGCCTGCCGGTCGAGGATATGGGCTGGGATGCCTATGTCCGGTTGGTGAATGCGATGGACATCGCGGTCGGCCCCGCGGCGCCCACCGCCATCTGGACCGAATTCCTGGCGCAGATGCGCCAGCAGCTGGGCGAGGCGCTGGAGCGGCCGAGCGCCGCCCCCCTGCAGGAAGACTATCTGCTGGCCGTGGTCGACGGCTTCGACATCCCGCTGACCGCTGATGCCCTGCAGGAGCGTGCCGACCTCATCCCGCTACTCTCCGGCGAATCGCGGCCGCTGGCTGAGGGGGCGAGGCGCGACCTGCTGCGCCACCGCTTCTCCTACTATCCCGACGACCTCGCGGTGATCACCTGGGATCGCGCCTTCATCTACGAGCCGCAGCGGGAAACCGATGTCGCCGACGTGCTGGAGATCGCCAATGCGCAGCTGCTGGAAATGCGCACCTACGACGAGCTGCTGGACGACGAGCTGCCGCGCATGCGCGATCTCGTGGAAGCGGCGCGGCGGCGGACCAACCTGCTGGCCTCGCGCCGCTACGCCAGGCTCGCGCGGCGGCTGCACATGCTGGTCGCCGAGGTCACCGAGCTTGCCGAGCGCGTCGACAACGCCTTGCAGGTGACCGAGGACGTCTACCTCGCCCGCGTCTATGCCGCGGCCATGGATCTGTTCCGCGTGCCCAATGTCAGCGCGGCGGTGGATCGCAAGCTGACCATCATCCGCCAGACCTATACCGCCCTGCACAGCGAAGCCGCCGGCGGCCGCGCCGAGGTGCTGGAAATCGCCATCCTGGTCCTGATCGCCTTCGAGATCGTGCTGTCCCTGGTCCGCCACTGATACCAAACGGTCATCCAAAACTTGCGCTGGCGCTGGTTGAGTGTGGGTGCCGGCGGGCTAGGCTGCGCTCTCGTCATCGGGAGCCGCCGGAACATCCAGGGTCTGTCCGCCATCGAACTGCGTCATGCGGCGGTCCCGGGCCGGCTGCGACTGCGGCTGCCCGCCTTGCGGGGTGCGGCCGCGGCGGCGGCGGCGCTGGAGCACCGGCTGCGGGCGAGCATCGGCATCCATGCCGCCTCGGTCAGCGCGGTCACCGGATCGGTGCTGCTGCATCACGCGGCCGATCTGGATGCCGAGGCGCTGGCGCGGCTGGTGGCGGAACTGCACGGCCAGCCCGTGCCGGCGACAGCCCCCTCCCAGGCCGCCAGTCACCAAGGCACCCGCCACCAAGCCCCAGGCCACCAAGCTCCAGGCCACGAAGCCGGCCCCGACGCCCCGCCGCCCTGGCATGCCCTGGCCCCCGCCACCCTGCCGGCCGAGGTCGCGACCCCGCCGCAGACCGGGCTGACCGCCACCGAAGCGGCGGCACGGTTGCTGCGTTTCGGCCCCAACCTGCTGGCGCGGCCGAGACCGCGCGGGATCGCCGCGGTCTTCGCGGCCGAATTCACCTCGCTGCCGGTGGCGTTGCTGGGCGCTTCGGCGGTGGTGTCGCTGGCGACCGGGGGGCTCGCGGATGCGTTGGTGATCCTCGGCGTGGTGGTGGCCAATGCCATCATCGCCACCGCCACCGAACGCCAGGCCGAACGCATCATCCTGGCGCTGGACGAGGATGTGCTCGGCGTCGTGCCGGTACTGCGCGACGGCGCGCGAACGACCCTGCTGCCCGAGGCGCTGGTGCCCGGCGACATCCTGCTGGCCGAACCCGGCACCCTGGTCCCCGCCGATGCAAGGCTGCTGACCGCGCGTGAGCTGACCGTCAATGAATCCGCCCTGACCGGCGAAAGCCTGCCCGTGCAGAAATCCGCCGAGGCTGAGATCGCGGCCGAGGCGCCGCTGGCCGAACGCAGCACCATGCTGTTCCGCGGCACCGCGGTGACCGGCGGCGCCGGCCGCGCCGTGGTGGTGGCGACCGGGCAATCGACCGAGATCGGCCGCATCCAGACCCTGCTCGGCACCGTCCGCCCGCCCGAAACGCCGATCCAGCACGAGCTGGACAGCCTGGGCCGCCGGCTGGTCTGGGTGAATGGGGCGATCTGCCTCGGCGTGCTCGGCCTGGGCCTGTTTCGTGGCCGGGCGCTGCTGCCGACCCTGCGCAGCGCGATTTCCCTGGCGGTTGCGGCGGTGCCGGAAGGGCTGCCCGCCGTTGCCACCACCACCCTGGCCGTCGGCATCCGCCAGATGCTGCGGGAGGGGGTGCTGGTGCGCCGCCTGGGCGCGATCGAGACGCTCGGCTCGGTACAGGTGGTGTGCCTGGACAAGACCGGCACGCTCACGCGCAACCTGATGGCGGTGGTCGCGGCACGGCTCCCGGCCGGCGCCTGCACCGCCGATGCCGATGCGCTGCACCCCGCGGCCGAGGTCGATGCCGATCGCGCGCAGGCGGAAGCCCGAAAGCTCTTCGAATTGGCCGCGCTGTGCAGCGATGTGACGCTGGAGGCGACCGGCCTCGTGGGCTCGCCGACCGAGGCGGCGCTGGTGCGCATGGCCCAGACCCTCGGCACCGATGTCGCCGCATTGCGCGCGGCGCATCCGAAGCTCGCCGCGACCCCGCGTGCGGAGGGGCGCAAGCGCATGGCGACCTGGCATGCCACCCCCGGCGGCGGGCGGCTGCTGGCGGTGAAGGGCGATCCGGTGGAGGTGCTGGCGCTCTGCGACCGCCGTCTCGATGGTGCCGGCGTGGCGGCGCTGGGCGATGCCGAACGCACCGCCATCCGCACCGCCAATGATGCCATGGCCGGCGGCGCGCTGCGCGTGCTCGGCGTCGCCTATGCCGAGGGCGATGCCGATCCGGAGGAGGCGGGGCTGGTCTGGTGCGGCCTGGCCGGGATCGCCGATCCGCTGCGCCAGGATGCCAAGGCCGCGATCGCGACCCTGCATGCCGCCGGCGTGCGCACCGCGATGATCACCGGCGACCAGGCCGCGACAGCCATCGCCATTGCGCGCGAGCTGGACCTGTCCGGCGGCCCCGAGATCAGCGTGCTGGAGGCCGGCCAGTTCGACACCGCGCGGCCGGAAGTGCTGGCCGCCCTGGCCCCGCGCGCGCATGCCTTCGCCCGGGTCAGCCCGGCCCAGAAGCTGCAGGTGGTGCGCGCCCTCCAGGCCGGCGGCGGGATCGTCGCCATGACCGGCGACGGGGTGAATGACGGCCCCGCCCTGCGCGCGGCCAATGTCGGCATCGCCATGGGTGTCGGCGGCACCGAGGTCGCCCGCCAGGCCGCCGACATCGTTCTGGCCGGCGACGAGCTGGACGGGATCTTGCGCGCGCTCGCCCTGGGCCGGTCGGTGACCGGAAATATCCGCAAGGTGCTGCGCTACCTGACCTCGACCAACCTGTCGGAGAGCCTCGTGATGCTGGGGGCTGCGGCGATCGGCCTGCCGGAACCGCTGTCGCCGATGCAGCTGCTCTGGCTGAACCTGCTGTCCGATGTCGCCCCGGCCTTGGCGCTGGGGCTGGACCCACCGGAGGGCGACGAGCTGCAACAGCCCCCGCGCCCGGCGGGCGCACCCTTGCTGGGCACCCGCGATCTGGCCCGCATCGGGCGCGAAGGCACGGTGATTGCGGTCGCCGCGCTGGCGGCGCAGCATTTCGGGGGGGCCGGCCCGGCGGGGGGCGCCGCCTCCTTCCATGCGATCACCTTGGCGCAGCTGCTGCATGCCCTGGCCTGCCGCTCCGACCACCGCGGGCTGGCCGCGACCCTGACCGGGAGCAAGCCCAACCCCCTGCTGCTCGGCGCGGCTGGTGGCGGCATCGCCTTGCAGGTGGTGGCGCAGGCGGTGCCGGGGCTGCGACGGTTTTTAGGCCTCGGCGCGCTCACCCCCGGTGGCATGCTGGTGGCGGTGGCCGCCGGCATCGGCAGCCTGGTGGTGAATGAGGCGATCTCCGCCGCGGCGAGGAACGGGAGGCAGGCGTGATGGATGAACAGCTTTTCGTTTCGGAATCCGTGACCCCGGGCCATCCCGACAAGCTCTGCGACGGCATCGCCGATGCGGTGGTGGATGCGCTGCTGCGCCAGGACCCGCGCGCCTCGGCCGAGGTCGAATGCGCGGTGGCCAGCGGCATCGTCTTCCTGGCCGCGCGGGTCGCGGCGCACGCCGCCGTGGACATGCCGGCGATCGCCCGCGAGGTGCTGGCCGAGGCGGGCTACCTCGGCGCCAGCGGCTTTGACGCGCGACGTTGCAGCATCCTGACCAGCCTCACCGATGTGCCGATCGACCCCATCGACGCCGATGCCGATGCGCAGGCCGCGGACGAGCACCTCAACGCCTTCGGCTTCGCCTGCGACGACACCGCGGTGCTGATGCCGATGCCGATCATGCTGGCGCATCGGGTGGCGCGGGCCTTCGATGCCGCGCGGGCCTCCGGCGCCCTGGGGGCGATGTCGCCCGATGCCAAGGCCCAGGTGGCGGTGCTCTACCGCGACGGGCGGGTGGCCGGCATCGGCGGCGTGACCCTGGTCTGCGGCGGCGAGCCCGAGGCGTTGGCCGCTTTGCCCGGGCGGTTGCGGGAGGCGGTGCTGACCCCGGCCTTTGCCGGTGGGCCGCTGGCCTTGCCCGAGGATTGCCCGGTGCTGGTCAATCCGGGCGGGGTGCGGCGCGGCGGCGGGCCGGCGACGCATCCGGGGCTGACCGGGCGCAAGCCTGGCATCGACACCTATGGCGAGTTCTCCCGCCAGCCGCAGGCGGCGCTATCGGGCAAGGACCCGGGCAGCATCGACCGGCTCGGCGCCTATGCCGCGCGCTGGGCGGCCAAGAACATCGTCGCGGCCGGGCTGGCGAGGCGCTGCGAGGTGCATCTCTGCTACGCCGCGGGGCAGGCGGCGCCGGCCAGCCTGCGGGTGCACAGCCAAGGCACCGGCCTCATGCCGGATTCGATGCTGGCGGCGCGGCTGGCGGCGCTGGCCGATTTCCGCCCCGGGCCGCTGCTGCGGCGGATGCGGCTGCGCGAAAGAGTGGCCGAGGCGCCGCCGCCGGGGTTCTGCCGCGCCCTGGCCGCCTATGGTCACGTCGGGCGGGAAGGGCTGCCCTGGGAAGCGCTGGATATCGCCGAGGCGCTGCGGGGCTGATTGGAGCCAGGCGGCGTGCCCATGAGGGCGGCACCAAAACCCTGGCGCATCGCCTCCTGCCCCAGCATCAGCGCGTAATAGGCGAGGGTGAGGGCCGGGGGCAGCGCCTCCTTGCGCAGCAGTTGCAGCGCCGCGAGCCCGGCGGTTGCGACCGCCCCGGCGGCGGGCAGCAGCCCCTCCGGCAGGGTCGGCGATGCCGCTTCGGCCGGGGGCGGGGCATCGGCCGGCAGGAACAATCCGGCGGCCGCGGCGCTTGCCAGCAGCGCTTCCGGCGTATTGCCGTGCTGGATCAGCAGGCTGCCGGTGAGGCCGGTCGCCCGCGCGGTCGCGACGCCTGGCAGGCCCGCCACCGCCAGGGCCAGGGCGGAAAGCCGGTCGAGATCGCCCTGCAGTTCCGGCAGCCGCAGCCGCAGTCGCCCCGGCAGGCTGTGGACGACATGGGCGGCGGGCGGTTCAGCCATCGGTCGAGGCACGCGCGACGGCCGCGGCCCGGGCGGCGGCAACCGCCGCGCTGGCTGCGGCGCTGGCAGCCGTGCTGGCCGCTGCTGGCGGCGCGGCGGTGGCGGGGGCCTCGGCCGGAGCGGTGGCGATCTCATGCTCGACCTCGGCGACCAGGTCGCTGGCGGCCTCGGCGGCTTCGGCGGCGGCGATGCGCAGCTGGCTGTAGCCGATGAGGGCGGTCTTCAGGGCTTCCTTCGCCGTGGGCCGGGCGGCGCGGACGACCTGGGGCATCAGGCCGGGCGCCGCAGCGGCAACACCAAGCCCGACCGCGATGCCGGCACCAAAAAGCAGGAGGGGAACCATGTGTAACATTACTCCTGGGCAAGCGGTTGAGCCGGACGGTAGCGCAGGTGGTGGCCGCCCCACTATGTTTCGGCCGATGACAGCGCCGGAGATTGGCACATGACAAGCACCGACAAGACAGGCAAGGCGCTGCGGGCACAGGCGATCCTGGACCTTGGCGAGGGCGAGCCCAAGGTGATGGATTTCGATGCCGTCAGCATCGGCACCGAAGATCCCGAAAACCTCGTGGTCGCGCTGGCCGATGCGCAGGGGCGCACGCTGACGCTGCTGCTGCCGCGACGAGAGGTCAAAGCCCTGTTCAACTGGCGCATGCTGATGTCGCTCTGACCGGTCGGACTGTTCGGCCGGCAGGCTGCGTCGGGCTTGATCCGGCTGCCTTGCGGCAGATCAAGGCAAGGCCCGGGGCCGCATGCCTTGCTTCCGCGCTTGGGTTGTCCGGTCGCGCGAAGGAAGAAGAAAAATGGAGACGAACCGTCCCATGCAGGAGGTCATCATGCGCCGGGTGCCCGTGACCATGGGCCCCGAGGCCAGCGTGCGCGACGCCTGCTGCCGAATGCGCGACAACCGCATCGGCGCGGTACTGGTGACCGATCCCGGCGGGCATCTGCTGGGCATCTTCACGGGCCGCGACGCGATCGTGCGGATGCTGGCCGAAGGGCGCGATGCGACGCGCACGACCCTGGCCGAGGTGATGACGCCGAAGCCCGACACCATGGGCCCGCGGGCCCGCGCGGTAGACGCGCTGCAGCTGATGCGCGACGGCGGTTTTCGGCACATCCCGGTGGTCGATGGCGACAAGCTGCTCGGCGTCGTGTCCCGGGGGGACTTCCAGGCCTCGGAACAGGCGCAGCTGGAAGCGGACACGCATCTGTGGGAGCGGCTGTAGGGCGCGGCGACGCGGCGGATCAGCGCCAGCGCCTCATCGATCTCGGTCGAGTTCAGCCTGGCATTGACCTCGTCCAGCAGGATCAGCCGCGGCTTCATGGCCAGGGCGCGGACCAGTTCCAGGCGTTTGCGACGCGCCAGGGTCAGGGTCGCGGCGGGATGGTCGGCAAGATCGTCGAGCTTCACGAAGACGAGGCTTTCGCGCGCTCGCCAGGGTCGTCGCGAGATATCCTCGCCGGCGAAGACGACCTTGCCCGCGGTCGCCGCATGACGCCGGTGACGACATTGAGGAGCGTGGTCTTGTCGGGGCAAGCCTGTCCCGGCGCCGCCGCGGGTGGCACGCGGGTTTCGGTCGGCGTCGTCGCCGTTGTCGACGGCGTCTGCATGGGCTTCACTTACTTTGCCTCATCAGGAGAATGCCGGCGCATGGCACCGACCATCGACGTACCTTCCGCCGGTTTCCGTTTCATGCCTGGTGTCTTTCAATATTCCTGCGGCGTGGTCGCGATGCCTGGGTTCCGCATCGAACGCACGCGCTTCGCCGAGCCGGTGCCGATGGCCGCGGGCTGGCAGCGCATCGCGGCGCATCTCGATGCCATCGGCCGTCCGCGCGAGGCCTTCTGCGCCTGCGAACTGCGTTCGCCCGAGCCGTTTTCCGAAGCGGGGTTCCTCGACTTCAACCAAGCCTATGCCGCCGTGCTCGCGGAATGGGGCATACTGCGCAATGGCGAAAACCCGGTGGCGCGCAGCAATGTCTGCCCCGAGATCGCGCCGCCGGCCGAACCCGGCTTTCACGCCTTCAGCTACACGGTGCCGGAGCAAGGCGCGCCGCTGTCCTTCATCGTCGCGGGCAGCGGCGAGTCCGAGGAGGGCCACGCCAACTACCGCGACTACACCGTGGCGCCGGGCGACACCTCGCCCGCCGGGGTGCTGGCCAAGGCGCGCTGGGTGCTGGCGGAAATGGAACGGCGCATGGCGGCGCTCGGCGGCAGCTGGGCCGGGACCACGGGGGTTAACATCTACACCGTCTTCGACATCCACCCCTTCCTGGCCGAGGAGCTGGTGGCTCGGGGTGCGGCGCGGCATGGCGCGACCTGGCAGTTCTGCCGCCCGCCGGTGGCCGGGCTCGACTACGAGATGGATTGCCGGCGCGTGGCCATGGAGCGGGTGCTGTTCTAGCCACGCCCGCCGCGTGACCGGTCCTTACTTGTTACGCCACGCGAGTTTGGGTAAACCCGGGCCGCGTTCCATGCCATGTCTCGACCCGAAGGCCAACGTTGGGCCAGCTCGACGTTAAAGGTTCGAATTATTTTCTTGTCACATCGAAGCCCCCGTTCTGCAGCGCCTGCCGCGGCTTTCCTTATCGGCTTCCAGCGGCCCGGGCGGGCGGCCGTGACGGCGCTTGCCATCGGCCTCAGCCTGATGCCGGGGCGCCTGACCGCCCGGACCGCACTGGGCCCGGTGGCCCCGGCGGGCGTGCAGGCCCCGGTGGTCGCGCCGGTCGCGGAAACCTCGCCGGCCCCGGTGGTCCCGGCGGGGGAGGGCGTGCAGGGCCAGCTTGCCGCAGCCGAAGAGCCTGCGCCGGGCGCCCCCTCCGAGGCTTCGGCGCGCCAGGCCGCTGTCGCGCTGCTGCTGTCGCGGGCGAATTTCTGGCGCGCGCAGAACCGTCCCGACATGGCGCTGCAGGCGCTGGAGCGGGTGCTGCAGGTGGAACCCGAAAACCTTGCGGCCCTGGGCGCCGCGGCGGAGATCGCGGCTGAACAGGGCGACCAGGCCGCCTCGCAGGACTATCTGTGTCCTGAATCTGAAATTCGCTATAGGCGCGATTCGCGAGGTTCTGCCAGCGTTGCGGAGTTGGTGTGTGGCGGATGGCAAGG
>Ga0255334_1000343_pt1 | contig 41827 bp, 38 predicted proteins | sample EtOH5_35cm_T3_12_FD_202080 | JGI IMG/M metagenome (GOLD analysis project Ga0255334, IMG submission 202080) | Sandy soil microbial communities from University of British Columbia, Vancouver, Canada - EtOH5_35cm_T3_129 | ecosystem: Engineered > Artificial ecosystem > Sand microcosm > Unclassified ... | reverse complement strand
AAGCCGTTAAGGCTGCCGAGAAGGCCTTGCATGAGCGGGGCGCGGAATTCGATTACGGTTCTGCTGCCGCACGTCTGGCCGAGGCTGCAGCTCAGCTGCGCACCGTCCAGCAGATCCGCAAGAAGTTCGGCCACTAACAGGCCATCACTTGTTGCGCGATTGATTAAAAAGGGTAGCCTCGGCTACCCTTTTTTCTTTTCCGATTTTCATAACCTGGTCGCAGCCGCTGACCACCCAGGATTGGTAGCCAGTCATGTCTCTTGAAATCGTTATCCTCGCTGCTGGTCAGGGCACTCGCATGCGTTCGGCGTTGCCGAAAGTGCTGCACCCGATTGCCGGCAATTCGATGCTTGGCCATGTTATCCACAGCGCGCGGCAACTTGATCCACAGCGCATCCACGTGGTGATTGGCCACGGTGCCGATGCCGTTCGTGAACGTCTGGCGGCGGATGATCTGAATTTCGTCCTGCAGGACAAACAGTTGGGTACTGGCCATGCGGTAGCTCAAGCCGTGCCATTCATTGAGTCCGACACCGTTTTGATTCTCTACGGCGATGTGCCGTTGATCGAAGTCGAGACTCTTCAGCGCCTGCTCAAGCACGTTGCACCGCAGCAATTGGGCTTGCTGACCGTCGAGCTGGATGACCCGACCGGCTATGGCCGCATCGTCCGCGATGCTGCCGGCAAGGTCACGGCGATCGTTGAGCAGAAAGACGCCAGCGAAGCCGAGCGCGCGATCACTGAAGGCAATACCGGCATCCTGGCGCTGCCGTTCGCGCAGTTGGGTGGCTGGATGAGTCGTCTCTCCAACAATAACGCCCAGGGCGAGTACTACCTGACTGATGTGATTGCCATGGCGGTCAGCGATGGTTTGGTCGTCGCGACCGAACAGCCTCACGACGCGATGGAAGTGCAGGGCGCCAACGATCGCAAGCAGCTCTCCGAACTCGAGCGTCACTATCAATTGCGTGCGGGTCGTCGTTTGATGGCTCAAGGCGTGACCCTGCGTGACCCTGCGCGTTTCGACGTGCGTGGTGACGTCACTGTCGGCCGCGATGTGCTGATCGACATCAACGTGATCCTCGAGGGCAAAGTCGTCATCGAAGACGACGTGGTGATCGGTCCTAACTGCGTGATCAAGGACAGCACCCTGCGTAAAGGTGTGGTGATCAAGGCCAACAGTCATATCGAAGGCGCAATTCTCGGTGAAGGCAGTGACGCCGGACCATTCGCCCGTCTGCGTCCCGGCACAGTGCTGGAGGCTCGCGCCCATGTGGGTAACTTTGTCGAGCTGAAAAACGCTCATATGGGCGAAGGCGCCAAGGCCGGTCACCTCGCGTACTTGGGCGATGCCGAAATCGGCGCGCGCACTAACATTGGTGCCGGCACCATCACCTGCAACTATGACGGTGCCAACAAGTGGAAAACCGTCTTGGGCGAAGATGTGTTCATCGGTTCCAACAACTCGTTGGTAGCGCCTGTGGATATCTCTAATGGTGCAACCACCGCTGCCGGATCGACCATTACGCAGAATGTGGATAACGCACAATTAGCGGTGGGCCGTGCGCGCCAGAAGAACATCGATGGCTGGAAGCGGCCGGAGAAAATCAAAAAGGGGTAAGTTATCCACATCCTTGTAGGCGCGGGCTTGCTACCGATTGCGGTTGACCTGATGCATCGAGTCTTCCCGGATCGCCAGCAAGCCGGCGCCGACAATGCTTTATCCACAGATCTTTTTTATCGCCTCCCGCTTGACGAAGTTTCGCTGGTAGGTTTTGATTGCTTCCGTTATCTTTCGAATCGAAACTTACCAAGTCATGTCGAAACGCAATACTCCACAACGCCGCCACAATATCCTCGCCTTGCTCAATGAGCAGGGGGAAGTCAGTGTGGATGAGTTGGCCAAGCGCTTCGAAACCTCGGAAGTTACGATTCGCAAGGATCTGGCGGCACTCGAAAGTCATGGCTTGTTGCTACGCCGTTACGGCGGTGCCGTCACCATGCCCCAGGAGTTGGTGGCCGATATCGGTCAGCCGGTATCCAAATACAAGCAGGCCATCGCCCGCGCTGCTGTCACGCGAATTCGCGAGCATGCACGGATCATCATCGACAGCGGCAGCACCACCGCTGCGATGATCCCCGAACTGGGTCAGCAACCAGGCTTGGTGGTGATGACCAATTCCCTGCACGTCGCCAACGCTCTGAGCGAACTCGAACACGAACCGGTGTTGTTGATGACGGGCGGCACCTGGGATCCGCATTCCGAATCCTTTCAGGGGCAGGTCGCCGAACAGGTTCTACGCTCGTACGATTTCGACCAATTGTTCATCGGTGCCGATGGCATCGATCTGGTGCGCGGTACTACTACCTTCAATGAATTGCTGGGACTGAGCCGCGTAATGGCCGATGTCGCCCGCGAAGTGATTGTGATGGTCGAGGCCGACAAGATCGGCCGCAAGATTCCCAACCTGGAACTGCCCTGGAGCAGTGTCCATACCCTAATTACCGATGATCGCCTGCCGCAAGATGCACGTGATCAGATTCAGGCCCGCGGCATCAATTTGATTTGCGCGGCTGTCAGTCAGGAGAAATAGCATGTGTGGAATTGTCGGCGCAGTCGCAGAACGTAATATCACCGCCATCCTGCTCGAAGGCCTCAAACGCCTGGAATACCGTGGCTATGACAGCGCCGGTGTGGCGGTTTTCACCAATGATGCCAAGATCGAGCGCATGCGTCGCCCAGGCAAAGTCAGCGAGCTGGAACTGGCACTCGAAGCGGAGCCGCTGGTCGGTCGCCTCGGTATCGCCCACACTCGTTGGGCGACACACGGTGCGCCGTGCGAGCGTAATGCTCACCCGCATTTCTCCGGTGACCTGGCGGTGGTGCACAACGGCATCATCGAGAACCACGAAGCCCTGCGCGAACAACTCAAGGCGCTGGGTTACGTGTTCACCTCGGACACTGACACCGAAGTCATCGCGCACCTGTTGAATCACAAACTCAAGGATCTGCAGGATCTGACCGTGGCGCTCAAGGCCACCGTCAAAGAGCTGCACGGTGCTTACGGTCTGGCCGTGATCAGTGCTGATCAACCGGATCGCCTGGTCGCTGCCCGCAGTGGCAGCCCGTTGGTGATCGGTCTGGGTCTGGGGGAAAACTTCCTCGCTTCCGACCAGTTGGCCCTGCGTCAGGTCACTGACCGCTTCATGTACCTGGAAGAAGGCGATATCGCCGAAATTCGTCGCGATAGCGTGCAGATCTGGGACGTCAGTGGCAAAGAAGTCGTACGTGAAACGGTGCAGTACCGTGACGGCGCCGAAGCGGCCGACAAGGGCGAATTCCGCCACTTCATGCTCAAGGAAATCCACGAACAACCGGCCGTTGTGCAGCGCACCCTCGAAGGTCGTCTGAGCCCGAACGGTGTGCTGGTACAGGCGTTCGGTCCACAGGCTGCCGAGCTGTTCGCCAAAGTACGTAACGTACAGATCGTCGCTTGCGGCACCAGCTACCACGCCGGCATGGTTGCCCGTTACTGGCTCGAAGAACTGGCCGGCATTCCTTGCCAGGTCGAAGTCGCCAGCGAATTCCGCTACCGCAAAGTGGTGGTGCAGCCCGACACCCTGTTCGTGACCATTTCCCAGTCCGGCGAAACCGCCGACACGCTGGCTGCGCTGCGCAACGCCAAGGAACTGGGTTTCCTCGCCAGCCTGGCTATCTGCAACGTCGGCATCAGCTCGCTGGTGCGTGAATCCGACCTGACTCTGCTGACGCATGCCGGTCGTGAAATCGGCGTGGCATCGACCAAAGCGTTTACCACTCAACTGGTCGGCCTGCTGTTATTGACCCTTTCCCTGGGCCAGGTTCGCGGCACATTGGCCAAAGGCGTCGAAGCCACCCTGGTCGAAGAACTGCGTCGCTTGCCAACGCGTCTTGGCGAAGCTCTGGCGATGAACAGCACCGTGGAAAAAATCGCCGAGCTGTTCGCCGAGAAGCATCACACGCTGTTCCTTGGACGTGGCGCGCAATTCCCGGTGGCGATGGAAGGAGCCTTGAAACTCAAGGAGATTTCCTACATCCACGCCGAGGCCTATCCGGCCGGCGAGCTGAAACATGGCCCGTTGGCGCTTGTGGATAACGACATGCCCGTGGTGACCGTGGCGCCGAACAACGAACTGCTGGAGAAGTTGAAGTCCAACCTCCAGGAAGTCCGCGCTCGTGGCGGCCAACTGATCGTCTTCGCCGACGAGCAGGCCGGCATGACCAACGGCGAAGGCACCCATGTTGTGCACATGCCGCACATCCACGACATCCTGTCGCCGATCCTCTACACCATTCCGCTGCAGTTGCTGTCGTACTACGTCGCGGTGCTGAAAGGCACGGACGTTGACCAGCCGCGTAACCTGGCGAAGTCGGTGACGGTGGAATAAAGTTATCCACAGATGAAACAAGGGGCGAGGTCGCTGTCATGGACAGGACCTTGCCCCTTTTACATTCAGCTCAGAATTTTTCCGCGATCAACCGCAGTGGATAATTCGGTTCTTTATAACTGCCCGGTTTCTGCCGTTTGGGCAACTTCACGGCTTCCCTCGGAACTTCCTTGTAAGGAATGCGACTGAGCAGGTCGGTGATGATGTTCAGGCGAGCCCGTCGCTTGTCATTCGAGTTGGCCACTAACCACGGGGCATGTTCGGTGTCGGTCATCTTGAACATGTCGTCACGTGCGCGCGAATAGTCATACCAGCGGCTGTAGGACTTGAGATCCATGCCGGTGAGCTTCCAGATTTTGCGTCCGTCCTTGATGCGAGCCTGAAGCCGTCGTGTCTGCTCCTCCGGACTCACTTCCAGCCAGTACTTGATCAGAATGACACCTGAATCGACGATCGCGCGCTCGACTAGAGGGATGGCCTTCAGGAAGCTATCCACTTGTTCCTGGGTGCAGAACCCCATCACCCGCTCCACGCCCGCACGGTTGTACCAACTGCGATCGAAGATCACCACTTCGCCAGCCGCCGGCAGATGCGGCAGGTAGCGCTGCACATACATCTGACTTTTCTCGCGTTCTGTCGGCGCACTGAGTGCAATCACCCGGAAGACCCGCGGGCTCACCCGCTCGGTCAACGCCTTGATGGTCCCGCCCTTGCCAGCACCGTCGCGCCCTTCAAAAACGACGCACACCTTGATGCCCTTGTGTCGCACCCATTCCTGCAACTTGACGGTTTCGACGTGCAGTTCGCGCAGCGCTTTCAGGTAGTCTTTGTTGCTCATTTTCGGACTGTCAGCCATTTGTGGCTTTCGTGCCCGCTTCTTGTCCTTCGCCATGACCAAGACCTCTCTGTCTCCCGGTCATGTCAGACTAGGTCGTTTTCGACGTCGCGCTCAAATTTGAGCCTGACGGTTGCTTTTTTTTTGAATGGAGGACATGCCCGGTGGACCGATTTCAGGAAATGCAGGTCTTCGCCGCCGTTGCCCAGGAACAAGGCTTTTCGGCGGCGGCGCGGCGTTTGGGCATGTCGGCGGCCAGTGTCACCCGTGCAGTGGCGGCGCTGGAAAAACGCATCGGCACGCTGTTGCTGACCCGCACCACGCGCAGCGTGTACCTGAGCGAGGCAGGCCAGCGGTATCTCGAAGATTGCAGGAGGATTCTCGCCGAGGTGCAGGAAGCGGAGGATTCGGCAGCGGGCAGCCACGCCGAGCCCCGCGGGCAACTAACTGTTACGGCGCCAGTATTGTTTGGCGAAATGTTCGTCACCCCAGTGATGGTGGATTACCTGACGCAGTTCCCTGAAGTCTGCATCAATGCGGTGCTGGTTGACCGAGTGATGAGCATGGTAGAGGAGGGGATTGATGTTGCCGTGCGCATTGGTGAGTTACCCGACAGCAATCAGCACGCCATTCGTATCGGTGAAGTACGGCGGGTGATCTGTGGTTCTCCGCGGTTTCTGGCGGCAAACGGCAGGCCTGTACATCCGCAAGATCTGGCGCACGCACCGATCGTTGCAACGTCGGCTATCGGCCAGCAGAGAAGCTGGCCATTTCTGGTTGCAGGCGAGTCATTCAGTGTTCGGCCGGAGCCACGCCTGGTGGTGACGGCGAATCAAGCGGCCGTCAACGCTGCGTGCCTGGGGTTAGGGTTCACCCGTGTCCTGTCTTATCAAGTCTCGAGCAAATTAGCATCGGGCGAGCTGGAAATTGTGCTGGAGGACTTTGAATTGCCGCCATTGCCCATTCATGTGGTGTATCAGGGCGGACGCAATGCCCCGGCGCGGATTCGAAGTTTTGTCGACTACGCGGCGAAAGCGCTGAGGGAACACTCGGCCTTGAACGGCTGAGTGTTTATTGCTCAGGCTGAAATAATTGATTGCGTTTGCTGACTATTCTGTCGTTTTGATTGTGGGTGGAAGATGACTTCCATCGCGCTGATCTCCCGAACGGCGCTACCACCCAGTGGAGTCGACCATGCAAGCGATCAAACTTTATAACTTCCCGCGTTCCGGCCATGCGCACCGTGTGGAACTGATGTTATCCCTGCTGCAACTGCCGACCGAGCTTATCCTGGTCGATCTGGCCAAAGGTGCGCACAAACAGCCGGAGTACCTGGCAATCAACCCGTTCGGACAGGTTCCTGCCATCGACGACCAAGGCATGGTGCTGGCTGATTCCAATGCGATTCTGGTTTACCTGGCGCAAAAATATGGCAACGGTCGCTGGCTGCCAGCCGACCCGGTTGGCGCGGCGAAGGTTCAACGATGGTTGTCTGTGGCTGCCGGCCCGATTGCCTTTGGTCCGGCCAGGGCAAGACTGATCACTGTATTTGGTGCGGCTTATAACGCTGAAGAGGTGATTGCTTACTCTCACATCTGGCTCAAACAGATCGATCAGGAGCTGGCTGCTTCGCCTTATCTGGTTGGCACCGAACCGACCATTGCCGACGTCGCGGCCTACAGCTACATCGCCCATGCGCCCGAAGGCAATGTGTCGCTCGAAGACTACGCCAACGTACGAGCCTGGCTGACGCGTATCGAAGCCTTGCCTGGTTTTGTCGGTATGCCGCGCACCGTCGTCGGCCTGCAAAAAACTGCCTGATGCTGCGGCCCGACATCGTTGGGCCGTCCACACTGCGCCTGTCGCGCAGAGGAGAAGCCGTTATGGACCGTTCACCTTGGCACGTTGGCGAGAAACAGTTGCAGGCACACGTCGGTGTTGCCGAGCGAATGGAGACGTTGGGTCGTAGGGTGGTTCGCACCGAGATGCCGGACCAGCACCGCACGTTCTATGAGCAACTGCCGTTCATGCTGTACGGCGCAGTGGACGCCGACGGCAACCCTTGGGCCAGCATTCTTGAAGGGCCACCGGGTTTCGCTCACTCGCCCGAGCCGGATGCGTTGCTGTTCAACAGCCTGCCGGGGGCGGATGATCCTGCGCAGTTGGTCGATGGCGCGGCGATCGGTCTGTTGGGGATAGAACTGCATACCCGGCGGCGCAACCGCCTCAATGGTCGCGTCGGTGCCGTAACGGCAAAGGGGTTTGCTGTAACGGTCGAACAGTCCTTCGGCAACTGCCCGCAATACATTCAATTGCGGCAGTTTCGCTCGGTGCCGCTGGCGGATCCGGCGACGCGCATTGCTCAACACCTGAACGGCCTGGATGACGCGGCCAAAGCCGTGATCACCGCCGCCGATACCTTCTTCGTCGCGAGTTATGTGGATATTGATGGCCAGCGCTCAGTGGACGTTTCACACCGTGGCGGCCAGTCCGGTTTCGTACGGGTGGAAGGCAATCGCCTGACCATCCCGGACTTCGCCGGCAACCTGTTCTTCAATACCCTGGGCAACTTGCTGGTCAATCCCCGGGCGGGCTTGCTGTTTATCGATTTCAACTCGGGCGACCTGCTACACCTCAGCGGTCGCGCCGATGTCATCCTTGAAGGCCCGCAGGTCGAAGCTTTCCAGGGCGCAGAGCGTCTCTGGACATTCGAGGTGGAGCAGGTGGTGCGTCGGCCAGCAGCGTTGGCTTTGCGTTGGCGCTTCGACGGCGTATCACCCAACAGTTTGATGACCGGAACGTGGGAGCAGGTCGACGCCCGTCTGCAAGCCCAGGCGCTGGGTGATCGTTGGCGGCCGCTGCGAGTGGTGCGGATCGAAGCGGAAAGCCACAACATCCGCTCGATCTATCTGGAACCTGCCGATGGCGCGGGGTTGCCGGTGTTTCAGGCGGGGCAGCATTTGCCACTGCGATTCAACATTGGCGGTGAGGTGCATATCCGCACTTACAGCCTGTCGAGCGCGCCGTCCGACGACTTTTTCCGCATCAGCGTGAAACGTGAAGGGCTGGTGTCTTCGCACCTGCATGAGCAGGTGCGAGTCGGTGATCTGCTGGAAGCCCGCGCGCCGCAGGGGCACTTCACGGTGGCAACCCATGAACGTCGGCCGTTGGTGTTGCTGGCCGCCGGTGTAGGTATTACACCGTTGCTGTCGATGGTGCGGGAGGTGGTGTATCAAGGCCTGCGCACCCGGCACATTCGGCCTACATGGTTTTTCCAGAGTTCACGCACGCTGGCCGATCAACCGTTTCGTCCCGAGCTGGATCGCTTGCTCGAGAGTGCAGGTGAGGCGGTGCGGGTGCTGCGCCTGCTCAGTCAGCCGGAGGCCGATGCTCACGAGGGCGAAGACTTTGATATGACGGGACGGATCGACACGGCTTTACTCCAGTCCATGCTCGAAGTGGAGGACTACGATCAGCTGGACTTTGTCCTCTGCGGCCCGGGCAGTTTTACCCAAGGGCTGTACGACAGCCTTCGAGGACTGGACATCCGTGACAGCAGGATTCACGCCGAGACCTTCGGCCCGTCGACCTTGCGTCGCCAGCCAGACCCCGACGCGGTGGTTATCGAGCAACCGCCCGCCGCAACCACCTCGGTGCCGGTGGTGTTCCAGCGCTCGGCCAAAGAAGCTCGCTGGCAACCCGATGGCGGCAGTTTGCTGGAGTTGGCGGAAAGCCGTGGCTTGCGTCCGGAATTCAGTTGCCGCGGCGGTTCCTGCGGGACCTGCAAGACTCGCCTGGTCAGCGGCCAAGTGAATTATCCACAGCCGCCAGCGGAGGTGCCGGACGAAGGAAGCGTCCTGATTTGTTGTGCGATTCCGGCACAAGGCTCGCAGCCTTTGGTGCTCGACCTGTAGCATCTGACGGACGCTGCCTTCAGCAGCGACAAAGGATGCTTTATGGTTTTTCTCGCTCGCCTGTCGGGCTTTCTAGTGATGGTGGCGCTGCTTGCCGGTTGTGAACGACAGGACGCGCCGCCGCTTGATCAGCAACTCTACGTCTGGCAACGGCAATGGACGCCGGCCCACGAAGCTGCACTCAAAGACAGCCGCGCGGACTTTTCCACGCTACGAGTGCTGGCCTTGCAGGCTTTTCCCCGGGCGGGTTGGAACCGGGCGAGAATCGACGCGGCGTTGCTCAAACAGGATGGCCGGCCGCTGATCGCGGTGATTCGTCTCGATGGCCAGCTCAAGTCGCTGGACCAGGACGAAGTCGCCGCGCAGATCCAGCAGGTGCTTGGTGATTGGCAAGCGCAGGGGTTGATCCTCGCCGGTGTGGAAATCGACCACGATGCCGGCAGCGTCCGGCTACCGGCCTATCGGAAATTTCTCACGGCTTTGCGTGCGATTCTTCCCGCCTCCATGCCGCTCAGTATTACGGCATTACCCGCCTGGCTCGACAGCCCTGAACTGCCGGCGTTGTTATCCACAGTCGATAGCAGCGTGTTGCAGGTGCATGCGGTGAGCGATCCGCGCCGGGGCTTGTTTGACCCGGATCAGGCGCAAAAATGGGCGAAGGCCTGGAGCCGCATCACTTCGAAACCTTTTTATCTGGCGCTGCCGGCTTATGGCGTGGCGCTGTTGCCGCAGACCGGCGGTGCACCGCTGGTGGAGAGCGAAGTACCGGTTGAACGCGGCGGCGAGCGTCGGGAGTTGCTGGCCGATCCACAGCAACTTCGCACGCTGGCCACTGAATTACGCCACGATCCGCCGGCACATCTGGCCGGCCTGATCTGGTTTCGCTTGCCCCTGGCCAATGATCGCCGGGCCTGGAGCCTGACGACCTTGGGCGCCGTAGCCCGCGGTGACACCCTCGACAGTCGCCTGACGCTGAAACTCTCGGCGCAGGATGGCCTCTATGACGTCAGCATCAGCAATCAAGGCAACCTCGACAGCGTCTGGCCCGAGCGTCTGACGCTCGCGGTGCGGGGCTGTGATGGCGCTGATGCCCTGGCCGGTTATGCGTTGCAACAGAACCCGGATCTGCTTACCTTCACCCGCCTGCGCGACGGACGAATACCGGCCGGCGGGCAGCGCGCCATCGGTTGGGCGCGTTGCACACACATTGATCAAGGAGGTTCGAATGTTCACCCGTAACTGGCCCCGCCATTTGCTCTGCCTGAGCCTCAGCTTGCCGCTGGGTTCGGCATTGGCCTGCGGGCCGGATTTCCCCATGCGCCTGCTCGACAACCGGGGGCAGTCGCTGGCGGAGCTGCCGGAAGGCAACTTCCAGTTCGAGATCAATCGTCTCGGGCATGCGATTGCGGGTCTGAAGAACGTCACCGAAGTCGTCTACAGCAGCATGGACGCGTCCGACTACGCCGAGCAGCGGGACAAGGCCGAGCAGGCCGGTTTGACCGTGGAGCAGCAAGCGCAGGTAACACAGTTGCGCAGTTTGACCGATGCTCATCAGGTTGAAGCACAGGGCGCTACTCTGCCGACGGAACTCGTGCTCTATCTGGCGGGCGCCGTGGCGTTCAACGCGGGTGACCATGGATTGGCCGCCGAGTACTTCCAGAAAGTGCTGGCGCTGCCGGCGGATCAACGCGCGCTGCGCAGTACCTGGGCCGCGTATTCGCGGGGCCGCGCTTTGTTTGCCATGAGCGCTGAAGCGGGCGCAACGCCTGACCTGCTGGCGCAATCGCGCAAAGCCTTCGAGCAGACTCGGCAGCTGAGCATTGACGGTTTCAGCGACCCGCTGGAACTGGGCGTCGCCAGCCTCGGCGAAGAAGCGCGCGTGGCGCGTACGGCGGGCGATTGGAACCGTGCCATTGAGCTTTATGCCACGCAAAACCTCCACGGTTCAGCGGTGGGTTACACCTCGCTGAAACTGTTGGTGGCGGATCTGGCGGCGATGCCTGACGAGCAACTGGCTGTATTGCTGAAGGGGAAACCCGTGCAGCAACTGGTCACGGCGTCCCTGATCAGCCGATTGGGTTGGTCATTTGGTGATCAACCACCCACCGAACAAAAACTGATCAAGTTGCTGCAGGCCAGCACCCGCGGCAGTCTGGATAACGCCGATCGACTGGCAGCGATGAATTATCAACAGGGCGACTACGCCAGCGCCAAGGCTTTCCTCGAACACGCTGGCGACGGTGGCCTGGCGTGGTGGCTGCGGGCGAAACTGGCGATGCGCGAGGGCGATAAAACCGCCGCCGCCGCGGCGTACGCCAAAGCGGCCCAGGCCTTTCCCCAGAATGAATCCTGGGGTGAGCGGCGAACCCCGGACTGGGACTTCGAATCGCTTCAGCCCAAGTGCCGGGTCGAAGGCGAAAGTGCAATCCTGGCGTTGCAACGCGGGGATTATCTGCAGGCGTTCGATCAGCTTTATCGCAGCAACGATATTTACTGGTTTGACGCCGCAACCGTCGCCGAGCGTGTGCTGACCGTCGATGAGCTCAAGCAATACGTCGACACTCAGGTGCCGGCACCGCCGTCGTTGACTCAGCAGGATCGGGATAACTATGTGCCGTTGCCGGTGGCGGCGAAGTTGCGCAATTTGCTCGGGCGACGGTTGTTGCGTGAAGAGCGTTACGAAGCAGCGCCTGTGTATTTCGACAACGCCGAACTGCAAGCCAAGGCCAAGTGGTACGCAGAATTGCGCCACGACGCCGAATCGAAATGGTGGCCGACCAAACGGGCGTTCGCTTACTTCCACGCCGCCACACTGGCCCGTTTCGATGGAATGGAGCTGTTGGGCTACGAGATGTCACCGGATTACGCCACCTTCGGTGGCAACTACAGTCTTGAAAGCACCGAACTCAAGGTCGGCCCACTAGTGGCTGAAGAGGAGGTCAAGCGTCAGCAGGCCAGCGCGGCGCAACCCGATCAGCGTTACCACTATCGTTATGTCGCCAATGCATTGGCCAGTCGCGCCGCCGATCACTTGCCTCATACCAGTCAGGCCTTTGCGGCTGTGCTGTGTGCGGCGACAGGGTGGAACACTGATCAGGAGGAGAAAAGTGCCTTCTATCAACGCTACGTCAAAGAAGGTCCCTACGTGGATTGGGCACTTTTCTTCGGCGAGCGATGCCCTTATCCAGACTTCCAGAACGCAGACAAACGTTACGTCACCCAGGCGTTGAGTCCGATCCGGGCAACGCTACGCCCTTACAAAAAATGGCTGGAAATAGGCGGTATCGTGCTGTTTACAGGCGTCGCCCTGTTGTTGATCAATCGTCACAAGCGTAAGGCGCGCCAGTAATCAGGCCTGTTGAACAAAGGTCAGTCGCACTGCGAAGCCAATCAGCAGGCAGCCAAACAACCATTGCTGGAAGCGCTGGGCCGAAGGACTGCGTTGCAGCCAGCGGCCAAGTGCGGCGCCCGCCAAAGCGTAGGTGCTGTCGAACAACAAACCGACACCGACCAGCACCACGCCCAGGGTCGCGAATTGTGCGAGCACCGGCCCTGCGTGCGGATCGATGAACTGCGGCAACAGCACCGAGCAGAACAACAGTGCCTTGGGGTTAAGCAGGTTGGTCAGTAATCCGCGCCGGATCGCTTCGCGCCAACGTGGTTTTCCACAGGCTGCCTCTGCACCGTTCAGGTTCGGCAGCAGAGTGGTTCGCAAGCATTGAATGCCGATCCACAACAGGTACGCGGCTCCCGCCAGGCGCACCACATCGAAGGTCCAGGGCGCAGCCTTGAACAGTGCCGCCAGCCCCAATGCCGCCAGTAACACGTGACAGCCCCGTGCGATGCCCAAACCCACGGCCGTCGCCAGCGCCGCGCCTTTGCCTTGGCGTGCGCCAGTCTGCAGCAGCAGAATCATGTCCGGGCCCGGCAACAGGTAAACCACCGCCAGTGCCATGAAAAACAGCCAGAGTCCTGCCACGATGCACCCCCCGATTCGTTGTCGATTCTGTAGGGTCAGTCTAGGGCTGAAGGGCAGGGCAGGTGGTTGCGTAGTTTGCTTCTAAATAGTCTTTGGTTGGCATAACCTGCCATTCAATGACCACTGAACCATCAGGATCTGCCAAAGATGAAACTGGATGCCTACGACCGCAAGATTCTCGCAGCCCTGCAACGGGATGGCCGGTTGAGCAACGTGCAACTGGCGGACGAGATCGGTCTGTCTGCATCGCCTTGCTTGCGTCGGGTACGAATGCTTGAAGAAGCCGGGGTGATTCGCGGCTATCAGGCCAATCTGGATCGCGATGAAGTCGGGCTTGGGCTGACGGTGTTTGTCGGGGTCAAGGTTGAGCGCCACAACGATGAGCAGGCCGAGGCTTTTCGTCTGGCCGTGACGGCGTTACCCGAGGTGATTTCGGCGTTTCTGGTGTCAGGGGAATCGGATTTTTTGCTGCAGGTGGTGGTGCCGGATCTGCGTGCGTACGACCGTTTTCTCACCGGGCGATTGCTGAAATTGCCGGGCGTGAGTGACATCCGCAGCAACTTTGCGATTCACACGGTGAAAACGCCGGGGGCGTTGCCTTTGGAGCATTTGCCGCTTTAGACCGAGTTGCCCCCATCGCGAGCAAGCCCGCTCCCACATTAGATCTGCTGTGAACACCACCGATCTAATGTGGGAGCGGGCTTGCTCGCGAAGGCGGTCGACCGGCCCCGGCACATCACCAACCTTACATCTGCGTAGCCATCCCCTCCACATTCATCGCCGCCTGACGCAACGCCTCGGAACGCGTCGGATGAGGGTGACAAGTCAGCGCAATGTCTTCCGCGGAGGCGCTGAATTCCATGGCCACGCAATATTCGCCAATCATTTCGCTGACACTCGGGCCCACCAGGTGCACACCGAGAATTTCATCGGTGCGCTCGTCGGCCAGCACTTTGGCGAAGCCTTCAGTCTCGTGGTTGATCTTCGCCCGGCTGTTGGCTGTGAACGGGAATTTGCCGACCTTGTACGCGCGACCTTCAGCCTTGAGTTGCTCTTCGGTCTTGCCGACGCTGGCCAGCTCCGGTCGGGTGTAAATGACGTTGGGAATCAGGTCGTAATTGACCTCGCCGGCCTTGCCGACGATCTGCTCGACACAGGCCATGGCTTCATCTTCAGCCTTGTGTGCGAGCATCGGCCCGGACGTGACATCACCAATGACCCACACGCCTGGCACTTCGGTGCGATGGCCCTTATTAGCGAGCATGCCGCGTTTATCCGTAGTGAGTCCGACGTTCTCCAGGCCCAGGCCCTGGGTGTAGGGCCGGCGCCCGATGGCCACCAGCACGTAATCGGCTTCCAGCAACTCGGCGGTACCGCCGGCCGCCGGTTCAACGCTGAGTTGCACGCCTTTTGCCGAGGTGGTGGCGCTGGTGACTTTCGAACTCAGCTTGAAACTGATGCCTTGCTTGCTCAATGAACGTTGAAGGGTTTTGCCTGCTTCAGCGTCCACACCGGGGCAGATCCGGTCGAGAAATTCGACCACCGTCACCTGTGCGCCCAAGCGTCGCCACACCGAACCCAATTCCAGGCCAATGACCCCGGCGCCAATCACCACCAGATGCTTGGGCACTTCGGACAAGGAAAGCGCACCTGTGGAATCGAGGATGCGTTGGTTGTCGATCTCTACGCCGGGCAGGGGAGTGGGTTCCGAACCCGTGGCAATGATGATGTCCTTGGCGCTCAGCTCGGTTTTACCACCCTGGCTATCCGTTACCGTGACTTTGCCCGGGCCGTCGATATGCCCCCACCCCTTGATCCAGTCGACCTTGTTTTTGCGAAACAGGAACTCGATGCCCTTGGTCAGCCCGGTCACGCTTTCATCCTTCTGTTTCATCATTTGCGCAAGGTTGAGCGTGGGTTTGACCTCGATCCCCAGGTTGGCAAATTCCGCGCCCATGGCTGCATCGTACAGTTCGGAAGCATGCAACAGCGCCTTGGACGGCATGCACCCGACGTTCAGGCAGGTGCCGCCCAGGGTGGCGCGGCCTTCGACGCAAGCGGCTTTGAGGCCCAACTGGCCGGCGCGGATTGCTGCGTTGTAACCACCGGGGCCTCCGCCCAGAATCACGACGTCATAGCTGCTCATGTATTTGCTCCTGGATTGAATGGGAATCGGGCTGGATAAACGTAGCTCGCAGATAAAATTACGAGCGTAATATGTGCGCTTCTCGGTCTTTCGGTCAAGGCTTCAGCCAAGCGACAGGTCGAGCATCTTTAGATAGAGCGATTTAGTACAAAAATTTCACGACTTTCGTTATATCGTAACGAATTGCGACTTGAGCAAAGAAAAATACTGGGGTGGTATGCAAGTCGATCTCGAGGTTGAGGGAGCAGCGGTAGCCGGGTTGCCGCGCTTTCAACAGGCAGTCTTTCAAGGGCGACGATTGCGACAGTTGGCAATCGGCCTTGGCGCGCTCGCAGCGACAGGGTTGGTGCTGGCTTTTTTTGTGGGGCTGTTTGTGCCGCAGTCGTTTTGGCCGGCGTTGCTGGTCAATCAGAGCGCCGGTCTGCTAGTACTGATCGCCGGGCTGCAATCGGCGTGGTGGGTGGCGCAATGGCGCGCACGGGCGATGAATCCCCCGGCGCTGCCGGTGGAGATCGAAGTCGCTGACGCTCCGGTGGGCTGGTATGAACAACTGCTGGAGCGGATCAGCCAACGATCGACGCGGATGCTGGTGCAGATCGGCGCACCGACGCTGTGGCTCGGTGGCTGGGCGTTGTTGGCGCTGTTCAGCATCAACCAGATCTGGAACCTCGCACTACCGCCTGCCGCGCCAGGCTTTTCGGCAAATATCGGCGCTGCATTGTCGTTGCTGCTGGCTTTCGGTTTGCTGGTGCTGGAGCGGCAGCTTGCCCAGGAAAACTTGGCCCAGTGGCCTGAAGCAGGGCAGTTGGCACAGCTGACTCGCGTGGCAATCATCAGTCTTGTGTTGAGCGCATTGTGTCTGTTGTTCGGTAATGAAGTGTCGGTCTGGCCGGTTCGGCTGGCGGTACTGATCGGGTTGCTGCCGGGGCTCGTCGCGGTCGAACTGTTGCTGCGTGCAGTGCTGTCATTGTTCAGTCCCCGGCGCGAACAACTGGAGCCTGCGTTGCTCGCCCGAAGCTTCGTCGCCGACATGCTGCGCTGGCCGCCACAACCCCTATTGGCGTTGCAGCATGAATTGCATAACCGCTTCGGCATCGATCTCCGGCAAATCTGGGCGTTCACCTACATGCGTCGCGCGTTGGTGCCGGTGCTGGCGGTGGTTGCCATTGTCGGTTGGTCGCTGACCGGCATTCACGAAATACCCCTGCAAGGGCGGGGCATTTATGAGCGTTTCGGCAAACCGGTGGAGGTGTTCGGTCCCGGCTTGCACGCGGGTTTGCCGTGGCCGCTGGGTCGAGTGTTGAGTGTCGAGAACGGCGTGGTCCATGAGTTGGCCACGAGTGTCGGCGAAGCGGCAGCACCCATTGCGGCGGCGCCCGCTGAAGGTCCGGCGCCGGCAGTTGCCAATCGTTTGTGGGACGCCAGCCATGTAAATGACAAATCCCAGGTCATCGCCAGCAGCCGTGCCGACAAGCAGAGCTTCCAGATCGTCAACATGGACGTGCGGTTCGTTTACCGCATCGGCCTGTCGGATCAAGCCGCGTTGGCCGCGACCTACAACAACGCCGATGTACCAGCGCTGATCCGCAGCACCGCCAGCCGGATTCTGGTTCACGATTTCGCCTCGCGAACCCTCGACGGTTTGCTCGGTGAGGACAGGGTCGGGCTCGCCGAAGAGATTGGTCGCGCGGTGCAGGCGGACTTGCAAACACTCGGCAGTGGCGTGGAAATTCTCGCGACCGTGGTCGAGGCGATTCATCCACCGGCCGGCGCGGCCAACGCTTATCACGGCGTGCAAGCGGCGCAGATCGGCGCCCAGACGCTGATCTCACGCGAACGCGGCGCAGCCGCAGAGGCGACTAATCAGGCGCAATTGCAGGCCAGCGTCGCTCGCGATCAGGCGACGGCCAACGCTCGTGAAATCAATGCAGCTGCGCAAGCAGCCGATCTGAAATTCAGCGCCGAGCAAAAAGCCTATGCCAGCGCCGGCCAGGCGTTCGTGCTGGAGCAGTATTTCAGCCAGCTTTCCCAGGGACTGGCCAACACCCGGTTGCTGGTGCTCGATCATCGTCTGGGCGGCAGCAACAACGCGCCGACCATCGACCTCCGAACGTTCACGCTGCCGGCTGACCCCGCGCCGTCGCGTCAAACTGCTCAGCCAGGAGCTGCCAAATGAGCCAGTTGCACACACACGATCATGCTGATCACGCCGGGCACGATCACGACCATGGCGGGCATCACCACGGGCATCACCATCATCACCACGGCGATCCGCAGGAAGCCGGTCCCTTCCCGTGGCGGCGCATGGGCTGGGGGGCGTTGCTGGTGGCGTTTGCCATCGCGGCGGCGAGCCTGGTGCAAGTGCGTTCCGGCGAAGCCACGGTCATCACGCGCTTCGGCAATCCTTCGCAGGTGTTGTTGGAGCCGGGGTTGGGCTGGCGCTGGCCCGCACCTTTCGAAGCGGCGATCCCTGTCGATTTGCGTCTTCGCACTACGTCGAGTGGGTTGCAGGATGTGGGCACACGTGACGGTTTGCGCATCATCGTTCAGGCTTACGTGGCGTGGCAGGTTCAAGGTGATCCGGACAATGTGCAGCGCTTCATGCGCGCGGTGCAGAATCAGCCGGATGAAGCGGCGCGGCAGATTCGTACTTTTGTTGGCTCTGCACTGGAAACTACGGCCAGCAGTTTCGATCTGGCGAATCTGGTAAACACCGACGCCAACCAAGTGCACATTGCTGACTTTGAAGCGCAACTGCGCCAGCAAATCGATCAGCAGTTGTTGACCACGTATGGCGTTCGCGTGCTGCAAGTCGGCATCGAGCGTTTGACCTTGCCGTCGGTAACCCTGACCGCCACGGTCGATCGCATGCGCGCCGAGCGTGAAACAATCGCCACCGAACGCACGGCGATCGGCAAACGCGAAGCGGCACAAATCCGCTCTGCCGCCGAGCGTGATGCGCGAATCGTTCAGGCCGATGCCACTGTTAAATCCGCCGACATTGAAGCCCAGTCCCGGGTCGAAGCCGCGCAGATTTACGGACGTGCCTACGCCGGATCACCGCAGCTGTATAACTTGCTGCGCTCCCTCGACACCTTGGGCACCATCGTTACGCCTGGCACCAAGCTGATTCTGCGCACCGACGCTGCGCCGTTTCGGGTGCTGGTTGACGGTCCGCCGACGCTCGATACCAAGTCCGGGTCGCAGCCATGAGTTTGGTTCCACGTGGAACAAATGAGTTGAGCAGCCCCTGGATTCAGGCCGGGAGATTGGCGTTTCTCGCGCTGTATGCGGTGACGGTATTGGCCGCCTTGGCGTGGGCGTTTTCCAATGTTCGGCAAATCGATCCGCAGAATCGTGCGGTGGTGTTGCACTTTGGCGCGCTGGATCGCATTCAGAATGCCGGCCTGCTGTTGGCGTGGCCGCGCCCGTTCGAGCAGGTCATTTTGTTGCCAGCCGCCGATCGGGTGATCGAGCGGCGGGTGGAAAATCTGTTGCGCAGTGATGCCGCGTTGCAGGCGGACCGGGTCGCCACATTCGCCACGCCGCTCAGTGATGCTCTCGCGGGGTCCGGTTATTTGCTGACCGGTGACGCCGGCGTGGTGCAACTGGATGTGCGGGTCTTTTACAAGGTCACCGAACCTTATGCGTTCGTGCTTCAAGGTGAACATGTGCTGCCGGCACTGGATCGACTTGTGACTCGCAGTGCCGTGGCGCTGACGGCTGCCCGTGATCTGGACACTATCCTGGTGGCGCGACCGGAGCTGATCGGCGCGGGTAGCCAGGCGGCCGAAAGACGTGAGCGCCTGCGTGGAGATCTGGTGCAGGGCATCAATCAGCGACTGGCTGATCTCGCGGCGACCGGGCAGGGCCTGGGAATCGAAGTGGCGCGCGTCGATGTGCAATCGAGTTTGCCGGGACCGGCGGTCAACGCCTTCAACGCGGTGCTGACGGCAAGTCAGCAAGCCGATAAAGCCGTGGCAAACGCACGCACCGAGGCCGAGAAACTCACCCAGACCGCCAATGAACAAGCCGATCGCACGTTGCAGGTTGCCCACGCTCAAGCGAGTGAACGGCTGGCCAAAGCGTCCGCCGACACGGCCACCGTATTGAGTCTGGCCAAGGCGCAACAACAGGGTACCGACCCGCAAATGCTGCTGCGCCTCTACCGCGAGCGCATGCCGAAAATTCTCGGTCAGGCCGGCTCGGTGACCACGGTCAATCCGAAAGACGATTCCCGCCTGATCATTCAGGGAGCTGCACAATGACCGCGCAAACCGCCGCCGCACCGAGTCTGTTGTCTTCGGCCGAACAACGCAGCGCCGCCCGCCAGTTGACCCTGGCCATGCTTGCATTGGGTTTGTTGGCGCTGGGTTTGATCTGGCGCTGGGTATCGCCGGAGCAGACCGGTGTCAGTCAATTGCTGTTGGGTTTTGCCTCATTGCTGGTGGCCGTTCCGGTGATGCGCTCGGCCTGGTACAGCTTGCGTTACCCGAGCTTGCACGGGATCACGGACCAATTGATTGCCCTGGCCATGCTCGGTGCCTGGGCGACCGGTGATCTGCTGACCGCTGCGTTGCTGCCGATCATCATGATCTTCGGCCACGTACTGGAAGAGCGCAGCGTGATCGGTTCCCAGGAAGCGATTCACGCATTGGGCAAACTGACGCGCAGCCATGCGCGCAAGATTCAGGCAGACGGCTCTATCGTCGAAGTCGACAACGGCACGCTCAAGGCCGGTGACCGGGTGGAAGTTCGCGCTGGCGACCGAGTGCCGGCCGATGGTCGTGTGCTCTCCGGTCAGGCGAGTCTCGACACGGCTTCGATCACTGGCGAGTCGGTGCCGGTGGAGGCGGGTGTTGGCATGTCCGTGTTCGGCGGGGCGATCAACCTCGACGGGCTGCTGCGTATCGAAGTGACGCGTACGGGCAGCGAATCGACCCTAGGCAAAGTCATCGCACTGATGCAAAGCGCCGAGCGATCCAAACCGCCGATCACCCGATTGCTGGAACGCTACGCTGGCAGCTACATGGTGTTGGTGTTGCTGCTCGCCGCCGTCACCTGGTTCATTACCAACGATGCCCAGGCGATGCTTGCGGTGTTGGTGGCGGCTTGTCCGTGTGCGTTGGTGTTGTCGGCACCGGCCACGGCGATTGCCGGGGTGGCGGTTGCCGCTCGCCACGGGATTCTGATTCGCAGTTCGGCGTTTCTTGAGGAGCTGGCAGACCTGACCTCGCTGGTGGTCGACAAGACCGGGACGCTGACCTTCGGCACCTTGCGCCTGCAATCCATCGACAGCCCGCTGGAAGATCGCAGTCACGTATTGAAACTCGCCGCCAGCCTCGGCTCTGCCAGCAGTCACCCGGTCAGTCGCGCACTCGCCGGGTTGGTCACTCAGGAACATTTTGTGTTGCTCTCGAACATTCACGAACGGCAAGGGCTGGGCATGGTGGCGATGACGGAGCAGGGCGAAGCGGCACTCGGCCGGCCAGAGTTGTTTGCTCAATTGGGTATTCCCACATCAGCCGTTCCCGAACACGATGGCCCGATTGCCGGGCTGGCGCTCAATGGAGCGTTTCTCGCCTGGCTGTTGCTGGCGGACAGCGTCAAACCTGAAGCGCGTTTCGCCTTGAACGAGTTGCGAGAGCTCGGGCTGGGCCGGCAGCTGTTGCTCACTGGTGATCGCCAGAGTGTCGCCAATACCTTGGCGGGAGACGTCGGGATCGTCGATGTCGAGGCCCAGGCCTTGCCCGAGGACAAACTCAATCGCGTGCTCAAGGAGATCGACAGCGGCTTTCGGCCGATGGTGGTCGGTGACGGCATCAATGATTCGCTGGCTCTCAAGGCCGGCGTGGTCGGCGTTGCCATGGGGGCGGGCGGTGCGGATATTGCCTTGGCGTCCGCCGACATCGTGCTGATCGGCAGTGACCTGCGTCGGCTCGGTACCTGCGTGCGTTTGAGTCGCCAGTGCCGGAACACGTTGCAGGTCAACGTGATCATCGGTCTGGGCTGGACGTTGGCAATTGTGGCCTTCGCCGCATTCGGCTGGCTCGGCGCGGCGGGGGCGATGATCGCGGCGTTGCTGCATAACCTCAGTACTTTGCTGGTGCTGGGAAACGCCGGGCGGCTGCTGCGCTTTCAGGAGCCATTGCTCAAGCTGAAGGACGATATTTGAGGGATTGAACTTTTGAGAACTGTGCGCCCGATTCGTAGTCATCTAGGGTAAGGGCAATCATTTCTGTGAATTTGCGACGGGTTGGTTTGAACGTTGCGGGTCATAGAAAGGGGCTATGAAATCGATAGCCTGCTATTTTTCAAGGATGGTCTAACCTCACAGCAGACGTCTGAAACAAGGGGGATATTCCATGCTCGCGCAACTTCCACCGGCCTTACAGAATCTGCAGCTACCGTTACGCCTGCGACTCTGGGACGGCCATGAATTCAATCTGGGGCCGACGCCCAGCGTCACGATTGTGGTCAAGGACCCACAAATGGTTACCCAGTTCACCCATCCAAGCCTGGACGCGCTCGGAGCGGCGTTTGTCGAGGGCAAACTCGAGCTCGAAGGTTCCATCAGCGACGTGATTCGCGTGTGCGATGAATGGAGTCAGGCATTGTTGAGCGAGGACGACGACAACCAGCCTGTGCGCACCGTCCACGACAAGGAAACCGACGCCAAGGCGATTTCCTATCACTACGACCTTTCCAACGCGTTTTATCAGCTGTGGCTCGACAGTGACATGGCGTATTCCTGCGCCTATTTCGAGACCGGCAGTGAAACCCTGGAACAGGCCCAGCAAGCCAAATTCCGTCATCTGTGTCGCAAGTTGCGCCTGCAACCTGGCGAATATCTGCTGGATGTCGGCTGTGGTTGGGGCGGCCTGGCGCGTTATGCGGCGCGGGAGTTTGGCGCGAAAGTGTTCGGCATCACGCTCAGCAAAGAGCAACTGGCGCTGGCCCGTGAACGGGTGAGCGCTGAAGGCCTGGACGATCAGATTGAACTGCAACTGCTCGACTACCGCGATCTGCCTCAGGACGGGCGCTTCGACAAGGTGGTCAGTGTCGGCATGTTCGAACACGTCGGCCACGCGAACCTGGCCGAGTACTGCAAAACCTTGTTCGGCGCGGTGAAAGAGGGCGGTCTGGTGATGAACCACGGGATCACCGCCAAGCACACCGATGGCCGTCCGGTGGGACGCGGTGCCGGTGATTTCATCGAGAAGTATGTGTTCCCCAACGGCGAGCTGCCGCACCTGTCGATGATTTCTGCCGAGATCAGTGAAGCGGGGCTGGAGATCGTCGATGTCGAGAGTCTGCGCCTGCATTACGCGCGTACTCTGGATCACTGGAGTGAGCGTCTGGAAGACAATCTGGAGGCTGCCGGCAAGCTCGTGCCTGAGCAGGCGTTGCGCATCTGGCGGCTGTACCTGGCGGGATGCGCTTATGCGTTCGCCAAGGGCTGGATCAACCTGCACCAGATTCTCGCGGTGAAAGCGCACCCCGATGGCAGCCATGAACTGCCATGGACCCGTGACGACATCTACAACCCTTAAAGTATCGGGGAAATAAGCCGGGCGATCCGCATGCCGACCTGCTGCAGGCGGTGGGTCTCCCGGCTTTCTTCTTTGGCGACTTCATGGGCCTGTGCGAAATCGTCGTTGAGCATCTGTTCCACTTCGCCGGCAAACACGCTGTCGACCGTCAGTAACATCACTTCGAAATTCAGCCGGAACGAACGGTTGTCCAGATTGGCGCTGCCGATGGCGCTGATTTCGCTGTCGATCAACACCACTTTCTGATGCAGGAAACCGGGTTCGTAGCGGAACACCCGCACGCCGGCGCGTACCGCTTCGAAGGCGTACAGGCTGGAGGCGGCGTAGACGATCCGATGGTCGGGCCTCGACGGCAGCAGAATTCGCACATCGACACCTCGCAGCACCGCCAGCCGTAACGCCGCGAACACTGCTTCGTCGGGGATGAAATAGGGGCTGGTTATCCATACCCGTTCCGTCGCTGCGTGGATGGCTTCGACAAAGAATAGTGAACAGGTTTCGTAGGAGTCTGCGGGGCCGCTGGCAAGCAATTGGCAGAGCACGCCGTCGTCCGGATAAACGTCCGGCAGTATCAACGGCGGCAACGACCGCGCTGCCCAGAACCAGTCTTCGGCGAAGGATTCCTGCATGCACGCCACCACCGGCCCGCGCACGCGAACGTGGGTATCGCGCCATGGCGCCAGAGGTGGTTTCTCGCCCATGTATTCGTCGCCAACGTTGTGTCCGCCGACGAAACCGAGCACACCGTCGACCACGACGATCTTGCGGTGGTTACGAAAGTTGACCTGAAAGCGATTGAGCCAGCCGCTGCGCGTCGCGAACGCTTTGACCTCGACACCCGCCTCGCGCAACGGCTGCAGGTAACTGTGGGGCAGGGAGTGGCTGCCGATGCGATCGTACAGCAGATAAACGGCAACGCCTTCCGCGGCTTTTTTCAACAGCAGGGTTTGCAGGCGCTGGCCGAGGCGGTCGTCGTGGATGATAAAGAACTGGATCAGCACGGCTTCCTTGGCATGGCTGATGGCTTCGAAAATCGCCTCGAAAGTGTCCGGGCCATTGATCAGCAGGCGGACCTCATTGTTGGCCAGGCACGGCATGCGTCCCAGCTTCGGCATCGCTCTTAATGATGCGTAAGCGTTGGAGGCGCGTGCGGTCAGCGCCTCTTCGACCCAGGGCCGCCAGTTCAACTCGGAGATGGCCTTGCGCATTTCCTCGTTGGCCTGTCGCCGCGCCTTGATGTAGCCATCGAAGGTGCTGCGGCCGAAGACCAGGTACGGGATAAGCGTGAGGTAGGGAATGAACAGCAACGACAGGGCCCAGGCGATCGAGCCCTGGGCGGTCCGAACGGTCAATACGGCATGGATGGCGGCGATCAGCCCTAACGAGTGCAGCAGCGCGATCAGATAACCGAAAACATGCGGTCCAAAATAATCCATGGGGCAGCCTTGCTCCTGAAGATTCAATGCTTAACAGACCATGTTCCGTGCAGAATGTCGCTATTTAATTGGTCCATGAACCGAAGCCTGTGGCTGACGTCTAACAGCCACTACTGATCAGGAGTTACACGATGAACGTTCGTCTGCTGGGTTTGGCCGTGGCTTTTGGTTTGGCTCTTCCTGTGGCCGCTCAGGCGCAGATGCTGCAGCCGGGCTTGTGGGAATTGACCTCGAGCAACATGAAGGTCGATGACCAGAACATGCCGGATTTGCAATTGATCCTCGGCCAGATACAAAGTCAGATCACCCCCGAACAGCGTGCGCAGCTGGAGAAGCAGGGCATCACGATGGGTGGCAAGGGGATCCGCGCTTGCCTGACGCCGGAGCAGGTGAAGAGCGACAACATTCCGCTGACGGATCCGCAATCGGGCTGCAAGCAGGAAATCACCGAGCGCACCGGCAACCAATGGAAATTCCGCTTCAGCTGCCCGAAAGCGCAGGGCGCGGGTGTGGCTACTTTCTTGAGTGATCGTGAGTTCACCACCAAGGTGAATGGCACGTTCAACGCTACGGGCATTCAGCAGAAGGGTAGCCTTGATACTCGCGCTGTCTGGTTGGGGCAGGATTGCGGGACTGTTAAGCCAAGGGCCTAAAAGCTTCGCGAGCAAGCTATGCTCCTACAGGGATGGCGTAAATCCCGTAGGAGCGAGGCTTGCCCGCGAAGGCGTCACTTCAAACACTGGCAATCCCTATGGACCTCAGCCAATTGCACACTGCATCAACCGCCATCCTGCCAAAATCCTCCCCGGTGCGACTGCGCACACTGACAAACCCGCCTTCTTTTTCTTTCTCCCCGATCACCACCAGATACGGCACTTGCTGACTGTGCTCGCGAATCTTGTGACGGACCTTCTCGTTACGCAGATCGGCGCGAGCGCGTACGCCGCTCCGGCGTAACGCTTCAGTCACCGATTGTGCGTACTCCGCCTGACGATCATCCATGCTGACGATCATCACGTGCGGCGGTGCCCGCCAGTTGTCCAGTTCCTCCTGGCAGGACCAGCAGGTGCCATAGATCCGTTGTGGTGACGTGCCGCTGATGTGATCGAGCGCGAAGGCCTGCAACACACGGGTGGCGGGAACATGCGGCCCCGTCGACACACACTCGAAGTCTCCCAGATGGTAGGACGATGACTGTTCGGCAGACATCGCGCGGCGGCGTATCGAATGATTGGTAGCCGCCAGTGTCCTCATGCGCGCTTCAATGGCAGCAAGGTCGACCAGGTTTAAATGACGTTCAAACTCGAATTCATGGAAGAAGCCATCACCCAGCACCGATCCCGTCTGCAAATGTGCTTTTGGATAAAGCTGTTTCACGGCCATCGCCAACACCAAGGCGCAGGAGCGGCGAAGAATCTCCAGCCCGTCGGGCTCTTGCGGCGTGACGATGCTGACCCGGGCATCGGCTGCGAGGATGAATTCACAATCCACCAACACGCCGTCAACCCTTCCCGCGACAGCCGCCTTGGCCAGCCCGGGACCGATACTCGCGGCGAGTTCGTACACCGACAATGGTTGGTCGAATTCACGCAATGAACCATCGCTCAGGGTGATGTGAATCATGTTGGTGCTCTCGGGTGCTAGCGCATAAACCGTAGTGGTAAACCCTGACAGTTGTCATTAAGACATTTGTCTCGCCATGCGATTTGTCCGGACACCAGCGTGGTGCTGACGCTGTGGCGAAAGCGTCGTCGGGCAAAGGGCGTCCAGCCGCATTGAGACAGAATCGGCTGCTCAGAGACGGCAATGCCGTCAGGCTCCGGTTTGATCAGCACCAGGTCTGCCCAATAACCTTCGCGCAAATAGCCTCGGTCGGGAATAGCAAACAGATCAGCGACACGGTGACTAGTCTTGTCCACGAGCACTGTCATCGGCAACAACTCGTCTGCCACCAACTCCAGCAACGCGGGGAGGGCGTGCTGCACCAGCGGCAGACCGGACGGTGCCTCACTGTAGGGGCGTTGTTTTTCGGCCCAGGTGTGTGGCGCATGATCGCTGCCGATGACGTCCAGTCGATGGCTCAGCAACGCATAGCGCAAGGCATCGCGGTCAGCCTGAGTCTTGATCGCCGGGTTGCATTTGATCTGGTTACCAAGGTCCGCGTAGTCGCGATCATCGAAGAGCAAGTGGTGCAGGCAGACTTCGGCGCTGATGTGTTTCTGCGACAGCGGTTTGTCTTCGAACAACGCCAGTTCCCGTGCGGTGGTCAGGTGCAGAACGTGAAGTCGCGTGCCGTGACGCCTGGCCAGATCCACCGCCATTGATGACGAGCGAAAGCAGGCCTCGGCATTGCGGATCACGGGATGCGCCGCGGCGGGAATGTGTTCGCCGAGCAGCGCTCGCAGATTCGCCGCGTTGGCCTCGATGCCGGGCGTGTGTTCGCAGTGAGCCAACAGAATCGTCGGCACCTCGGCGAACAGCCGTTCGAGAACCCTCGGATCGTCCACCAGCATGTTGCCCGTGGACGCGCCCATGAACACTTTGACGCCGGCCACTTCGCAAGGATTGAGTGCGGCGACGGTGTCGAGATTGTCGTTGCTTACACCGAAGTGAAAGCCGTAGTTGGCCACCGAACTGATCGCCGCTCGACGCTTCTTGTCGGCGAGTGTGGCAAGGGTCAGTGTCGCCGGATGGGTGTTGGGCATGTCCATGAAACTGGTGATGCCACCGGCCACCGCTGCCCGGGATTCGGTGTAGAAACTGCCCTTCTCGGGCGAGCCGGGATCGCGGAAGTGCACCTGATCATCGATCATTCCGGGCAACAGCCACTGGCCGTCAGCATCGATTTCTACGGCTGCATTTTCCCCTTCGATGCTGCTGGCGATCTTGACGATGCGGCCATGGCTGACTAACAGATCACCTTCAAATTCTCGACCTTCATTCACCAGCCGGGCATTGCGAATCAGCACACTGCTCATGGTCAGAACTCGTTTTGCAGGGCTTTGTAGCCGCGCACCAGATCGACATTGGTGCGCGCCACATCCTCGGAAAATTCCGAGGCGCTGACGCTGACCGGCGGGAACTGCGACAGGTCGGTGTTAGGCCCGATGCGGGTGGTGGAGGGCACGTAGAAATCCGTGGGCAGGTCGCGCCCGTCGACCACCGAGTTGTGCCGCACCACGCAGCCGTCACCGACCGCGCAGTTGAACAGCACGCTGTTGAAACCGATAAACACCCGGTCGCCGACCGTGCACGGACCATGAACGATTGAACGGTGAGCAATCGAACTGAACTCGCCGATAGTCACCGCCGCCCCGGACTTGGAATGAATCACCACGCCATCCTGGATGTTTGAATTTGCACCAATGGTGATCGGCTCCATCGCGCCCGAATCGTCCACTTCATCGGCGCGGATCACGGCGTAGGGGCCGACGAAAACGTTCTCGCCGATCACCACTTTGCCGCAAATGATCGCGGTCTTGTCCACGTATGCAGATTCGGCAATCAGCGGCAAATCGCCGGAAGGGTTCTTGCGGATCATGGTTTGCTCAACGCCTCGTATAGCGTGTTGAGGTTGTACTCGAACAGCCCGGTGAAGGTGCTGGCCGGACCGCTTGCGGCGAGCGCATCGGAGTACAAGGTGCCGCCAATGTGCGCGCCGCTTTCATCGGCGATCTGCTTGAGCAGACGGGCGTCCTTGATGTTTTCCATGAACACGGCTTTGACCTTGGCCTGACGAATCTGGGTGATCAGCGCGGCCACTTCCGCAGCCGACGGTTCGCGTTCGGTGGACAGACCTTGTGGTGCCATGAAGTCGATTCCGTACGCCTGACCGAGATAGCCGAACGCGTCATGGGACGTCACGATCTTGCGGTTGCCCGGCGGCAGCGATCCGAGCTTGGCTTTAGCTTCGGCGAGCAGCGCGTAAACCTGTTTCAGGTAGGCCTGGCTGTTGCGTTCGTAGTCGGTTTTGTTCGCCGGGTCGGCGGCAATCAACGCTTTGGTGATGTTGCTGATGTACAGCTCGGCGTTCGCCAGGTTGTGCCAGGCGTGAGGGTCGGGAATGGTCTCGCCGTCTTCATCCAGCGAGCGCGGAATGACACCGCGGCTCGCGCTGATGACCGTGGCTTTGGTTTCAGTACTGGTCACCAGGCGGTCCAGCCATGGCTCGAAACCCAGGCCGTTTTTGATGATCAGTCTGGCTTTGAGCAGCGCCTTGGCGTCGTCCGGTGTCGGCTCGTACGTGTGGGCATCGGCGTCGGGGCCAACCATGTTGGTGATCTGGATATGCTCGCCGCCGACTTGATGAGTCATGTCGGCGAGGATGCTGAAGCTGGTGACCACCTGCAGTTTTTCCGCAGCGGACAGCGACATCGACAGCATCAAACTGAACAGCACGAGTAAAGCGCGCATCGGGCAACACCTCATTGGGATGTGAGCAAAGGCGGGCGGCGCAGCAAACCGTGCACCGGTCCGAACACCACGGACAGCAGATACATACCGCCAGCCACCAGCACGATGGCCGGGCCGCTGGGCAGCGAGTAGTAGAACGACAGCAATAATCCCAGCCACACCGAAAGGCAGCCGAGCAGCGCGGCGATGCCCATCAGCACGGGCAAGCGCCGGCTCCAGAATCGTGATGCAGCGGCGGGCAACATCATCAGGCCGACGACCATCAGCGCGCCGATGGCTTGGAAACCGATGACCAGATTCAGTACCACCAGTGTCAGAAACACGCCGTGGGCCAAGGGACCGAGCCGGCTGACGGTTTGCAGAAAGAGAGGGTCGAGGGTGTCCAGTAGCAGCGGCTTGTAGATGAGCGCCATGGCGATAAGGCTGAACCCTGAGACCCACAACATGCCGGTCAACGTGGGGCCATCGACTGCCAACGCCGAGCCAAAGAGCAGGTGCAGCAGGTCAAGACGTTTGCCGGCGATGCCGAGGATCAGCACACCGCTGGCGAGGGAAATCGGGTAGATCGCGGCGAGGCTCGCGTCTTCTCGCAGCCCGGTGCGACGGGTGATCCACGCGGCGAGGCCGGCCATGCTCAGACCTGCACCGAGGCCACCGAGGGTCAGCGCTGGCAGACTCAGTCCGGCGAACCAGAAGCCAAGCGCAGCGCCGGGCAAGATGCCGTGTGCGACCGCATCGCCGATCAGGCTCATGCGCCGCAGGATCAGAAACACCCCGAGCGGTGCCGTGCTGCATGCCAAAACCAATCCACCGAGCAGTGCCCGGCGCATGAACACGAACTCGTGGAAGGGTTGCCAAAGTTGAGTGGCGACGAGCATCAGGCCACCTGTGTTTGGGGTTGTTGGCGGATCAGGTCGACGCTTGGGCCGAGGACGCAACCGCTGCTTTTGATCAACAGCGTTTGAGGAATGTGTAGGCGAACGGCGGCCAGGTCGTGGCACACGACGACCAGGGTTCGGCCTTCGGCGTGCCAGGCGTGGATGTGTTTCCACAGCAGTGACTGACCGAGTTCGTCGAGGGCGGCGTGGGGTTCGTCGAGTAACAGCAAGGGGGCTTCGGCGAGGCTTAAACGAGCGAGCAGGGCGCGCTGCAATTCAGCTCCGGAGAGGGCCATCAACGGGCGCTGTTCCAGACCGGTCAGGCACCATTTTTCCAGCACAGCTTTAAGACGTTGGTTTCGGACTTCGGGTGATTGTTTGCTGCCCCAGAAACCGGCGGCCACCAACTCTTGCAGACTGATGGGGAATTGCCGATCGAGGTGTTGTTGCTGGGGGAGGAATGAGAGTGAACCTTTGCGTGGAACATCAAGGATGACTTTGCCGGCCAGTGGTTTTTGCAGGCCGGCGATGATTTTCAGCAGGCTGCTTTTTCCCGAGCCGTTGGCACCGATGACGGCGGTCAGGCTGCCCTTGGGCAATTCGAAATCCACAGGCGGTGTCAGCGGTTGTCCGGGTGCTCCCCAGCGCAAAGCCTCGCAGCGAATCATGCGGCCTCCCAGTTCCAGCGACTTTCGGCGACAGCATCGTGGGCGTGCAGGCTTTCTGCGTGGACGACTTTCAGGTGAAAGGCGTTGATGCCGGGCGATCGTTTCAACGCCAGATTCAAGCGTCGAACGGCGTCTTCACAGAACATCAGGTTTTGGCCATTAGCCAGGGCGAAGGCTTGTTCGTCAGCGCGCTTTACGGCGGTTTGCACGGCGGTGCCCAAGGCTGCTTCGGCATCGTTGATCAACGCAATCAGTGGCAGGTCATCCAGATAGTCGTCGAGACGAAGCTTCAGCTGCGCATTGCTGCGCTGGCTATGAGGTGTCGCGACGATGCCTTTTGTGGAGCCAAGCCAAGCTAAAACGTCGGCGTGTTGCAGTGACTTATTGGCAAAGTCATCGACGAACTGCTGTTGAATCAACTGTCGAGACAGCGCGGCTGAGCACGGACAGGTCGAGGAATAGGAGATGTCGATTTTTAGTTCCACGTGGAACATCGCGTTTTTCAAACGCGCTTCAATGCTGACTGGATAGCTTTTCCAACCGGACAAAGGACTGATGAGCGCCGGCCGTTTGAGCAGTAAATCAGCGTGAATGTTCAGGTAAGCGTTATTGGACAGACCTTCATGCGTATCGAGAAATTGCTGCAATACACGCCTTAATAGGGCAGGTGTCAGGTTTTCCTGCTCCAGCATTTCCAGCGCCAGGTACAGCCGCGACATGTGAATGCCCCGCGCTTCTCCATCGTCGAGGCTCACGCCCGCGTCGGCCTTTGCGCTCAATCGTTGGCCATCAAACAAAACTGGAAGAGCAATGCCGCACATGCCCACCCATTCAAGTGGCAGGGCTTGGCGTGAGGCCTGCGCGGCGATATCCGGCAGAGTCAGCGCATTCATGAGCAGGTCCATCGTGGAAGTCGGATCGACATGTTATGTTATTACATTAAAATCGACTACGCCTTTTTCACGAGCCGCTTTCACCATGCACAGACGTCACTTGCTCAACCTGATCCTGGCCAGCGCGGCCTTCGCATTACCCTTCGGTGTTGGTGCCACGCAAATTAGCAACGCGCGGCTTTGGCGCTCGGACGACAAACTGCGCCTGGTGTTCGATCTGAGCGGGCCGGTTCGCTACAAGACTTTTTCCCTGAGCGCGCCCGAGCGGTTGATCATCGATCTGAGCGGCGCCAACCTCAGTGGTGACTTCAGTCAATTGGCCCTCGGCGATACGGTCATTCGTTCGATCCGCTCCGGACATTTTGGTCTGGGCGATACGCGGATCGTCCTCGACCTCAGCGGCCCGGTGCAGCTCAACAGCTTTCTGTTGCCGCCGCAGGACGGGCAAGGCCATCGGCTGGTGCTCGATCTGAAGACAGCAGCGCCACTGCACATCGCCGCTGCGCCTGCGGTAGCTGTCGACAAGGCTCACCCCAAGCGGGACATCATTGTAGTGGTCGACCCCGGCCATGGCGGCAAAGACCCTGGCGCGGTCGGTGCCAAAGGTGAACGCGAGAAAGACGTGGTGCTGTCCATCGCACAACTGTTGGCCAAACGGCTGAAGCGCGAGAAGGGCTTCGACGTAAAACTGGTGCGCAATGACGACTTCTTCGTCCCGCTGCGCAAGCGCGTGGAGATCGCCCGCAAACACAACGCCGACATGTTCATCTCGGTGCATGCCGATGCGGCGCCGCGGCTCACCGCTTCGGGGGCGTCGGTGTATTGCTTGTCTGAAGGTGGCGCGACGTCGGCCACAGCGCGCTTCATGGCACAGCGGGAGAACGGCGCGGACCTGTTGGGAGCCTCCCGCCTGCTCAACCTCAAGGACAAGGACCCGATGCTCGCCGGGGTGATTCTCGACATGTCGATGAACGCCACCCTCGCCGCGAGTTTGCAGTTGGGCAGCGCAGTGCTCGGCAGCCTTGCGGGCATCACCACGTTGCATCAGAAGCGGGTGGAGCAGGCCGGGTTTGCAGTGCTGAAGTCGCCGGACGTGCCGTCGATCCTGGTGGAAACCGGCTTCATTTCCAATGCTCGCGACAGTCAGCGGCTGGTCACGACGCCGCACCAGCAGGCCGTGGCAGACGGTTTGTTCGAAGGATTACAGCGCTACTTTCAGAAGAATCCGCCGGTTAACAGTTACCTCGCCTGGCAACTGGAACAGAAAAAAGCTCAGGTCTAGCACCCGGTGATCCTGCTGCAGGTGAACGTTGCACTGCTGCCTCCCGAGCTGGAAAACCGGTTGATGGTGGTCCAGCCAACCCGACGGTTGTAGCCCACCCAGGCCTCACCGTCGGAAGCGATGCCGGTGAAAAACGTCAGTTGTCCGTAGCGGCTGTTGGTCTGCGCCCAATAACGTTTTCCCGCCCGTTCGAAGCCCCGCAAATAGATCGTGTTGCCGACGGTGTTGACGCTGTAGGCATTGCCGTCGGCATCCACGCAGGCCAGCAGGTTGGCGCTTCGGGTGCATTGGGCCAGGCTAGGGATTTGCGCCTGGGTGTCTACGGCGAGCAGCAGCGAAACGCTCATCAGCGTTAGTTTCAGGGCAGTGCGCATGGGATTTCTCACGAATCGAACGGGCTCCAGCATCATGCCCTTTGTGATGATGGGCAATAGGAGAGTGGCTTGATTGCATTGTTATACTATAACATTGAATTAAGCCCGACACTGTGACCGGGCATCCCCGTGAGGAACTCCTGATGCCCCATCGTCTCCCCGTGACCGTCCTGTCGGGCTTTCTCGGCGCCGGCAAAAGCACACTGCTCAACCATGTACTGCGTAACCGTGAAAACCTGCGAGTCGCGGTGATCGTCAACGACATGAGCGAGATCAACATCGATGGCAGCGAAGTTCAGCGTGATGTCACCCTGAACCGCGCCGAAGAAAAACTCGTGGAAATGAGCAACGGCTGCATCTGCTGCACCTTGCGCGAAGACCTGCTTGAAGAAGTCAGCAAACTCGCCAGGGACGGCCGCTTCGATTATTTGCTGATCGAATCCACCGGCATCTCCGAACCGCTGCCTGTGGCGGAAACCTTCACTTTCCGTGACGAAGAAGGGCAGAGCCTGGCCGACATCGCACGGCTCGACACCATGGTCACTGTGGTCGACGGTATGAATTTCCTGCTCGACTATCAGGCCGCCGAAAGCCTCGCTTCTCGTGGCGAAACCCTCGGCGAGGAGGACGAGCGCTCGATCACTGACTTGTTGATCGAGCAGATCGAATTCGCCGACGTGATCCTGATCAGCAAGATCGACTTGATCAGTGGCCGCGAGCGTCAGGAGCTGATCGCAATCCTCGAACGATTGAACTCACAAGCCGACATCATCCCGATGGTCATGGGTGAAATTCCCCTGGAGAAAATCCTCAACACCGGTCGCTTCGACTTCGAGAAAGCTGCGCAGGCGCCCGGCTGGTTGCAGGAGCTGCGCGGCGAGCACATTCCGGAAACCGAGGAGTACGGCATCGCCTCCACGGCCTATCGAGCACGCAGACCTTTCCATCCGCAGCGCTTCTTCAGCTTCATCGACCGGCCATGGGTGAACGGCAAACTGCTGCGCTCCAAAGGGTTTTTCTGGCTGGCGAGCAAGCCGATGGACGCGGGCAGCTGGTCTCAGGCGGGCGGTTTGATGCGCCATGGCTTTGCCGGACGCTGGTGGCGCTTTGTGCCGAAAGCCCAATGGCCGCAGGACGAAGAAAGCACCGCTGCGATCATGGAAAACTGGACAGCCACCACCGGTGATTGCCGCCAGGAACTGGTGTTCATCGGCCAGAACATTGACTTCACCCGACTCACCGCAGAGCTGGACGATTGCCTGCTGACCGATGATGAAATGGTCTCTGGCATCGAGGGCTGGCGATTGTTGCCTGATCCGTTCGGTCCTTGGCATGAAGAGGACGCGGCGTGATGTTGGAGCCGACCTTGAAGTTTCGACCGGTCATGTCTCAGGTTCAGGACGATACGCCGCAAACCCTCGCCCGAATTCTCGATGACGACGTGAACCTCGCCATCTGGCAGCGCCAACTTCCGGTGCATATCGCCGATTTCGGCGGCCTGTTGCTGTCCTTGAACCAGCCGTTGGCCGAGTCGTTGTCGCTGGAAATCGCTGACGAAAACACTGAACCCAACCTCCATGGATTGGCCTCGGGCTTCAGTGATCTCGAGGGCTTTGAAGGTTTCATCGCCGACGTTTCCTGGCTGGTCAGCGCCTTCGCCTGCCTGCTCGGTGCCAAGCGTATTGGCGTGCGTTTGCGGGGTCTGGATAAAGCCATGTGCCCGCGCTTTCACGTCGATCATGTACCGGTGCGCTTGATAACCACGTATGCCGGTGTTGGCAGTCAGTGGCTGAAAGAGGGGGTGATGGATCGTCGCCGGTTGAGCCAGCCCGACGCCGAACCCACGGACAATTCGCTGATTCAGCAAGTCGGCAGTGGCGCTGTCGCCTTGCTCAAGGGCGAGAAGTGGCACGGCAACGAAGGTTTTGGCCTGATTCACCGCTCGCCGCCGCTCGGACCGGGCGAGCGTCGTTTGATTCTGACCCTCGATTGGCTGGCTTAGCGGATCAAGGCTTGAGCCAGTTGCCCTGGTTCTGGCCTTCGCAAAACGGCTTCAGGTACGCCGCGTCGGTGGCCACGCCGTAATAGTGAATATCTTGCCGGTAAGGCATATTGGCGACTTGAGCATTGCTGCAAACACCGAATGCGCCGCCGGGGCATTGGTCGACGTATTGCACCTCGACTTTCTGGCCAGGAAGGTTGGGCTGACAGAAGCCATCGGCAAAGAGTTTTTCCGGGATGTTTCGGTTCTGCTGACAGACTTTCACGTCCAGTCGCTCAGCCGTGCTATGTACCACGCAAGCCTGGGCCAGCGCTTCGCCGCAAACCAAAGCCAAGAGCAACGCCCAGCCAATCAACCGCATCCTTTACCTCCTCAGAAAACACCGACCATGTTGCAGAACATTCCCACTCACGTCATTGCCGGCCCATTGGGCGCAGGCAAGACCAGTTTGATCAAGCACCTGCTGGCCCAGCGGCCGGCAAATGAGCGTTGGGCGGTGCTGATCAACGAGTTCGGCCAGATCGGCATCGATGCTGCGTTGCTGACCCGGGACGCCGATGGTATCGCACTGGGTGAAGTCGCCGGGGGCTGTTTGTGTTGCGTCAATGGTGCGCCGTTCCAGATCGGCCTCGGGCGTTTGCTGCGCAAGGCACGGCCGGATCGGTTGTTTATCGAACCGTCAGGGCTCGGCCATCCTGCGCAGTTGCTCAAGCAGCTGAATGAGGCGCCGTGGGTCGGCGTGCTGGCGGTTCAGCCCTGCGTGATGGTGCTGGACGCCCAGGCGCTCGCTGCAGGCAAACCGCTGCCGGTGACGCAGCAGGAGGCGTTGAGCGGCGCAGGGTTGTTGCTGTTGAACAAGTCTGAAAATCTCGAGGAGGGTGATCGACAGCGAGTCGTCGCGCAGTTGCCATTACGTCCGTTTTACTGGACGCAGCAGGCCATCCTTCCTTTGGAAGCGTTACCAGGTCTTGAGGTGCAGGCGGTGGCGGGTGTGGATAACTTCATCGCACCCCAAGGAGTGGCGCAGTTGCCGGCCGTCTGGGCCGACCCCGCGTTGCCGATTTGCCTGAGCCAGGAACAGGACGACGGCTGGAGCATCGGCTGGCGCTGGCATCCGAGCCAGACGTTCGATTCAGCGCGCGTTGGCCAGTGGCTCGAAAGCCTTGCGTGGCGGCGGGCGAAGCTGGTTATCCACAGCGGCGAGGGTTGGGTTTCGGCGAATGCCTTGGATAACTCGACGCTCGATTGGCAGCCCAGCGAGTGGCGCCGGGATTCGCGGATCGAACTGATTTTTTCTGAGCCGCAGGATATTGAGTCGCTACAAAGAGGTTTGGCCGACTGTCGGGCGAATTAAAGATCAAAAGATCGCAGCCTGCGGCAGCTCCTACAGGATTTTGTATTTCCATGTAGGAGCTGCCGCAGGCTGCGATCTTTTGATTTATGGGCGCCACTTGGTGTGTTCTTGCCGCCACTGACTAAGCTCAATCACTTCTGCACGCGGTTTCACCACGTCGACCACCGCAGGCGTGTCGTCGAAGGGCATGGGGTAGGGGGCCAGTTCGATCTGCGCGCTGTGGGCGCCGAATTGGGTGATGGTGCCGTTGTGGCGTGTTTCGCCGGTCACCGTGAACTCGAAGTTGTACACACGGGCCAGACGTCGCCGGCCATTGGCATCCTTGATGAAAGCAATTTTTTTCAGCGCCACGTTGCCATCAAGCAACTCGATCCCGAGATTGCTGCAATGCTGCTTGACCCGCTCCAGCGCGCGCTCGCGCAAGCCATGGTTGTGCCACAGCCAAGCGCCGGCGGTGGCGAGCAGCATCAGCACGAAGATATTTCCGAGGGTCAGCATCAACAGGGTGCTCCAACAAGATAGTGCCAGCTTAACTGCGTCGCCGGTCTGTCGTACAGGCTGCGTTTAGTCGCATACTGCGCGGCTCGAATTTCAATCGTTTTACGGAACTCACCGCATGAAACGTACGCCCCATCTGCTCGCCATTCAGTCCCACGTGGTGTTCGGCCACGCTGGCAACAGCGCCGCGGTTTTCCCGATGCAGCGGGTCGGGGTGAATGTCTGGCCGCTCAACACCGTACAGTTCTCCAACCACACTCAATACGGGCAGTGGGCGGGTGAGGTGCTGACGCCACACCAGATTCCTGAATTGGTCGAAGGCATTGCGGCGATTGGCGAGTTGGGCAATTGCGATGCCGTGTTGTCCGGTTACCTCGGCAGTGCGGCCCAAGGCCGGGCGATTCTGACGGGCGTGGCGCGGATCAAGTCGATGAATCCCAAGGCGCTGTATCTGTGCGACCCGGTGATGGGCCATCCGGAGAAGGGCTGCAGTGTGCCGGCCGAAGTCAGCGATTTCCTGCTGGAAGAGGCAGCTGCCATGGCGGACTTCATGTGCCCGAACCAGCTGGAGCTGGACAGCTTCTCGGGACGCAAGCCGCAGTCGCTGTTCGATTGCCTGGCCATGGCGCGGGCGTTGCTGGCGCGCGGCCCGAAAGCGGTGCTGGTCAAGCATCTGGCCTATCCCGGCAAACCGGAGGATGCGTTTGAGATGTTGCTGGTGACGGGCGAAGGCAGCTGGCACTTGAGACGGCCAATGTTGGCGTTTCCACGTCAGCCAGTGGGTGTAGGCGACCTGACGTCCGGGCTGTTTCTGGCTCGCATCCTGTTGGGCGATAGCCTGGTGGCGGCGTTCGAGTTTGCGGCGTCGGCCGTGCATGAGGTGCTGCTTGAGACCCAGGCGTGCGCTAGCTATGAACTGGAGTTGGTGCGGGCACAGGACCGGATTGCGCATCCGCGGGTGCGGTTTGAAGCGACCGCGATCAGTCTCTGAGTTCGGCGTTGAACCCATTCGCGAGCAAGCCCGCTCCCACACTGATTCTTCAGTGAACACAAAATTTGTGTCCGACAAAGATCAAGTGTGGGAGCGGGCTTGCTCGCGAAAGCTATCTGAAGAACACCATCAAACGCTCTGACCAGCTCAGGCGTCGCCCTTGATCTCCTGATAACGCTTTTCCAGTTCCTGACGAATCTGACGACGCTGCTGGGCCTGCATGAAACGGCGTTTGTCCTCGCTGTTCTGCGGTTGCAACGGCGGCACTGCGGCCGGTTTGCGATCGTCGTCCACTGCCACCATGGTGAAGAAACAGCTGTTGGTGTGGCGCACCGAGCGCTCGCGGATGTTTTCGGTCACCACCTTGATGCCCACCTCCATGGAGGTGTTGCCGGTGTAATTGACCGACGCCAGGAAGGTCACCAGTTCGCCGACATGAATCGGTTCGCGAAAAATCACCTGATCCACCGACAAGGTCACCACGTAGCGGCCGGCATAACGGCTGGCGCAGGCGTAGGCGACTTCGTCGAGGTACTTGAGCAACGTGCCGCCGTGAACATTGCCAGAGAAGTTGGCCATGTCGGGGGTCATCAATACCGTCATCGACAGCTGGGCGTTTCCGGGTTCCATAGCGTTCTCACGGTTCAAGGCAGATTTCGGAGGAGTGCACCTCTGCGGGTGCCTGTTCGGTTTTTTCAAACCACAGTTATCGGGACGCCGGGCGGGTGGTCGCCGTCACGCGGAATCGATCTGTTTCCATATATTGCACCGCCTTTCTGCCGGAAGTCGCGGTGTTACCCTTCAAAAGCCCACCCCCAAGGGCAATTCCTACGCGGAAAGCGGATTTTTTACTTTGTTCGATCAGAACTTTCCCGCGTCTGGCGATTGAGCAATGTCATCCAAGGAGCCACACACCATGCATGCCATCAGTTTTATTCAGGATCTGGCAGTGATCATGTTGGTCGCGGGTGTGGTGACCGTGCTGTTTCATCGCTTCAAACAACCGGTGGTCCTGGGCTATATCGTGGCCGGCTTCATCATCGGCCCGCATACGCCGCCGTTCGGCCTGATTCACGACGAAGAAACCATCAAGACCCTCGCTGAACTCGGGGTGATTTTCCTGATGTTCTGCCTTGGCCTGGAGTTCAGCCTGCGCAAGCTGTTCAAGGTCGGCGCCACGGCGTTTATCGCGGCGTTCCTGGAAATCGTGCTGATGATCTGGATCGGCTATGAAATCGGTCGCTGGTTCGATTGGAACACCATGGACTCGCTGTTCCTCGGCGCGATCCTGGCGATCTCCTCGACCACCATCATCGTCAAGGCACTCAATGACCTGAAGATGAAGAACGAGCGCTTTGCGCAGCTGATCTTCGGTGTGCTGATCGTCGAGGACATTCTCGGCATCGGCATCATTGCCTTGCTATCGAGCATCGCGGTCAGCGGCACGGTCAGTTCCGGTGAAGTGTTCTCCACGGTCGGCAAGCTGTCGTTGTTCATGATCGTTGCGCTGGTGATCGGGATTCTGCTGGTGCCGCGACTGCTGGCTTATGTGGCCAGGTTCGAAAGCAACGAGATGCTGTTGATCACCGTGCTGGGCCTGTGTTTCGGCTTCTGCCTGCTGGTGGTGAAGCTCGAATACAGCATGGTGCTTGGCGCGTTCCTGATCGGCGCGATCATGGCCGAGTCCCGCCAACTTCTGAAGATTGAACGCTTGATCGAGCCAGTTCGCGACCTGTTCAGTGCAATCTTCTTCGTCGCCATCGGGCTGATGCTCGATCCGATGATTTTGCTGCAATACGCGTGGCCGATTGCGGTGATCACGGTGGCTGTGGTGCTAGGAAAGATGTTGTCCTGCGGTCTAGGCGCCTTTATCGCCGGCAATGACGGACGCACCTCACTGCGCGTGGGGATGGGACTTTCACAGATTGGCGAGTTTTCTTTCATCATTGCGGCGCTGGGTATGACCCTGCAGGTCACCAGTAACTTCCTCTATCCGGTCGCCGTGGCGGTGTCGGTGATTACCACGCTGCTGACGCCTTATCTGATCCGCGCCGCTGACCCGCTGTCGATCAAACTGGCCAGCGTGATGCCGCAGCGGCTGGGCCGCGTGCTGGGGATGTACGGCGAATGGCTGCGCAGCATTCAGCCTCAGGGCGAAGGCGCGCTGCTGGCGTCGATGATTCGGCGAATTCTGTTACAGGTGGGCGTCAACCTGGCACTGGTGATTGCGATCTTCTTCTCGGGTGCTTATTTCGCCGAGCGAATGTCTGCTTACCTGCAAGACTGGATCAGCGATCCGAGTTGGCAGAAAGCGTTGGTCTGGGGCGGGGCGTTGCTGTTGTCGCTACCGTTCCTGATCGCGGCCTATCGCAAGCTCAAGGCGCTGTCGATGCTATTGGCGGAGATGGGCGTGAAACCGGAGATGGCCGGCCGCCATACGCAGCGAGTGCGGCGGGTGATCGCCGAAGTGATCCCGATCCTCTCGCTGCTGGTGATCTTCCTGCTGTTGGCGGCCTTGTCGGCCAGTATTCTGCCGACCAACAAATTGCTGGTGCTGATTGTCGTGGTCGCGGCCGCCGTGGCGGCGTTGCTCTGGCGCTGGTTTATCCGCGTGCACACGCGGATGCAGGTGGCCTTGCTGGAAACCCTGGACAACCACAAGGAATCGTCCGGGCATTGACCACGCGGCGCGTCAGACGGATCAGCTCTCCAGCCAGACGTCCCGCGCCCAGTGCCATACCGATTCCCAGGTTTCTTCGGCAAGCAGTTCTTCTTCGGCCAGCCACAGCACCACAGTGCCGTCTTCTTCGACCAGGTAGTAATTGTCGCCGTCCTGGCAGATCGGAATCATGCTGCGCTCGACGCCAGCATCCCATGCGTTGGCGGCAACGTCCGGCAGGTAGGTGTGGGACTGCGGGTCGGTGACAGTCACCGGCTCCAGGCTGCCGTAGACGACGTCGCTGACGGTCAGCAAAAACTCTCTGAAGACAAAGGGAATGTCGATGAACAGTTGTTCCTCGATTTCCACGATCTGGTCTTCGTCAGGCAATTCCAAGGGGACCGGTACCGGTTCGTTGGCTTCACGCAGTTGTTCGATGATTTCTTCCACGTCCGGGATCCTCTTGCTTGATGGCGCGGTTTAGTTGGGGCGGTTTATACAGTAGCTCGCTATAGATGCAACCGCGAAATAGAAAACCCCGGCAGAGGCCGGGGTTTTGTTGCGACACATTTAACGCGGGTCGGTTCAGCCGTTCTGGCGGATACCGGCAACCAGCCAAGGCTGGTTTTCGCCCTGTGGACGTTCCATGTTCCAGCTTTCGCTGAACACTTCGCCCTGGTCGAAACGCGAGGTTTTCGACACACCGCTGAAGGTCAGGGTGGCAATGGTCTTGTCGGCACGATCATCGACGCCGTCCAGTTGAACATTGAGGTTATCAATGTAGGTGGACTGGAAACCTTCACCCAGATCGGCACGTTCGCGCTTGAGGAACTCGAGCAGTTGCGGGGTCACGAACTCGGCGATCTTGTCCATTTCGTTGGCGTCCCAGTGCTGCTGCAGGGACTGGAAGTGGTTGCGGGCCGCTTCAATGAAGTTCTTTTCATTGAACCAGGCTGGCGCATTGATGACCGGACGAGCGGCAACCGGAGCGGCCGAACCACCGAAGATCGAACCCATGCCGGCTGGCTTCTGCTCGAACACTTCACGCTGCATCGGTGCGCCAGCCGGAGCCAGGTGCTCCTGCTGCTTGCGACGACGAGCGGCGATGAAACGGAAGACCAGGAAGGCGATGACCGCCATGATCAGGATGTCGAAGATCTGCATGCCCTGGAAGCCGCCGCCCATGAACATGGAGGCCAGCAGGCCACCGGCAGCGATGCCGGCCAGAGGGCCGAGCCAGCGCGAAGCTCCGCCGGCCTTGGCGGCAGCGCCCGCGGCACCCGCCGCGCCCGCAGTGGCAGCAGCGCCACCTGCAGCAGAAGAAGGAGCCATTTGGCTGGTCTGGTGAGTCGGCGCAGCGCCGGAGCTCTTGCCGCCACCAAAGCGCTTGGCGTTGGCGTCGAGGCTCATCGTCAGGCCGATGCACAACGCCATGGCGATGCTAAGAAAACGTTTCATAAAGGGAATTCCCATTTGTGGATGGCACGCGCGCCATGTTGCACAGCTGAAGTGTTACTGGCTAGC
>Ga0255334_1000342_pt1 | contig 41872 bp, 40 predicted proteins | sample EtOH5_35cm_T3_12_FD_202080 | JGI IMG/M metagenome (GOLD analysis project Ga0255334, IMG submission 202080) | Sandy soil microbial communities from University of British Columbia, Vancouver, Canada - EtOH5_35cm_T3_129 | ecosystem: Engineered > Artificial ecosystem > Sand microcosm > Unclassified ... | reverse complement strand
CAAGGTGGCGGTGACGACCTGTTCGTACACTTCAAAGCTATCGAAAGCGACGGTTTCAAAAGCCTGAAAGAAGGCCAGACCGTTTCCTTCGTGGCTGAGAAAGGCCAAAAGGGTATGCAAGCTGCACAAGTCCGCGCTGAGTAATTTTCAGCCGCACTAAAAAAACCCCGTCCATGTGACGGGGTTTTTTATGGGCGACACAAACGCCTGAGCGATCAGCCGCAGTTGACGCGGGTCACAACCCGGTTGGCATCGGTGTTCAGGTTCAGACGGTCGGAACGGTACTCCAGGGTCACCATGTCGGTGGGCAAGAGGAACCGTGCATTCTGCGCGCCTGCGCGAGTACGCGCCTGTTCCAGCAGTTCAGGCGAAGCCTTTTTGCCAATGGTGAATTCGGCAGCCTTTGCCTCACAACGGCTGTGACCCGTGTCCGTCGTCGTGACAGGATCTGTTGTCGACTCGGTGGAGGTAGTGCTGCAACCGGCCAGCATGGCAACGGCCAACAAAGTACCCAATGACGCGAGCTTCCAAGGCATGAAGCCTCCTTTTTTCAATAGTTAAGCTGAGATCGTGCGACCGCCATTCTGGCGTTTGGTTTCACAGGGAGCACTAGTACCCCGCCCTCTATTCGGACACGCGGCGAGTTTGCCTGAGCATCGCCCTGCCGTTTACCACTCAATCGTGACTGAATATGAACAGCGTTCAATAGACGTCAATGTAGTCGAACGGCGGATTCGGCCAGTTCTCTTTCAGCGCATTGAAAATCTGCATGACCCAGACCTCGTCACTGGCCGCGACCAATCCTACATAACCGGATCCCTTGGCCCACGTCTCCAGACGAAACAACAGCCCGCTGATATCAGTACCGCCCACAACGCCTGACGAAATGTAGGCGATGCCGCCCTTGGTGACTCGCAATTGAGTGTGCTCATCGTCGCTGGCAGAGGCCAGCAACTGACGCACCGCCTCAAGGGTCAAGCCGTCAGGAGTGTTCAAATCGATCTGCACAGCACAGTCCTTGAAAAATCATCAAAGACCAAGTGTCGCATAGCCCTCCCCTCATGCCTAAGTCGGAGTGCCAAAAGCCGCGCAAAATGGTTAACTCGACATTCAGACTTTCCCGACTTCACGAGCGCCATCATGACCACCGTAAGTATCGACGCCGACATCAAAGCCAAGTGGCCACAGGGCCACAGCTCTTACAGCCCGGGCAGCCCGGAAGAGTTGGCAATCATTGGTATCGATTTATTGGTCAAGGAACTGGGGACGCAAGCCGCCCAGATATTCATCGCCCAGATATTCGAGAAGTACCCTACCGACTATATTGGCCTGATAGATAGCGAGTGAACGTAAACCCGCAGGCTGGCACCTGCGGGTCTATGGCTTACTTCAGACGAGCCAGACGCTCGGTCAGCAGATCAAAGAAGCCTTGGGCGTCACCGCTTTCTACCCAGAAAGCGTTCTTCGGCGCTTTCAGGCCGTCATACCAGTCGACGATGGTTTGGCCGAACGTCGGGCCTTCGCGGCTATCAACCACCACATTGACCGAACGACCGGTGAACAACTCAGGCTTGAGCAGGTAGGCGATGACCGTCGCGTCATGCACCGGGCCACCCGGAATGCCGTAGTGCTCCATGTCGCCTTTGACGTATTCATTGAGAATATCGCCCACCAGCTTGCTGGCATTGTTGTTGATCGCTGCGATCTGCTTCAGACGCGTCTCACTGGTGAGGATCTTGTGGGTCACGTCCAGCGGCAGGTAGGTCAGCTTCACCCCACTTTTCAGCACCACTTCCGCAGCCTGTGGGTCGGCGAACAGGTTGAACTCAGCCACTGGCGTAATGTTGCCACCGTTGAAGTGCGCCCCGCCCATGATCACCACCTCCTTGATGCCCTGAACGATCTCAGGTTCCTGGATCAGCGCCAGGGCCAGGTTGGTCTGTGGACCGAGCATGGCGATGGTGATGCTGTGGGGCCTGGCAGCTTTCAAGGTGTCGATCAGGTAGTTGACCGCACTGCCCTGGGCCAGGCCTTTTTTAGGCTCATGTACGGTGACACCCGACAGTCCTTCCTTGCCATGGATGTTCTCGGCATAGATCGGCGTGCGCATCAGCGGCTTCGGAGCGCCCGCGTAGACCGGCACCTCCTCGCGCCCTGCCCACTCGCGGGCCAGCCGCGCATTACGCGACGTCTTGTCCAGACGCACATTACCGGCGACGGTGGTCAGCGCACGAATGTTTAGCTCTTGCGGCGATGCCAGCGCAAACAGCAAGGCAACCACGTCATCGGCACCCGGATCGGTGTCGATGATCAAGTCGATCTTTTCCGCCGCCTGGGCGCTTGTTGCGGTAATCAGGGACAAAAGCAGCAGACTCCGGAGCAGGTGGTGCAGTTTCTGAACATAGCGGTGCATAGCGCACTCCTTGTGCGTGAGACAACAGAAAGACAACAGCGAGTTAGAACGTAACCCCTGCCACCAGCACGATGTTGCAGTACGGCTGACATTCGCCCGTACGAACAATCGCCCGTGCCTGTCGGCTGAGGACTTTGAATTGGTCATGACTGAGCAGCTCACGCCGCCCCAGCGCACCTTCGGCATTCAGCTCATCGAGCACCGCCAACGCCGAAGGCTTTTTGTCCAGGATCTCCTGGGCCAATACATGGCTCTCGACCTGCATTTCACTGAGCACAACCTTCAACGTGCTGATGAAATCCGGGATACCGTGGGTCAAGGCCAGGTCGATCAGTTCAACGCCAGATGGCACTGGCAAACCTGCATCGCCGATCACCACGATGTCGCCATGACCCAGGGAAGCGATCAGCCGCGACAACGCGACGTTGAGCAAAGGTGTCTTTTTCATGGTGCTTTAAAGGCCTGTACGTCGGACAAGGTGGGAATCGAGGGTTGCGCGCCAGCACGGGTCACCGACAGCGCCGCGGCAACCTGGCCGAAACGGATCGCCTCGGCTTCGCTTTTGCCGGCCGCCAGCGCGGCGGCGAAACCACCGACGAAGGTGTCGCCAGCCGCCGTGGTATCGACAGCTTTCACCTTCGGCGCAGGGAAGTGTTCGAAGCCTTTGCCGTTGGCAAACAGCGAACCTTGAGCACCGAGGGTGATGATGACCTTGCCGGCGCCCAAGGAGATCAACCGGGATGCAGCAATTTCGGCAGATGCCAGAGAATCCACTGGCAAACCACTCAGCGCCGAGGCCTCGCTTTCGTTGGGAATCAGATAATCGATGGACGCATACCAGTCCGCCGGCAGTGGACGGCTGGCCGGTGCCGGGTTGAGGATCACGGTCTTGCCCAACTCACGGCCGCGCTTGAGCGCATGACCGACAGTGGCATCCGGGACTTCCAGCTGACAGATGATCACGTCCGCCGCCCGCAATACGGCGTCGTAACGATCAATCACCTCTGCAGTCAACGCACCGTTGGCACCGGCAACTATCACGATTGCGTTCTGGCTGTTGTCATCGACCACGATCAACGCTACGCCGCTGGAATCGTCGACGGTGCTGACCGCCTGGCAATCGATCTGCTCGGCCAACAGCGCCCCGCGCAACTCTTCGCCGTAAGCATCGCTGCCCACGCAACCGACCATCGACACCTGCGCCCCCAGCCTCGCCGCGGCGACCGCCTGATTCGCGCCCTTGCCACCGGAGACCGTGGCAAACGACTCGCCGATCAGCGTTTCACCGCCACGGGGCAGCCGTGGCGCCCGGGTGACCAGGTCCATGTTCAGGCTGCCTATAACCACTACTTTTGCTGGCATACGTCACTACTCATCAATTCTGTTTCAGCGGTGCTTTTGATTCAGCGGCTTTTTATTTCAACGGAACTGGGCGAACACGCCGGCCAGCGGCGCAGTCGACTCCCGCAGAACGATACTGGGTGTCACGATCCGTTGATCAGTGGCCAAATCCGGCGTGGCGATTCTTCTTAAAAGCACTTCGGCCGCCATCTCGCCGAGTTGCAGGATCGACTGCCCCACAGTGGTCAGCGCCGGGTACACATAGCGGCTCATCTGAATATCGTCGAAGCCGATCACCGACAAGTCCGTCGGCACGCGAATATTGCGCTCGGCCGCCGCTCGCAGCACACCGATGCCAATCATGTCGTTACCGGCGAAGATCGCGCTCGGCGGGTTCTTTTCCAACAGGATCGCGGCGGCGTTGTAACCGCCGGTGCTGGTGAAGTCACTTTCCAGCATGCGCTCGCCGGATACTTCGACACCCGCCTCTTTCAGGGCACGGCAATAACCGGCCAGACGCATCTGCGCCACGCTGGTACTCGCCGGGCCGCCAATGGTGGCAATGTCTCGATGCCCCAACTCCAGAAGGTGGCGGGTCGCCAGATAGGCGCCGTATTCGTGATCGATCCGCACCAGGTCGGCATTCACACCTTCCAGTCCACGGTCGACGATCACCATCGGCGTACGCACGCCTGCAAGGCCCTCCGCCAGCCCCGCATCACCGCCAGCCGAAGCGACGATCAGCCCGTCGATGCGCTTTTCCAGCAGCACGCGCAGGTAACTGCGCTGCTTGTCCGGGTTGTCATCGGAGTTGCAAAGAATCACGCAGTAGCCATTACGCTCGCAGTAATCCTCGATGCCGCGCGCCAGTTCGGCGAAGTACGGGTTGAGGCTGTTGGGCACCAGCAACCCGATGGTCGCCGTGGTTTTGGCCTTGAGGGACCGGGCCACGGCGCTGGGTACGTAGTCGAGGGTTTTGATGGCGGCCTCAACCTTGACCCGCACCTCTTCGCTCACCGGTCGGGTCTTGTTCACTACGTGGGAAACCGTGGTGTAGGAAATTCCCGCGAGCGCTGCCACATCCTTGATTGTTGCCATGACTCAGGTCCGCCGGCTTGCGCGCTGACTGCGATAAGTATCAAGCACCACCGCCACCACGATCACTGCGCCGGTGATGATGCGTTTGGTGGGTTCAGTCGCGCCGATCTGCGCGAGACCGGCCGCCAATACGGAAATGATCAAAACTCCGAAGAACGTACTGATGACCGAACCGCGACCGCCCATCAGGCTGGTGCCGCCGATCACGACCGCAGCGATCACTTGCAGCTCCAGGCCGGAGCCGGCATTCGGATCCGCCGCTTCCAGGCGAGAAATCTGGAACAGTGCAGCAATACCGGCCAGCAGCCCCATCAGACTGAATACCAGAATCTTGTAGGGCTTCGGATTGATCCCTGCCAGACGCACCGCCTCTTCGTTGGTGCCGATGCCGATCAGGTAGCGACCGAACACGGTACGCGTCAGCACTGCCTGGGCAATAAAGATGATGAGCAAGGCAATGATGAACGACGGCGAGATGCCGAAGGCTATCGGGTTGGACAACCAAGCGAAGGCGTCGCCGATGTAGGCCGTGCGCGACCCGGTCATTTGATAGGCCACACCGCGGGCCATTTCCAGCACACCGAGGGACACGATGAACGACGGGATCCGCCACGCCACAGTAATCGAACCGGTGATGGTCCCGGCCAGTGCTGCTGCCGCCATTCCGAGCAGCGCCGCAGGCAGCACGCTCCAGCCCCAGCCGAGAATCGCCACGCTGACCGTTGACGCCGCGAGCGCAAGCACCGAGCCCACCGACAGGTCGATACCGCCGATGATCAACACGAACGTCATGCCGACCGCCAGCACCATTAAGTCCGGAATCTGGTTGGCCAGGGTGCTGAAGGTGTCATAGGACAGGAAATGGCTGCTCAGAACCGAGAACAGCGCAACCATTGCCAGCAAGGCACCGGCCAGCCCCAGGTAGGTTCCGAGGCCGTAAAAGTTGCCACTACGTTTGCCGGCAGTCACTGCAGTATTCATGCGAGATCCCTAGGCGCTGCTTCGTTGAGCAACGCATCACGTTTTTGGTAGCCGGCGAACGCGGCGGCAAGCAAATCATCCTGGGTCCAGCTGTCACGCTCGAAGGTATCGATCAGACGTCCCGCCGAGAGCACACCGATGCGGTCGCAGATCAACATCAACTCACGCAGGTCGCTGGACACCACCACGAGCGCTTTGCCTTGACGGGTCAACTCACCGAGCAAGGCATAAATGTCAAACTTGGCGCCGACGTCGATGCCACGCGTTGGCTCGTCGAACAGCATCACCGAGCAATCACGCTCAAGCCACCGGCCGATCACGACTTTCTGCTGGTTACCACCGGACAGTTCCGACACCCGTTGCGTCGGGCTGGAACTGCGGATGCGCATGGCGTCGATCTGACGCTGGGCCAGCGCCATCTCGTCACCCTTGTTGACGAAGCCACTGCTGGAAATCACCGGCATATTGCCCAAGGCAATATTCGCGCTGATCGATTGGGTCAGCAGCAGGCCTTCGCCCTTGCGGTCTTCGGTGATCAGGGCGATGCCATGACCGACCGCGTCAGCCGGTGACCGGATACTGACAACCTGTGCTGGCGAACCGAGTGCAACCGTGCCGCTGTCCGCTGTATCAGCACCGAAGATTAAGCGCAGCAACTCAGTGCGCCCTGCCCCGATCAAGCCGGAAATCCCGTAGATCTCGCCGGCGCGCACTTCGAAGGACACATCGCGAACCTTGTCGGAGCGGGTCAGCCCCTTGACCGTCAAGGCTGGGGCGCCGATCTTGCGCGGGCCCATGTCGATGTGTTCGCCGAGTTCGCGACCGACCATCAGCGTCACCAGTTGCTCGCTGTTGTAATTGGCCATCGGCTCGACGCAAACCAGGTTGCCATCGCGCAGTACCGCAATACGCTGGGCGACCCGCGCCAGCTCTTCGAGACGGTGCGAGATATAGATGATCGACACGCCGCGAGCTTGCAGACGAGTGATCTGCTCGAACAGCATCTCGACTTCACGGTTCGTCAACATTGCGGTCGGTTCGTCGAGGATCAGCACGTGGCAATCGCCGATCAGGTTGCGGGCGATCTCCACCATTTGCTGGTGACCGATGCCCAATTCGCCCACCAGCGTGTCCGGGTCAATCGCGTCGAGGCCGACCTGGGCCATGGCTTCGATCGCCGCCTTGCGCAATTGCCTGCGACTGATCCAGCCGCCCTTGCTGGGCAGGTTGTCGAGAAACAGGTTTTCCGCCACCGACAGGGTCGGCAACAGATTGAGTTCCTGCATCACCATGCGGATGCCGAGGTCTTCGGCCTGAGTGCGGCTTGCGGGGCGGTAATCCTGCCCTTGGAATTGCATGTGACCGGTGGTCGGTGTGACCAGCCCGCCGATGATCTTCGACAGCGTGCTTTTTCCCGCGCCGTTTTCGCCGGTCAGCGCCAGCACTTCACCGCGCATCAGCGTCAGGTCGATGCCGGTCAGGACCGGTTGGGCGTAGGTCTTGCCGATACCGCTGACCGAGAGGACAGCGTTCGGGGCGGAAACTGACATAAAAACTCTCCATGCGCTCGCCCCGACGGGCGAGCGCCGTTGTGTCGCCAGAAGGACTACTTGGTAACCAGCTCTACCGGAGTTTCGATCACGCCATTGGTGCCGCTGTCGACTTTTTCACCCTTGATGATCTTTAGCGCAGTCTCGATGCCGAACACGGCTTGCTTGGCCGCAAACTGGTCAGCGGTAGCCAGAACGCGGCCATCCTTGAGCATTGGCTTGATGGCGTTGATGTTGTCGTAACCGACCACTTGCACCTTGCCGGCCTTGCCCGCTGCGCGCACGGCGGATACTGCGCCGACGGCCATGCTGTCGTTACCGGCCAGCAGGGCTTTGACTTGAGGGTATTCGCTGAGGATCGAGGCAGCCACCTTGTTGCCTTTGTCGATTTCCCAGTCGCCAGACTGCAAAGAGACGACCTTGATCTGCGCCGCTTCCATCGCATCCTTGAAGCCTGCGGTTCTTTGCTGTGCGTTGGTGGTGGTTGAAACGCCTTCGATGATGCCGACTTCGTCTCCGGCCTTCAGTTGCTTGGCCAGGTACTCGCCCACCAGACGCGCGCCTTTGCGGTTATCCGGGCCTACGAACGGTACGGTGAGGTTTTTGCTTTTGACCACAGCCGGGTCCAGCTGGTTGTCGATGTTGATCACGGTGATACCGGCATCGATGGCTTTCTTGATCACAGGAACCATGGCCTTGGAGTCGGCCGGCGCGATGACCAGCGCATTGACCTTGGCCAGAATCATTTGCTCGACAATGCGTGTCTGGCCAGCTGTGTCGGTTTCGTCTTTGATGCCGTTGGAGATCAGCTCGAAATCGCCGGAGTGGTCTTTCTGATAGGCCTTGGCGCCGTCTTCCATGGTCAGGAAAAATTCATTGGCCAGGGATTTCATGACCAGCGCGACTTTGGGTTTTTCAGGCGTCTCGGCGAAGGCCGAAGAGACAGGTAACGCGACGGATGCGGCAGCCAGCATAGCGACAGCGAGAAGACGTCCAGCGAATGGCAGCTTCATGGGTTCACTCCGATCTTATGATTATTGTGAGCAACGCTTGCGCTGGCGTAGGCTTCATTGCGCTCACGGTGGATACCCACCGGGAGCACCGCGCAAACGTTTGCGGAGACCGAACTATGCGAACCCTGCCGACATTTGTCAACGAGCAGAAACGACCATTTATTTGAACTGGCTGACAAAAGCCGGGCATTCAAGTCATGCCGTGGTGTTGACCACCGTTCCGGTGCTGGAATCCTTGGCCAGTTCCTTGACCAGGGCCGCGGACACTTCCAGCAACGCACCATTGGTATCGGCAATCTGTCCTTGAAATGCCATGACCACAGTGGCCTTGGCTTCCGATGTCGGATAAGACGCCGCCTGAGCTGCGGCTAATTGTTGCTGTTGCTCGCGCAGTTGTTGTTGTAGCTCTTGCATGCGCTTGAGCAGGACTTTCACCGCCACACTCTGGTTGCTCTCGTCTGGGGTTTCGGTCTGCGCGCCCGCGCTTTTATCCAATCCCAAAGAGCCAGTCTTGACTTGGTTGCCGTCGCCTTCTTTCGTGCCCAGCGTCTTATCGGCAGCCTCTGCGATGGCGTCGTTCAACGCTTGGATCGTAGCGGCGGACTTGCCGCCGATGGTGACGCCTGCGGCGTTGGGGAAACCAATGGATAACGACATGTGAACTCCTGAATAGAAAGATCCTTTAAAGGAGCATCGACCGAAGCGCGGGTTTCTTTAGCACTGATTCGCAATCTCGCAAGGCGACTTGCTCGATAGAGGTCGTAGTACTTTTCGGAGAGCCGAACACAAACGCTCAACGCGTTCGGAAACCCGGACAACAGGTTGTGTAATCATTCTGGAAGCTCAAACAAATACTGATACAAATCATCAAGTTAAAAGTTTTCCTCATTCAAAGTACGACTGGTACAGATCCTGCTCATCTCATTCACCCCAAGCGTTCAGATCCGCATGGGGCGCATCTAGATGAACCTGCATCAGCACCGTCTCACTACTAGAGAGAAAAATAATGACATCTGCTTTCAAGACCTTCGTTCCGGGCGCTTTGGCCCTCTTGCTGCTCCTGCCTACTGCCCTTCAGGCAAAAGAAGTCGAAACCCAACAGAAACTGGCGAACGTGGTGATCCTGGCCACCGGCGGCACCATTGCCGGCGCGGGCGCCAGCGCCGCCAATAGCGCGACCTATCAAGCGGCAAAAGTCGGCATCGAACAATTGATCGCCGGGGTTCCGGAACTCAGCCAGCTGGCTAACGTTCGTGGCGAACAGGTCATGCAGATCGCGTCCGAAAGCATCACCAATGACAACCTGCTGCAACTGGGTCGTCGCGTGGCTGAACTGGCCGACAGCAAAGACGTCGACGGCATCGTTATCACCCACGGCACCGACACCCTGGAAGAAACCGCCTACTTCCTGAACCTGGTGGAAAAAACCGACAAGCCAATCATCGTTGTCGGCTCCATGCGCCCAGGCACCGCCATGTCGGCCGATGGCATGCTGAACCTGTACAACGCAGTGGCGGTGGCCAGCAGCAAAGAAGCACGCGGCAAAGGCGTCCTGGTGACCATGAACGATGAAATCCAGTCGGGTCGCGACGTCAGCAAAATGATCAACATCAAGACCGAGGCATTCAAAAGTGCCTGGGGCCCACTCGGCATGGTGGTCGAGGGCAAATCCTACTGGTTCCGTCTGCCGGCCAAGCGTCACACCATGGACTCGGAATTCGACATCAAAACCATCAAGAGCCTGCCTGACGTCGAAATCGCCTATTCCTACGGCAACGTCAGCGATACCGCCTACAAGGCGTTGGCTCAGTCTGGCGCCAAAGCCATCATTCACGCCGGTACCGGCAATGGCTCTGTCTCGTCCCGTGTAGTCCCATCACTGCAAGCCTTGCGCAAGGACGGCGTGCAAATCATTCGTTCCTCCCACGTCAACGCCGGCGGTTTCGTACTGCGGAATGCTGAACAGCCAGACGACAAGTACGACTGGGTTGTGGCGCATGACCTGAACCCGCAAAAGGCTCGCATCCTGGCCATGGTCGCACTGACCAAGACCAATGACAGCAAAGAGCTGCAACGGATGTTCTGGGAATACTGATTCGCCCTCGCCCGACCGGTTCCGGTCGGGCACTGGTTTCACCACTCGCCACCCCAGGCGAGTGGCTCACACCCCTTCCGACATTTCGATAAAAATCTTCCCTTCGTCCTACATCAAACGGAAAAAATTGCTGTCAGAGGATTTTCTTGAATTTTAAGCAGTTGCGAAAATGCCTACAGTTAAATACTGTATGCACGTACAGCTTAATAAGGATAATTCCGTGGCCAACACCTCTGCCTCTCCTGACTCCTATGAACGCATGGGCATGCGCGTTCAAAAAATCATCAATTCCCCCACAGCCCAAAAAGCCAAAGCAGCCTTGATCTTCCGTCTACCGGACGAACCCGTGGATGAGTGGGAACAATTGCTCGAAGAAATCGACGAGAACGACAACGTCACCCTCGCCTATCGCGACGATGGCGGTGTGCAGATTTTTTGGGTTGTGCCGAAGGAAGATTGAGTCAATGAGTGTCCGCTGGCTTGCTTTGCTGTTTTTGTTCATCACCGTCAGTGCCCAGGCTGGCGCCCCACGCACCTTCAACGAAGCCAAGAAAGTTGCCTGGAAGCTCTACGCACCGCAATCCACAGAGTTCTATTGCGGGTGCAAATACACCGGCAACAAGGTCAACCTCGCAGCCTGCGGTTATGTACCGCGTAAAAATGCCAAGCGCGCTTCCCGCATCGAGTGGGAGCACATTGTTCCGGCCTGGCAGATCGGCCATCAGCGTCAGTGCTGGCAAGAAGGTGGGCGCAAGAACTGCACGCGTTACGATCCGGTTTACCAGAAGGCCGAAGCCGACCTGCACAACCTGGTACCGAGCATTGGTGAGGTGAATGGCGATCGCAGCAACTTCAGTTTCGGTTGGTTGCCGGTGCAGTCGGGCCAATATGGCTCGTGTCTGACCCAGGTCGACTTCAAAGCGAAGAAGGTGATGCCCCGCCCGTCCATACGCGGCATGATCGCTCGAACGTATTTCTACATGAGCAAACAGTACGGTTTGCGCCTGTCGAAACAGGATCGACAACTGTACGAAGCCTGGAGCAAAACCTATCCGGTAGAGGCCTGGGAACGACAGCGCAACCAACGCGTGGCGTGCGTCATGGGACGCGGCAACGAGTTTGTCGGCCCGGTCGACATGAAAGCCTGCGGTTAAGCGCTCACTGAAAACACAAAGGCCTCGGGTTTAATGCAAGCAGTCCACTTGAGTACCTGATTGCATCGGTACTGATCACTCGTTTGAATTGCCACCGCGAATAGCAACCCGTTTTCTTGATTTCAAAGGAAATGACCCGCCCTTGCATCAAACGCAGTTCCCACCCATCCTCGCTGGATCGCCCCAGACAAGGGCGGATTTGTCGCGTCGCAATTCTAATCAGGAGAAATCAATGACTATCGTCGCAATTGTATATTCATCCGGACGAGGTCACACCCGGACTGTTGCGGAGCATGTCAAGCGAGGCGCAGAAGAGGTAGCGGGAACATGTGCCGAACTCATAGAGATCGTGCCCGCTCAGATTGATAGTGAGGGTAGGTGGCGTGACGACGCTGTCATGAGCCGGCTAGCGGCGGCTGACGCCATCGTTTTTGGTGCGCCCACCTATATGGGATCGGCCCATGGATTGTTCAAGCTGTTCCTCGAGGCTGGCATCGTGCCTTGGCGCAGCCAGGAGTGGAAGGACAAGATCGCAGCCGGCTTCACAAACTCTGGAGCGCGCTCCGGCGACAAGCTCGTAACGCTGCAGCAGATGTCGATCTTCGCGGCGCAAATGGGAATGATGTGGGTAAGCGCCGGGGATTTGCCTGGTGGCAACTATACCGATGGCGGTTTCACCGACGTGAACGTCAACGGATCATGGCTAGGCCTGATGACTCAAAGCTTGAATGATGGCACGGCGGAGAATGCTCCGCACCCAGGCGACAGGCTTAGTGCGGAGCGCTTTGGACGCAGGGTTGCGCGGGCGACAGCACGCTGGGCGGTCGGTGCGGACCAGTTTCCTTCCCAGCGGATCGACGCACAAGAGAACCGGCGGCGGAATCTCGCCGGGATCGACGAATGGCGCCAGTTTGACGACTGATCTGATCCTCAACGGTGGGATCAGATATCAGATAAATGGCGCATATCGAGAAAGTCCGCTTTGCCGCGGGTAAGGCCGTGGCATCGGCGACCAGTAGCAGATGTTTGAGCTGCTGAGGCGGCTTCCATTCGAAACCACCCGCGTCTTGCGCCGAAAACTGGCGATCAGGTGCGACGATCTGGATCGGCTCACCCGCAGCGGCATGAATTGCCCAGCGGGATGCAGGGCCGGTTTCGCCGTGCAACTCGAAGTTGATACCCACTTTGCCTGCTCGGCACGCAATGGTGTAAGTGCGCATTGCCGGGCGCTGGGCAACCGGCATCGAGCGGTAAAGTGCGCACCATCCATCGCCATGATCGAGCCTGGCAGGCATTCCATCAAAAGCAGCCTGAAAAAGGACTGCTACTGGGCCACTGGATGGTCGAGAACCAACAATTCGATGTTCTGTTTCTTCGCCCGGGTGAGCGCCGCGCGCACTTCTGTCTGTTTGGCCTCGGCCTCGGCTTTCGAACTGAATGGCCCGAGCAGAATCCGGGTTTTTCCGTTTTCCTTGACGATATTGGAAACGAAACTGTGCTCAATCAGCCAGCCGCTCAAATCGCTGACCGCCTGAGGTGTTTCGCCTCGAACTTCGAGATCCCATTGTGGTGCGGATGCCATCGAAGGTGCAGTCGCAGCTACCGGTTGCGGCTTTTGCGCGTCAACACGCTTGCCCTCACCGCATCCCGCCAGCGCCAATACCGCAATTACCAAGACTATTTTGCGCACAACGCTTCCCTCAGAATGCTTAAAGCGGCGATTTTAGCATCCATGAATACTTCCCGAGTGCCGCAAAATGGGCTTAAAACAACGAGAATGATGGTTGCGGCCTCTGTATAGTTACGCCTTGGGAATTAATGCAGCATCTGTGCGTCAGAAAGAGGCACCCAAACCGTGAGACTTCGCACTAATCTATACATACCACCGACCTCTGCACTGTCCGAATCAGGTGCCCCACAAAGCAATCAAGGAGAAGACCATGCTGATACTCACCCGCAAAGTCGGTGAAAGCATAAATATTGGTGATGACATTACGATCACCATTCTGGGCGTTAGCGGCCAGCAAGTCAGAATTGGCATCAATGCCCCGAAAGACGTTGCGGTTCATCGCGAAGAAATCTATCAGCGCATTCAGGCTGGCCTCACCGCTCCAGACAAACCGCAGACTCCCTGAATCCTACGGCAGTCAGTAGCCAGCCCGTTCGTTACAGCGCAATGGCTGGCTAAAGATTCATGCTCGGCATTTTGCTGAGCCTCGCCTCCTCCCCCATTACGTGAAGCCGATGCTACCGGCTTCGGCCACGCCGTGACTGTCAGATTATTCGCTTTAACCCCGACGAATCACGCCGTTATGAGCCGAAGGTCACACCGCGCGCCATGCCGGTGGCCGCAATCACCATCAACATCAACAACAGCGCTTCGATATGACTGATGCGTGCAAACAGCCTGGCTCGGCCCTGGTCAATCGAAGCGCCCCTGCCCAAGGCGATCCGCCACTTGATCAAGGTAATCATGGGGGCCGCTTCAAGCAGCAGAATGATCACGAACAGCGTCATCTTCAGATGGAACAGCGGCTGATGAAGGTAATAGTCGGTGCCTTTTTCGTACCCTCCGAAGGCCCGCATCAAACCTGTGATCAGCAAAATACCCGCACAGATGCCCCATACGTTATCGGCAACCAGCACATTGCGAACCTGCGCCGTACCGACGGCCAGGCGGCTTAACGCCGTCCCTCGGGTGAGTACCGCCCAGAGGCCCAAGGCAACAGCCAAGAGATGGATCGCCGCAAGAAACCAGTGAAACAGCATAGAGATGCTCCTGACAGGGATAAGGAAATGGGCTTGTCAGTAGTAGTCCACAATCTGGAAATCTGCCTGCAGGCCGTGACATGACTGGCGAACAGCCACCTATCCCCCTATCATGCCGCCCACTGGCCCTTGCGTAAGGAGCCAGAGGATAAACATTCAAAAGGGAATAGACGTGAAAGAGTTCGTAATTGGCGTAAACAACGTAGTTCTGTACGTCGCACTGGCCGTTATCTGGATCGCCGCAGTGGTCATGATCTTCGTTCAGGGCTTCTGGTCCGGAGCAGGCGTTTTCATTACCGGCACCCTGACGTGGTGCATCATCTCCGGCTTCTGGTTTGTACAGTCGGCGACTTATGAAGAACTGAAGAAGTTGAACGCCAAGTAAGATTGGTTTTAGTTGGTAGGGCCTATCAAGCAGGTCCGACAGGATCGTCTTGCACGAGATCCTGATGTGAAGAGCCCAGCGCGATGGCTGGGCTCTGGTTATTTTCTGTTTTCCATCATCTTGTCGGCGAGAGCTTTGGCCCTTTCAATCAACAGGTTCTGCCTGTCTTCATGCGTAGCGCCTCCTACAACCGGTGCCGTCAAATTGCTTTCCGCAATCAACGCAGCGCAGAAGTATTGATCCCAAACAGCTCTGTCCTCAGATACCGGCTTGTTCATTTGGTCGGCGATCATATGCGGCTCCTTTTGATGAGGTAGCACCGCTATCTTACGCCTGAATCACTGGCAATCCGTGCCGCTAAAGCTGATCGGCATACCGGGCGATCATTGACCGGTCCGAGGGCCGATGGCCAGCGCATTCAGTCGTCTCTATCGTCACGATCACGATCACGATTGCGGTCATACCCATGATCATGGTCACGACGATCATATCGGCGGTCATACCCTCGATCATCGTCATACCCGCGGTCGTATCCACGACGGTAATCATGATCTCGATCACGATCTCGCCCGTACCTTTCTCCGTCGTCCCAGTGAGGCCCACAGCCTCCCAGCAGGAGAGAGCCTGAAATGGCCATGAACATTATTACTGCACGCTTCATTTGAACGTCCTGAATGCAAAGGTCAGCGATATGACCATGAGGCCGCTCAATGATTCACAGGTCAGGTACAGCAAGCCAAATCCAAAGCCTGTCTGGAGGGGTAATGCTGTTCACTTAAGACATTCTTCAGTCGAGCTAGAGCCTGTGGCGAGGGGATTTATCGGAATGCCGCACCACCCCGTTCGGCTGCGAAGCAGTCGTAATCCAGACAACTTAGTCTGTCTGAAAAGACGCTGGGGCCGCTTCGCAGCCCAACGGGGCGGTGCGACGTTTCGCTAAATCCCCTCGCCACAAATATGGACGCCGCGCTTAAGTGAACAGCATTAGTCTGGAGGGGGGTGCCGAGTTGGCGTTTTGAGTGGGGTTATGAAAAAGTTTTTCAAAACGCAAGCAACAAAAAAGGGCCCACCTTTCGGTGAGCCCTTCTAGACCGCCCAGCAGAGCGGATTTTGTTTGGTAGGCGCGATTGGACTCGAACCAACGACCCCCACCATGTCAAGGTGGTGCTCTAACCAACTGAGCTACGTGCCTGCTGTGAGGCGGCATTCTACGGAATTCCGGAGGGGTGTCAACACCTTTTTTCGAGCTAACCCTATGAATATGCAAAATATTTAATTTTGCGGCTGCAAAGAAGATTTTGCGGTGGCTGGCGGTCGTTTTTTATCTCGGGTAGGATCGACGCACTCGTAAAATATATTAAACAGAGGCTGCAGGATGGCGAACACCCCCTACCCGGATTCCTATTACGCCGCATCGGCCAATCCGGCTCCGCCGCGCCCGGCCTTGCAGGATGACGTGGAGACTGATGTCTGTGTGATCGGTGCCGGCTACACCGGTCTGTCCTCTGCTCTGTTTCTGCTGGAAAACGGTTTCCGGGTCACGGTGCTTGAAGCGGCGAAGGTAGGTTTTGGTGCGTCGGGGCGTAACGGTGGCCAGATCGTTAACAGTTATAGCCGCGACATCGATGTGATCGAGCGCAGTGTCGGTCCCAAGCAGGCTCAGTTGCTGGGGCAGATGGCGTTCGAAGGTGGGCGGATCATTCGTGAGCGGGTTGCCAAATATAATATCCAGTGCGACCTGAAGGACGGTGGCGTATTCGCCGCCATTACCGCCAAGCAGATGGGCCATCTGGAATCCCAGAAGCGTCTGTGGGAGCGCTTCGGTCACACGCAGCTTGAATTGATGGATCAGCGTCGCATCCGTGAAGTGGTCGCGTGCGATCAATACATCGGCGGCATGCTCGACATGAGCGGCGGGCACATTCATCCGCTGAACCTGGTGTTGGGTGAAGCGGCAGCCGTCGAGTCGCTGGGTGGCACCATTTATGAGCAATCGCCGGCGGTGCGCATCGAGCGCGGCGCGAATCCGGTGGTGCATACGCCTCAAGGCAAGGTCAGGGCCAAGTTCATCATCGTGGCGGGCAATGCGTATCTCGGTAATCTGGTGCCGGAACTGGCCGCCAAATCGATGCCCTGCGGGACTCAGGTGATCACCACTGAACCCTTGGGCGAAGCATTGGCCAAGAGCCTGTTGCCACAGGATTACTGCGTCGAAGACTGCAATTACCTGCTCGACTACTACCGTTTGACCGCAGACAAGCGCCTGGTCTTCGGCGGTGGCGTGGTGTATGGCGCACGGGATCCGGCGAACATCGAAGCAATAATTCGGCCGAAGATGCTCAAGGCTTTCCCGCAGCTCAAGGACGTGAAGATCGATTACGCCTGGACCGGCAATTTCCTGCTGACCTTGTCACGACTTCCTCAGGTCGGACGCCTGGGCGACAACATCTACTATTCCCAAGGTTGCAGTGGCCATGGCGTGACGTATACGCACCTGGCGGGCAAGGTGTTGGCCGAAGCGTTGCGTGGTCAGGCCGAGCGTTTCGACGCGTTTGCCGACCTGCCCCACTACCCGTTCCCCGGCGGACAACTGCTGCGTACACCATTCGCTGCGTTGGGCGCCTGGTATTACGGATTGCGCGACAAACTCGGCTTCTGACCGACTGACGCAAAAAAGGGGCAACTGCACAGTTGCCCCTTTTCATTTCCGCTCGGGAAGTCAGCCCCTTCGCTGATCGAGCCTCTGCAAGAATTCCGCCCTGCGCTGCTGGTCCATTTCCTCTTTGGCCAAGAGCTCGGGAAGCAGCTCGGCCGCACGCCGGGCATCGAGGATGAAGACGCCGTCATCATCACCAATGGCCAGATCCCCCGGCTGTACCTGAACGCCGCCCACACTGATCGACTGATTGACTTCCCCTCGGGCGCCAATGCCGCGAGTCGTGTACGCACTGACGTCCCGGCAAAAGATCGGCAACCCATGGCGACGCAATGCGCTGACATCCGTGACCGCACCCGACACCACCACCCCGGCCAACCCTTTGATCAGACCGGCCAGGGTGCGCAGCTCACCCCAACAGCCACACTCCTCGTCGCCCACACATTCGATCACCAGCACGTCGCCCGGCTCACTCAGCAACAAGGCCTCACGCAGAATGCTGCCATCCGGCGGGAAGACTTTGACGGTGATGACATGACCGACCATGCGGATGTCGTTGAACAGCGGCTTGATCCCCCGCAGGAAGCCCCGATCGGAAAAATGGCCGATGGTCGACGAAGGGATCGCCTGGTAGGCGTTGAGCAACTCCGAGGTAACGAGCTGCTGGCGTGGATTGATCTGATAACTCATCGGCATTTCCCCGGACGCAGCAATGGGCAGGTCGAACAATATTCAGCAGGCTCAGTAGCCAGATAATAGAAGCAGCAGGTTCGTCGAAAGCGAATGCTGCGCTGCCCCTCGTCGACCAGTGTCGGCGGTCGGCGGAAATGGCTCAGCGGGTTGTAATCGAGGCCGAACAGCGCAGGTTGTGCCTGGGTCAGCAACCACCTGAAGTCGGCTTCATAGCGCTCGCGTACCGACGGTTCGTCGATTTTCGTCATGCGTTTTTCATACAACGAATACACGCGCACGGCGGTGTTTTCCCACAAGATGCGCCGCGAAACACCACTCACACGGTTGAAGGTTTGCCACAGCGGCTTCAACAGCCCGGCAAACAGCGCCTGCACCAGGGTTTCCCGCCAGGCCTCGCGCTCACCGGCCCCGTACGCCAGCGGCAGGGAATGAGCCAGCGGCATCGAAGACGTCCACAGCCCGTCATCATGGCCGTACTCGATCACCGTGTTGTCCAGCGACAGCAGCAGTCCTTTGTCGTACACCGACATGGCGTACAAACACGCGCCGGTGGCCAGGAACGACAGGCGCTTACCCAGCAGCGAGGCGGTGATCGCCCGCGACGGTGAGCCAATGACCGGGCTCAATGCGTCCAGCAAACGCTCGCACACCTCGTCCTGCAACAGGTCACGCGCCATCAGCGAGCGTAAGGGGTCACGTTCGGCGCAGTTCTTCAACCGCAACCCACCGCCCAGCACGTTCCATTCTTGCGCAGTGAAGTGGTTAGCCAGACTCATTGCGGCAATTCCCGACCAAACGGAATGCACATCGGCGTACCAAAGAACGGATCAGGAATAATCCTGCAGTTGAGGTCGAACACGGTTTTGACCAGCGCTTGAGTCAAGACGTCTTCAGGCCGGCCCTGGGCAAATGCCGTACGCTCATGCACCGCGACCATATGATCGGCATAACGACAGGCCAGGTTGAGGTCGTGAAGCACCATGATGATGGTTTTGTTTTCGAGCCGGTTGAGGTCGCGCAGCAGGTCCAGCACTTCAATCTGGTGAGCCAGGTCGAGGAAGGTCGTCGGCTCGTCCAGCAGCACGATGCCGGTGTCCTGGGCCAGGGTCATGGCGATCCACGCACGCTGGCGCTGCCCACCGGACAAGGCATCCACCGGCCGATCCGCCAGCGCCTGCAGACTGGTCTGCGTCAGCGCGCGATTGACCATGGTTTCATCCTCGGCCGACCACTGTTGCATCCAGCTTTGATAAGGGTATCGGCCCAGAGCCACGAGCTGGCGAACAGTAATGCCCTCGGGCGCCGTCGGTGTCTGGGGCAGGATGGCCAACTCACGCGCCACCGCCGCCGTGGATTTTTTCTGGATATCCACACCGTTGAGAATCACCGAGCCTTGCTGCGGTTTCAGCAGTCGAGCGAAGGATTTGAGCAAGGTACTTTTGCCGCAGCCGTTACTGCCAATCAGCACCGAGATCTTGCCCTTGGGCAGTTGCATGTCCAGCGCGTCAATAATCACCTGGCGCTGATAACTCAGGGTCAGGCCGCGACTTGCAATCGACGTCATACGTTGAATTCCTTAATGACGCTGTTTAATCAATAAATAGAGAAAAAAAGGTGTGCCCAGCACCGCGACAAAGATCCCGGCCGGTAGATCCAGGGGCAAGAACAGCGTGCGCCCGACCAGGTCTGCCAGCATCACCAGGTTTGCGCCAATCAGGGCGGCCATCACAGCCTGCCCAGCGAAACCGGGGGCCACCAGGCGTTTGGCAATATGCGGCGCGATCAGCCCGACAAACGCAATCGCCCCACCCCAGGCAATGGCCGCACCGGCCAATGCCACACTCACCAGCAACAAACCGGCCCGCAGCCATTGCACGCGCACGCCGATGCCCTGGGCCAGGTTGTCATCCAACTGTTGCACCATCACCTGACGGGCCAACAGCACCAGCAGCGGACAGATGCCCAATAACCAACTCGCAAGCGCCAGCGGTTCGGGCCAACTGGCGCCGTATACGCTGCCGGTCAGCCAAACGTAGGCAGACAGGGTGGTGGTCAGCGGACTGAACACCAGAATGAAGGTCGTCGCGGCGGTCAACATCGCCGAGACGCCCACACCGATCAGCACCAGTCGCAGCGGTGAGGTCCCCTGCTTCCAGGCCAGCAGATAAATGGCCAGTGTCGCCAGCGCCGCACCGAGCATTGCGGCCAGGGGCAAAAATTGTTGCCCCAGCGTCGCCGACAAGAACGACAGATAAAGCACAGCAGCGGCGCTGGCACCGCTGGTGATGCCCAGCAGGTCCGGCGATGCCAGCGGGTTGCGGATGATGCTTTGCAGGATCAGCCCGGACACCGACAACGCAGCCCCCACCAATGCCGCCAGCACAATGCGTGGAAAACGCAGTTGCTCGACGATCAACGTCAGGCTGGCGTCCTGACTGGAAAACAGGATTCGTATCACCTCGAGGGGCGAGAGGATGACTTTCCCCAGCGATAACGAGCCGAGCATCACCAGCACCGTCAGCACCAGCGCCGCCGCCAATCGCAACCACGTGGAGAGGTTGACCCGCCGGGAATACCCGCCCCGGCGCCAGGTCACCACCTTATCCATAACGACCTCCACGCCGGGCCAACAGGATGAAAAACGGTGCGCCGAATAGCGCCGTCATCACCCCCACCGGCACCTCCTGAGGCAGGATCAAAACCCGCGACAGCGTATCCGCCAACAGCAGCACAATGGCGCCGAGCAGCGCGCAACCGGGCAGCAACCATCGATGGTCGATGGACAATCCCTTGCGCACCATGTGCGGTACCAGAAGACCAATGAAACCAATGCTGCCGGCCAACGCCACCGCGCTGCCCGCGAGACAGATCACCAGCACACTCATCAGCAGACGGATCAGACCGGTTCGCTGCCCCAACCCCGTGGCGATCTCTTCCCCGGCGTTCAGCACATTGAGCTGCCCGGCCAGCAGCAGCGCCCCCGCCAACCCGAGCACAGCGCACAGCAACAACGGCGCAGCGGTCGACAGGCTGCGTTCGGTCAGTGAACCGGCCATCCAGAACAGCACCGTGTCCAGGCCATCCTGATTCACCACCAGCAACGCCTGGCTGAAGGCGGAGAACAACGCGGCGATCGCCGCGCCCGCCAGCACGATGCGCAGCGGACTGAGACTGCCTTGCCCCATGTTGCCGATCAGCCACACCAGGCAACCCGCCACGCCAGCGCCAATGAACGCCGACCATAGCCAGGCATCCGGGGATGACAGCGAGAAGATCGAGGAAAACAGGATGATAAAAAAAGTCGCACCGGCATTGATCCCGAACAACCCGGGTGATGCCAATGGATTGCGCGTCAGTGCCTGCATCAGCGCGCCCGCGACCGCCAGGCTGGCGCCTACGAAAATCGCCATCAGGGTCCGCGACAGGCGCGTGGTGGTCACCAGCACATGATTGATACTCAACGGGTCGGGATGGACAAACGCCGCGGCAATCTGTGGCAGTGGAATCCAGGTGGCACCGACCGCCAGGCTCAACACGCAGCACAGCAGCAACACGACACCCGCGCTGCACAGCTTGACTCCCGGGCTCATGAGGCCACCTGCGCGGCGGCCACGCGGGCCACGTCGTCGAGCATCAGATTCGCTCCCAACATCCCGCCCGACAGACTCCACGCGACGCCATCGACCTGCCACACCTGTCCTTGCTGCGGGGCACGCATCTGCTTCCACAGCGGGTGTTGCACCAGGCTCTCGTAGTTGCGCTGCACCGCCGCGTTCTGCGCGCGCAGAAAGACAAAAAAGATGTCGGCATTCACCACGGCAAGGCTTTCCTTGCTAGTGAGTTTGATCGATACCCCGCTCGCCTCACGGCTGCTGTCACTCCAGTTGAATCCCAGTTCGGTGAGCACCGAGCCCGGAAAACTCGCCGGCAGGTAACTGCGGATGTGGTCTTCGCGGATGTCCAGTATCGACACCGTGGGAGGCCAGCGTCCGGCAAATGTCTGCTGCAATTGCTGACACAGTTGTGCCACGCGCTGCTGCCATCGATTCAGAATCTCATCGGCCCTCTGTTGCTGGTGTAATGCAGCGCCCATCATCGCCAGGGTCTTCTTGAATTCAAACACTTCCTCCAGCATCAGCACCGGGGCGATCTGCTTGAGTAATGGGAAGATGCGCTCATGGCGAAAATGTGAGGCAACGATCAAGTCCGGTTTGAGCAGTGCGATGTCTTCAAGGCTGGGCTGAGTTTCCAATCCGACATGGGGCACCTGCTCCAGAGCTGCGCGCAAATAGCGATAGGTCGGTTTTTCGCTCCAGGAATCGACTACGCCACACGGGGTCACGCCCAACATCACAGCGCAGTCGGTGGCCCCCTGAAACAGGGTGATCACCCGCAACGGTGCAGCGCCAGCCTCGGCCCACGCCGGCGCGGAAAACCTGAGGGCGAGCGCCCCCAGGGACAGGCGCAACAGCGTGCGCCTGGAGGGTTCACGTCGCGGTTCAGGCATTACGATCGAGCCGGTGAAACGGGTTGACCACCTGCCCTTTGCCAAACGGCATGCTGCCAGGGCCGCCCGCGCGTTCGATCATCGGGGTGAGCAGCAATTTTTGCGGCCAATGTGGCGCTTCGAATAGCTGGTGCTTGATCATGATCCGCGCCTCGGCGTCAAACTCGATGGTGTCGATCAACTCGTTGAGCACTTCGCCCATCGCCGTCCACAGCCCGGTCGCCGGCAATGCGTAGACCTCAGCCAGCGTATCGATAATGGCGCGGAGGTTGACCTGAATACCCAGGGTCTGCAACCAGAACAGCAGGTCTTCAGGGCGATCGTGGTACAGCGTATTGGCGTGGCCCTTCTTCAACCGGTAAGCCGGGTCGGCCAGGCCGTTGCGTTCCAGCCATGGCACGAAGATGCGCAACGAATCGTGATCGCGCAACAACAGGCCCTGGGCGTAACCGGCCTTCCACACCAGCACCGCGTTCTGCCCGTGAATTTCCCCGAGCATGCCGATGCGGAACATCCGCAGGTTGATATCGAAGAAGCTATGGCACAACTCGCGGAACAGGGTCATCACTGACGCGGCACTGGCCGGCAATTGGCGGTAGGCCATCCAGTCATCGAAGAAGTGCTGATTGCTGCCCGGCAGCGGTGTGCCCAATGCCGCCATGGGCACCAGTCGGGTGTCCAGGTCTTCGAGCAGCGCGGGCGGATAGCCGCGCACCATCGCCGACAAGTGACGCGGCGCTTCGTCGAACAGCGTCGCGTCCGGCGGCATGAACGCCCACCATTTGGTTTCGTCGCACAGGTGCAGGGACTGTTGCAGGGTTTGATCCTTGCTCAGTGCCTGGCGCAGCAGCGCCTCGCTCAAGCCGCCGTTGATCATTTTCACTGCAGGCAGATAACGGGAAGCACCCAGCGAATAGATCGCCATCGGCAACTTGAGGTAATCGGCACTGTTGAAGCACGGCGTCATCGAGCGCAACGACGAGGTGGCGAAGAAATCACCGTCGGTGAAGTCCAGTCGATGGCAATCACCCTTGGCGAACGCGTCGCCTAGCTGTGCGTCCAGCACGTGCTCGAACTGCCACGGGTGCACCGGCAGTGCGATATGACTGTCGGCAATGCCCCGTTGTTGCAACTCGTGTTGCAGGCCGACCTGTAACGCGAACGGCAACAAGTACTGGGCTGGATAACTCTGCGCCAGGTCCGTCACACCGTCGCCGCATTGCAGCAACGTGCGGTCGACCGCGACCCAATTGAGCGCCACCGGACGGGCGAACTCCGCCTGATACTGCTGATATTCCGCATCGTCCAAACCCTGTTTGGCTTTGGCCAGCGGGTGGTAGGGACGATCGCGCAGCGAAGCCCGCTGTTCCATCGCCAGGAAAAAGTCCGCGTTGCTCTTTTCCAGCAAGCGTTCGCTGTTAACCCGATGGGCCAGGGACAACTCGGTTTGCCGGACGCTGGTGCGCAGCACATCCAGAAACAGGGCGAAGCCTTTTTCATTGTCCGGGTAGCGATCGGTCATCCCGGCCAGCACCTGGGTTGTGAAGGCTTCGGGTGACAGCGCGGTCAGTTGGTCATTCTGTCGCGCCCAAACCGGCGTGCCCGGTACTTTTTCCCATTGCTGGGTAATGCCGGGACGCAAGGCAATGACGATGCAACCTTGGGGATCGATGGGCCATTCCCAGATCCGTTGTTCAGCGCTCAACCCGGTAAACGGCTGATCGGCCGATGACGAGGGCGCCACCAGGTTCAGCGGCTCGGCCCCGAAAAAATGTTCGGCCAGCAAACAATCGACCAGATCCTGCATCACCTTGTCAGCGGCCATTGTGGGGAAGTTCATCCGACTATTTTCCTTCTGCTGAAGTGGCGGCCAATTTGGCCTGGAGGGCACGAAAAGCGATGCCACGCTCGTCACCCAAAACAAAACTTTTTACGCCCCGGCTCAACCACCGTTCGTGGTCGCCCGGCTGACGTGGAATCGCGCAATACGGCACGCCCTCAGCGTTGGCTGCCTGCCAACTGGCGAGCAGCGCTTGCTGCACCTCGGGTCGGTCGATCTGCCAGGGCATGCCCATCGATTGCGATAAGTCGGCGGCCCCTTCGAGGATCATGTCGAGGCCGGGCACGGCGGCAATCTCTGCCGCCCGCCGCACACCTTCGGCACTTTCGATCATCGCCACGACCATGATTTGCTCGTTGGCCAGCGCGACGTACTCCGCCAGGCTGTGTTTGCCAAAGGCACCGGGGCGCCCGGCATTCAGGCTGCGGGTACCCTGCGGGTGGTATTTGCAGGCACGAATGCTTTCGGCCAAAGACTCGGGGCCTTCGATCATCGGCAGGACAATGCCCTGGGCGCCGCCATCGAGCAGGCGCAGCAGGGTTTTCGGGTTGAGGTCCGCCACCCGCACCAACGGGGTCAGCGCGTAACTTTCGGCGGTGCGGATCATGTTCTCCACGGTCTCGGGATTGATCAGCACGTGTTCCATATCGATGATCACAAAATCAAAACCCGCCTCGGCAATCAGTTCGATGGCCGCTGGCGACGGAATAGAGCTGATCAGGCCGTAGACCGGCTCACCTGTCCTGAGCTTCTGCTTGAGCAGATTGGTCCTCAGCATGATTGCGGCCGGAACGCGTGCAACGGATTCGGCACTGATTTGAAACGACGTTCGCCGTCGCCCAGCAGGCGGCGCTTGGTCAACTCTTCCACTTCATAGAACGGCGCGAACACATCAAACGCGGCATAACGCGGACGGTGTTGCGGATGTTCAGCCTGGTAAGCAGTGATGACCTCGGCAGTCATCTGCCAGAACAGGGCCTCTTCGAGCTGATAGTGCTGATGCAGGAAGATCGCCATCTCGGCCAAGGCGATGAAGAAGAACGAATCACAGGAAAAATCCCGGACCGCATCCAGATCGTCGGTGAGGATGAACGAGTTGCGATTGAGCTTGGCGTGGCTGGCGGGCAGCGGCACCAGGGTCGGGCACAGCTCGGGGCGCCCCAGGTGTTGCGGCGAATAGCGCACGCCGTCATGGAAGTCTTTCAGGGCAATACGTTGCGGCCAGCCCTGCTTCACGATCAGGACGATGTTCTGACCGTGGGACTCCATGCCGATGCCTTCGGCGTAGAGCATGTGAATGATCGGCGACACCGCCACTTGCAGCAGTTGGCGAGTCCAGGCGTGCAGGCCGTATTGCTTGATCCAGGCATCGATAAACGGGGTCTGTTCACCGCTGCCGTAGCGATTGTCCACGGAGCTCAAGCCATTGAACGGCACCGCTTGTTCGCCGTCTTGCAGGTACTGGTGAATGCTCTCGCGCCACAGGGTGCCCATCGTGCCGTAGGCCTGGGACATCCGCGTGGCGGGCAGGTGATCGTAGTCAAAGCTGACACCGAGCACTTCGCCGAGAATCACAAAACCAAGGTCGCGGGCGGTGCTGTCGCTGCCGATCAACTGCTGCAACCAGTCGGTGATGATCGGGCCGTTCATCACCGTGTGCCGGGCCAGAATTCGGGTGCTGGAGGTGTTGGTCATGCTCAACGCGAGCTTGACGTAAGGCCGCTTTTTCTCAGTGACGTTGGCCAACGTGCGGATCGACTGTTGCGCCTGATAGCGATCATCCGTGGTGCCCAGATGGATCACTTCACCGCTGACCAGTTCTGGGTAGAACACGGGAACAATGATGTTTTCCCACTGCCACGGGTGCACCGGCATCAACCAGTAATCGCCCATCGACTTGCCTTGGTCGGTGAGGCTCTCAGCCAGTTGCTGCCAGCGTTGAAGTCCGAATTCCTGCTGTATAAACCCGTTGTAATCCAGGCGCTGCGAGATGTTCATCGCCCCGCAGGTTTTCGCCACTGCCAGCCAGACAATCGCGATGGGCGCGGCAAATTCCGGCCCGTAATTGGCGTTGTCCTTGAGCGAAAAACCGATGCGCGATTTGTAGCAAGGGTGATAGCTGTGGGCGTCCATGAAGTGCTGTTCCAGCGCATCGACATCCAGTTGATGGGTTGGCTTGGCCGCTTGATAACCCTGGCTGCGCGATTGCAGATCCTTGAGCATTGTTTGTTCAAGCTCATGGGTGAAGCGCGGCAGGTGCGGGCTGTCCTGAAGTTCGCTCAACAGCTCCGCCAATGCTTGATGAAGGTGCGGCCAACGGCGTGCGCCCAACGCGTCAACGCGTTCGAGACTGGCATAGTCGAGGCGGATCAGCTCGAAGCTTTCGCTGAGCAATCCGCTGCAGTGGTACTCCACCGATTGTTGCTGCGCATCGAAGCCGCTGACGACAAAACGGTACTGGCCGCCATCGAGGGGCGAATGGCGATACGGCAGGACGTTTTCATACAGCAGCGTTTGCAGCAGTTGGCCCACCACGCGCTGTTCCACTTGCTGATAGTGGCGCGGATCGGCCGTCGCCAGCCAGACGCCTGGTGCTGAATCCGCAGCCTGATGTGTTGCCTGTGAAGAAGTCGCCATAGTCATAACCTTGTCCATGAAAGAATTAACGGTGTTCGAGGGCCGAGGGCAGTGCCTCGGCCGGCTCGTCGGATGCGTGAACGGGAAAACGCCAGGCACAGGGCAATGCCAGGAGGATGAGGATGCCGGTGGCCATGAAGACCTCGCTGATCGCCCCCGAGCTGGCCATCGAAACCACCCCGCCCCCGGTCTCGGTAGTCAGGCGGAATTCCAGCCACAGGGAGGCAACCACGATGGCCAGCGACGAGACGAGACGACGGGAAATGTTGTTCATCGCCGCGCCTTGGGTGACCATCGGTTCAGGCAGCGCATCGAGCCCGGCGGTGGTGATGGGGATATAGGAAAGGCCCAGCCCGGCGCCGCGGACCATCATCAGGAAAAACACCACACCGATTGAAGCGCCAGCCCCCAGCATGCCCAATCCCAGCGTGGCGCCCCCGGTCAGCAGCAGCCCCCAGAGCACCACGCCGCGCGGGCCGTGTCGGTCCAGCCACTTGCCGCCGAGATGCCCGAACAGGCTGGCGAACATCGCCGTGCACAGCAGCGACAGGCCGGTCCAGATAGCGCTGTAGCCCATCACCACTTGCACCAACAGTGGCAGCAGGACCAGGCATTCGAACATGCCGACCGACTGCACCACCGCGATGATCACGCTCAAGCGATAACCGCGCAGGGCAAAGATGCGCAGGTTAAGCAGCGGCGAAGTCCGGTTCAGTTCCAGTCGAACAAACGCGACCAGACACAGAATCGCCGCCAACAGCATGCCAAGGTTGAGCGGATCAGTGAGGGCTTCGGCATGGCGCAGGCGGCCAACGGCGATCATCAGCAGGCCGATGCCCGTCGCAATCAACAGGTAACCCGCCAGGTCGAAAGGTTTGCGCTCCGATGCTTCAGAAGCCGGCAGCACGCCGACGCCAAGGATCAGCGCCAACAGGCCAATCGGCACATTCATCAGGAACAGCGAGCGCCAACTGAACCACTCCAGCATCAGGCTCCCGCACAAGGGCCCCAATGCCGGCGCCAGCATGACCGCCGCGCCCCACAGGCCGGTGACCCTGCCCCGCTCGCCCTTGGCGTACACCGAAAAAATGATCGCCAGGGACAGCGGAATCATCAGCCCACTGGCGATGCCTTGCACCACGCGTGCGGCAATCACCAGCGCGATGGAATTGGCCAGCGCCCCCAGCAGCGAACCGCAGACAAACAACGCCACGCCCCACAAATAGAGGGATTTACGCCCCATCCGCTGGCTGAGAAAACTGGTGAGCGGCATGGTCATGCCCATGCTCACCATGAACGCCGCCACAATCCAGGTGGCCAACAGCGGGCCAATCTCAAAGGCCTCCATGAACGCCGGCAACGCCGGATTCAATGAGCTGTTGTTCAGGCTGACCGTCAGCGTGCCCAACAGCACATTGACCACCACCAACCAGCGCGGCACGGCGAACGTCAATCCCACGGTGCGACTCCGGCCTGTTGTACAAACACCTGCGGCGGTCGCGGATGACAGAGGAAATCGGCGTGGGAAATGTTGTAGCCATAGGCACCCGCCAGCGGCAGCACCAGCATGTCTCCGATCTCCACGTCCGTGAGCGGGCAATCGCGACTCAGCACATCCTTGGGCGTGCAGAGTTGCCCAACGACAGTCCACTCCTGTTGTGGCGCCGTTGAAGTGACGCGATGCCGGGGCAGATGAATGACCGGGTGATCATGGCCTTGGGCAACCGGCAAACGGAACTGATGCGTGCCGCCACGACAGACCAGGAAGTGCTTGCCGTGACTGGTTTTCCTGTCCAGCACTTCAATGGCGTAATAACCGCAGAAGGCGCTGATGAAACGACCAGGCTCAAAGCGCACGATGGGCGCATCGGTACACGCTGCAAGGGACTGGCCCAAGTGCGCGCACAAGCGCTGCCAATCGAATTGCTGCGGCCCGAGGTAATTGACCCCGATGCCACCGCCCACATTGAGGTGAGTGATCGCCGCGGGATCGACCGACAGCGCTTTCCATTGCGGCCAGCGCTGCAGGTACAGATCGAGCAATTGTTCATGGCGTTCCACCAGCGACTGATGGGACATCGCATGCACATGAAAGCCCTTGAGCCGCAGGTGACTGGCGTTATCGACCCAGCTGACCGCCTGAGCCAGTTCCGCTTCATCGATCCCGAACGGTGTGGCCGTGCCGGCCATCGCCAGTTTGCTGGAGAGCGGCGACGGCAGTTCAGGGTTGATCCGTAGCAATACGTCTTGCACGCGCCCCGCTTCCAGTGCCAGCCGTTGCAGGCGGACGATTTCATTCAGGCTTTCGATGTGAATCGCTTCGACCTGGTGTTGCAGCGCCGAACGCAGATCGGAGTCCAGTTTGCCAGGGCCGGAGAAGATGAATGGTTTGCGCGTCGGGCAGGCCTGAAGACGATCGATCTCACCGCCGGAGGAAATCTCGAAGCCGTGCACCAACGGCGCCACAGCGGCGAGGATTTGCGGCTCGCTGTTGGCCTTGATCGCGTAGTAAAGCTCTACGCCTTCAGGCAGCGCCGCCATCACCTGCGTCACGTGCTGCTTCAACGCGTCCAGATCATAGACGAACAGCGCCAGTGGATCTTCGTGCTGCGTGCGGGCTTCGTCGATGGCGGCCAATACCGCTTCGGGCAGCTTATCCATGCTTGGCCTCCTTGCCCCACGGGGACACCAGACTGACGTAGCTGGCCTGGCGATCGGCCTTGGCCGCCAGGCGCACTTTCAGGTTGGTTTTGCAGGCAATCGGCTGACCGGCAATCAGTGCGTCCAACTCTGGCGCAGCGCGGGCCAATTCGACGCGGATGCTGATCAATTGCTGCTCCACCCGTTGCCACATCAGCGGCGCCAGGTGCGGACGCTCCCAACTCAGGGCCAACACAGCCTCGGACAAGTTGTTGACGAACAGGCAATAGACGATGCGGTTCCAGCCTTGCTGGCGGGAATAGAGCAGCGACTCGCGCACCCGTGGATGAACGTCTGCATCGATCCGCGAGGCCCCCAGTTCGTCGGTCAGTTTGACCCCTTCGAAATCCCGCAGCAGCAAGCGTTGTGGACGACCGTTGTCATGCACCAGCACGCTGTTCTGCAAATGCGGTTCCATGACGATGCCGTGGTTGAAGAACAACGCCAGCACTGGCCGTAGCAACAGCGCCTGATAGTCGTCGAACCAGCTCAACAGCTGTTGATCGTCGATGTCATGGCCGTTGAACCGGCTCAGGAACTCATGCACCAACGGTGGTAAATGCAGGCCGCGAGCGAACAATGTACCGGCCATGATGCTGCAGTCGGTGCCGGTGTCGAGGCAGAAGTTCTCCCGCAGGATCGCCCCGGTCTGTTCGCGGAACCAGTGGTTATCGGCTTCGCTGGCCTGTTGCGGCGCCCAGCTCAGGTTGCCCGGCTCGGCGACCACCGAGAGCCCGCCAAGGGTTTCGGGCTGGGTCAATTGGAGGTTACGAAAGACTCGGTCGATCATCAGTGCGCTTTCCAGTTCGTACCAGGCGTTTTTCCTGACGCAGTTGGTGATGCGCACGTTCAGCGAGCCCTTGATGAAAAACTCATGGCCCTCGATGTACCAGGTACGGATGGACGCCGTGGGGTTGGCCATCAGCCCTGTGGCGCCAAGATCGACGATGGCCGCGGATTTCAACAAACGCTGAACCCGACCGTCCTGCATGAACAGCTGGGCCTGAACCGGGTGCATGCAGATAACCGCGTGTCCTGGCCGCGCCTGCGCCTGATCGGCAAAACCGGCCAGCACTTGGGCTTTGCTCAGGCCGTTGGCCCCGACGTTCAATCCTTCCAGCGGCACCTCGAACAGGTGCAACGGCGTGCGGGCCTGGAATTCCGGGGCATAGGTTTCCTGGGCCAGATGAGCTGGCCACAGGCGCGCCTTGGGTGCCGGGTGGTTCGGATGACCAAACCACAAGCCCTGCTCACTGGCGAGGTAACCGCTGAGCGGTGCCGGGTGCTGCCCGTCCATGTTGTGGCCGACGATGGACGCGGTCAGCAACTGGCTTTGCAACACCTGATCCAGCAACTCGTCGTTGCTGGCGCGGGTCATGTGTTCGCACGCCGCGAGCAACTGCTCGACGAACTCGGTGAACCTCAGGCACGACCAGTCGCCCTCGCCACGCCGGGCATAAACGTCCGACAGGTAACGGTGACTGCCCAGACCATCACGGCGGTCCACCATCACAAAGAATTGCTGCTGGTTGGGCAGGCTGATGGTCAGGGGAATACCCTTCCATTCCAGGCCCTCGAGGTAACTGCCCGGGGCGATACCTTGCATCTGCGTCGGCCAACTGTAACTGAGGCAGTTTTCCGGCAAGGCGAACTCTTTGATCAAACAATTAAGCAACGCGCGCGTCGTCGCCAACTCACTGACCATATTCGATAAAACACTGCGATCTGGATGATTCATGGGTGCTCCACAATAGCCCACGAGGCCACTGGACACGTTATATGGCGAAAAAAATTAGTTGCTGATCGACCTGTTTAACAGCCGACGAAACCCCACGTAACGACATCACTTCACTGAACTTTTTTAAACAATCAGACGACCATCAAAGTTACTTGTAGCCCTGTCATCAAACTGCAATTCAGCGAACTGCCAGCGAAACTTCGATTAACTCATTCAAGGGCGCAACTGCAATAACGCTGCCGCCATCGCATTATCAAAACGCTGGATGACTTGCTGGCATTGTTCATCGTCGATAATCAAGGGTGGCAACAAGCGAATGACATTGCCCTTACGTCCGCCGCGTTCCAGCAACAGGCCTTGTTTGAAGCACTGTTGCTGGATGGCCACGGCCAGCGCCGGGTCCGTCGGGAAACGCCCGTGGCGATCAGCCGGCTGGCGCTCATCGACGATCTCGATGCCCAGCATCAGGCCGCGACCGCGCACCTGGCCGAGGGCCGGATAATGCGCCTGCAACTCGACCAATCGGTCCTTGAGCCACTGGCCCTGGCGATCGGCCTGGGCGGCGAGGTTTTGCTGTTGCAACACCTGCAACGTGGCCAGCCCGGCGGCCATGGCCATCTGGTTGCCGCGGAAAGTCCCGGCGTGATTGCCTGGTTCCCAGGCGTCGAATTCACGACGGATGCCCAGCACCGCCATGGGCAAACCGCCACCGACCGCTTTGGACATGACGATCAGGTCCGGCTCGATGTCGGCGTGCTCGAAGGCGAACATCTTGCCGGTGCGGCCGAAACCGGTCTGCACTTCGTCGAGGATCAGCAGGATGCCGTGCTTGCGCGTCACTTCACGGATCGCCCGCAGCCAGCTCACCGGGGCACAGTTGACCCCGCCCTCACCCTGCACCGCTTCAAGGATCACCGCCGCCGGCAGTGACACGCCGCTTTCGACGTCTTCGATGAACTGGGTGAAGTAGTGGGTCAAGGCCTCGACCCCGGTTTCACCGCCAATGCCCAGCGGGCAACGGTATTCGTGGGGGTACGGCATGAACTGCACCCCGGGCATCAGGCTGGCGATGGCATTTTTCGGCGCAGTGTTGCCGGTCAGGGCCAGGGCGCCGTGGGTCATGCCATGGTAGGCCCCGGAGAAACTGATGATGTTGTTGCGCCCGGTGTAGGTCTTGGCCAGTTTCAGCGCGGCCTCCACTGCATCCGCCCCGGACGGCCCGCAAAATTGCAGGCAATAATCACGGCCCTGGTTCGGCAACAGGCTGAGCAAGGTTTCGCTGAAAGCGTCCTTGACCGCGGTGGTCAGGTCCAGGGTGTGCATCGGCAGGCCTGAGGCGAGGAAGCTGTCGAGGCTGGCCATGACGGCCGGATGATTGTGCCCCAGGGCCAAAGTGCCGGCGCCGGCCAGACAGTCGAGGTAAGTATTGCCCTCGACATCCGTCACCCAGAGCCCGTGCGCCTTGGCGATCGCCAGTGGTAACTTGCGTGGATAACTGCGTACATTAGATTCGAACTTGCTTTGTCGAGCCAAATAGTCGGCATTGGTCTTTTGCAAAGGATTAGAGTGCAATACGCCATCATTCAACATCGCTTCACCCTCGTTAAATTCGATATGCAACTTATTCTCACTTGGAAGTTGTTGCAACTAATTCTTACTACCAATTTGGAAATTTACATATAGCGATTTGAACTACTTTAAAAATAATCAGGCACGCAAAAAACCAAGTTAATAAACCTGGTATGAACTCCGGAAGTGCCATGATCTGGCCATGTTCTTGTAATGCATCTGACAACTTATATATAGGCTACCGACAGATAGCGACTTATACGCAAGTGTCTTGATTGTTCATTAACGGAGGGTTTGCATATGTCCTTCCTCTATACGAATCAGGTCAAGGTCCAACGAATACGCCCCGGTCCCTGGGGCGCATGACAGGGGTAAATCAGAAGTCGACAGTCGCCGAAAGGAGGTAGGTGCGCGGGGTCGACAGTGTCAAGCCAGGCTCACTGTCATCCGAGGCTCCCGCCGAACTCCAGTAGCGCTTGTCCGCCACGTTCTCGACATTGGCACGCAGGGTGATGTTCTTTTCCTCGACCTTGAACGCGTAGCGTGCGCCCACGTCGAAACGCTCCCAGGAGTCGATTTCCTTAACGTTGGACTGGTCCAGATACTGCGAGCTCGAATAGATGCCACGGCTGGTCAGGGTCAGGCCCTGTACAGTCGGCACGTCCCACTCGGCGCCCAGGTTCACGTTGTATTTCGGCGTGGCCGGTGCCCGGTTGCCGTCGAAGGTGCCATTGGTGGTGTCCTTCAACTCGCTGTCGATGTACATGACACCGCCGAGCAGACGGAAACCATCGAGCGGTTCACCGAACACACTCAATTCCACACCGGTGTTCTCACGCTTGCCGTTCGGGCCGAAGACGCGCGTGATCGCATTGGTCTCGTAAGCCGGCTGCTTGATCCGGAACACGGCGGCGGTGACGGCGAACGGACCGGCGTCATACTTGGCACCGACCTCGACCTGGCGGCTGATGAACGGCGGGAAGATCTCGTCCTCGTTCACCGAGGTAGACGGTGCGATCTTGCCCTGGCTCAGGCCTTCCATATAGTTGGCATACAGCGACAGCTTGTCGGTCGCCTTGAACAGGATGCCGCCTGACGGCGAAACCTTTTCCTCGTCGTAGCCGGTGTCGCCTCTGACGTTATCGGTCCAGTCGTCAACCTTCACGCGCTGCCAGCGGGCGCCGAGGGTCAGCAGCAGCCGGTCATCGAAGAAACCCAGGGTGTCGGACAACGCCACACCGGTGGAACGGTTTTCGGTATAGACCTCCGAATCCTGTCGCGTGGGCCTGACCGGCGTTGGTGTTACCACGGGGTTATAGATGTTGCTGTTGGCCGCGGCATAACGGGCGCCGCCGTTTTCAAAGTCCATGTAGTAATAGCTGGCGGCCAGGTTGACTTCATGGCTGACCGGGCCGGTATGGAACCAGTTGCGCACACCCGCCGTGGCCGTCCGGACATTTTCGTCACGGGTGAAGTCACGCGGTTGAACGCTGAAATTGCCGGCGTCGTTGGTGACCGAAACGGCATGTCGGAGGAAGTCATGATTACTTTTACGCGCGCCCACGCCGCCATACAGCATGACGGAATCGTTGACATCGAATTCAGCGTTCACCATGCCGAACGTGTCGTTGGTACTCGCCTTGCTCCAGGGCTGCGCATAATTGCGGCGCACATCGCTGGCATGCGGAACCTGCGCGTTAGGGCCAACCTGTACGCGTTCCTGCGGGGCGTCGGTATCACGTTCGGTGCGCCCGATGTCCGTCGAGAGCCTTAGGCGTTCACCGCGAAAATCCAGGCCCAGCACGGCCATCTCGCGGTCGACATTCTGGTGATCCCATTCGGTGTCGCCAGACTGCTTCACGCCGTTGAAACGAAGACCGAACTTGTTGTCTTCACCGAAGCGCCGGCCGACATCCACGGCACCGCCGACCTGGCTGTCGGACGCGTAACTGCCGGTGAATGAAGTGATGGGCTTGTCGGTCGCGCGCTTGGGCACCACGTTGATCCCTCCACCCACGCTGCCCCGCGGCGAGATGCCGTTGATGAGCTGGCTCGGGCCTTTGAGGACGTCGACGCGGTCGGCCATCTCCATGTCGATCGTATAGGTCGGCAGGACGCCGTAGAGGCCGTTGTAGGAAACATCACTGTTGAACAGGCTCAACCCTCGAATGGTGAACTGCTCATAGCGCCCACCCGCCGGGTTGGTAACGCGAACCGAAGGATCGTTGGCGATCACGTCGCCCAAGGTGCGCGCCTGCTGGTTTTTGACCACCTCACTGGTGTAGGTGGTCATGCTGAACGGCGTCTCCATAAAGTCTTTCGAGCCCAGCAGGCCCTGTGAACCGCGGCGCGCGACCTGACCGCCGACATACGGATCGCCGTGTTCCGAGTCAGTGGCACCGACAATCGAGGTGGCGCCCAGTTGCAGGCTGCCGCCTTCTGGCGCCGGGGTCAGGATGTACGCCTCTTCGCCTACCGGCTGCAGTTGCAGACCGGAACCCTGCAACAGTCGGGCAAAGCCCTCCTCGACCGCGTATTCGCCGGAAAGTCCAGGGCTGGTGCGACTGCCCACCAGTGCCGGGTCCACTGACAGATTGACCCCGGCCAACCCAGCGAAACGGGTCAGCGCTGCACTGAGGCTTCCTGCCGGCACCTGGTAACTGCGTCGAGGCGCGTCTTCGGCCCAACCGGCAGTGATGAACAACGGACAGGCACTCAGACTCAGCATCAGACTCAAGTGCAACAACGGGCGCAGCCTGGAAGAACCCAGACGCGGACTGCAGGGCATCACTACGGGCATTGAGAATCTCTCTGATTTCGTTTCACTTGCCCTGAATGACAAGCGACGCGAAAAAAGGGGACACACCTCAAACACTATTTTTGCGCGGCAGCAACGTGACCCAGTAGCGGGTTCGCCTATGCACCTCCAGCGGCAAGCTGGCCGCCAGCAACGTCAGGATGCGATCGGTGTCTTCCAGACGGAAACTGCCGGTGACGCGCAGGGATTCCAGTTCCGGTTCCCAGCGCAACAGTCCCGGACGATAGGTGCTGAGCTCGCGCAGAAAATCGCCCAGGGGCTGGTTCTGTGCCATCAACACGCCGTCGCGCCAGCCTGGGGCTAGCACATCGAAAGGTTCGGCGCGTCCGGCTCCCATCGCCTGAAGGCCGACTTGCTGGCCTGCGCGCAATGAAAAGACCGGTCCGCGCAAAGGCTGCAACTGCACCGAGCCTTTAAGCACTGACACCTTGCACCCCGCCTGCCCCTGACGAACGCACACTTCGCTCTGACTGACGACCACTTGCCCGAAGTGCGTCTGGACCGTCAGTGGCGATGTGCCGGGCACATTCAGCGCTATTTCGCCTTCCACGAGTGTCAGTCGCCGATTCTTCAGGTCGATATCGACGGCACTCGCGGTATTCAATTGCAGCAAGCTGCCATCCGCCAACTGGACCTTTTTATCCTCCCCGGTCGCGGTTCGCAGGTCAGCGCGCCAGACGTCCAGAGGTAGCTGCCGACTGATCAGCCAAGCGGTTGGCACCAGCGCCACCGCGCCGACGGCGCGCTTGAGCACCATGCGCCGACTCGTCTGCGGCCGATCCAGGCTGGCCATGGCCAGTGCCGATGGCAGGTCGGCAAAGCGTTGGCGCAAGAGCTGGGCTTTCTGCCAGGCCTGTTCATGACTGGGATGGCTGTCACGCCAGTGCTGCAGATTGGCACGATCGCGCTCGTTGGCGGCGCCTGACTCCATGAGTGCCAGCCATTGAGCGGCAGCCCGCACGACTTGCCGGGCTTCAGCCGAAGGGGTCGAACCGATCACATTTGCACCAGCAGGCAATGTTCATAGGCTTGCGCCATGTAGCGCTTGATCGTGCGCTCAGAGACGTGCAGGCGTTCAGCAATCTCGTGATAACCCAACCCCTCCAACTGGCTCCAGAGAAACGCTCGTCGCACCGCGGTCGGCAATCCATCGAGCAATTCATCCAGGGCTTGCAGGGTTTCCAGCAGTAGCCAGCGTTGCTCGGGAGACGGCATGCAGTCATCAGGCAGCAGCGCCAGCGCACTGAGGTAGGCCTGTTCCAGGCTGCGGCGCTTATAAAAATTGGTGAGCAATCGCTTACCGACCGTCGCCAGATAGGCGCGGGGTTCTTGCAGGTCAGCGATGTGCTGGGAGCTGGCGAGTAAACGCACGAACGTATCCTGGCTCAAGTCCGCCGCATCATGGCCATTGCTCATGCGTCTTCTCAACCAGCTTTCGAGCCAGCCACGATGGTCGCGGTACAGGTCGTGGAAGGTTTGCGCCGCCGGCATCGCTGCATCACTCATCTAAAGGAACCCTGCGCGAAGAAATATTTTAAATGCGACTCATTCTAATTAGTGTTGATACGTCAAACCAAGCGCTTTATGCGTTTTGTCCCCAGGAAAAACTTGAATACGTGAATGAGAGACAGGTGTTTCTGCCACGCAGCCACCGGCAAGTCAGGGCTGAGCGCTATTGAGGGAAATTGTCGAGAAGAGTAAGAATTCGATACAAGGCCGCATGTGGCTGGCAGATACGAATACCCATGGTTGCGGGGGCCAGGAGAAAAGCCAAATCACAGGCACAAAAAACCCCGGTCTTTCGACCAGGGTCTTTGCTATCGACTCGAAGTAGACACTGGCTTTACCAGCAGCTTTCTTCGTAGCTCCAAGGCGTTCAGTGGGCCTTAAGGCAGATATGGCGCAGCGGACGGGACTCGAACCCGCGACCCCCGGCGTGACAGGCCGGTATTCTAACCGACTGAACTACCGCTGCGTATCGCTTTGGACTTGCGTCCAAGTAACTCGTCTGACTGAAAGCTTCGAGGCTTTCAATCTCGAACCAGAACAAACTCTGACTCGGAAAATATGGCGCAGCGGACGGGACTCGAACCCGCGACCCCCGGCGTGACAGGCCGGTATTCTAACCGACTGAACTACCGCTGCGCGTCGGTGGAGGCTTTTAAAAGCTTCCATCTTGCTTTCGCAAGACTCTCGGAAGTGGTGGGTGATGACGGGATCGAACCGCCGACATTCTGCTTGTAAGGCAGACGCTCTCCCAGCTGAGCTAATCACCCGTTTGCATCTCCGAGGCCGCGAAATTTACGCAGGTACCGAAGCTAAGTCAATACCCCGCTTGAAGTTTTTCTGAAAAAGACAAAATCATGTCATTTCCCGCAGCGCTGCCAATGGCCGCCTGCAACCTCAAGCCGCCGCTGTCGCGGCCCCTGCTCGAATTACTCGCTGTAAATCATCTTCTTGGTCATGCCGCCATCGACCACGAACTCCTGGCCTGTGACAAAACCGGCGTTCTTCGACAACAGCCAGGCGACCATCGCCGCCACATCCTCGACCGTCCCTACCCTGCCCGCCGGATGTTGGGCATGATCGGCATCGGTCAGAGGTTCGGCACGACGTGCGGAGGGATCCCGCGCATCGATCCAGCCCGGGCTGACCGCATTGACGCGGATTTCCGGTCCGAGGCTGATCGCCAAGGCATGAGTCAGGGCCAACAGACCGCCCTTGCTGGCCGCATAAGCCTCGGTGTCGGGTTCCGACTGCCCGGCGCGGGTCGAGGCCAGGTTGACGATCGCGCCGCTGTGAGCGCGCAGGTACGGCGCACAGTGCTTGGCCAACAGCATCGGCCCACTGAGATTCACCGCCAGCACCCGATTCCAGTACGCCAGATCCAGGCTTTCAAGGGTGATGTTGTGCGGATCGGCAACCGCCGCGTTGCACACCAGCGCATCCAGACGCCCGAACTGCCCCAGTACCTCGGCGACACCCAATGCCACCTGCCCTTCGTTCGAGACATCCATGGCGATGAACCAGGCGTTGTCGCCGAGCACCTTCGCCACTTTCGAACCGCGCACTCGATCGAGATCAGTCAGCACCACCTGCCAGCCTTCGCTGATCAGCCAGGCCGAGATCCCCAGACCAATGCCCCGCGCAGCACCCGTGACCAGTGCAACTCGGCCGTTGGTGCCAGTGCCTGGCGTGGACAACTCGATCACAAGGCAGCCAACCCGCGCGCCAGATCGGCTTGCAGGTCTGCTACGTCTTCCAGGCCGACCGCGATGCGGATCAGGCTGTCACGAATGCCCGCGGCTTCACGCTCTTGCGGCGCCAGACGGCCGTGAGAGGTGGTGCTTGGGTGCGTAATGGTGGTTTTGCTGTCACCGAGGTTGGCGGTGATGGAAATCAGGCGAGTCGCATCGATGAAACGCCAGGCGCCCTCTTTGCCGCCCTTGACCTCGAAACTCACGACCGCACCAAAGCCTTTCTGCTGACGCAGGGCCAGCTCATGCTGCGGATGGCTTTTGAGACCGGCGTAATGGACTTTCTCGATGCCTTCCTGCTGCTCCAGCCATTCGGCCAGTTGCTGGGCATTGGCGCAGTGAGCCTTCATGCGCAGGCTCAGGGTTTCCAGGCCCTTGAGGAAGATCCAGGCGTTGAACGGGCTCAGGGTCGGCCCGGCAGTGCGCAGGAAACCGACGACTTCTTTCATCTGCTCGCTGCGACCGGCCACAACACCGCCCATGCAACGGCCCTGGCCGTCGATGAACTTGGTCGCCGAGTGCACGACGATGTCCGCGCCCATCTTCAGCGGCTGCTGCAACGCAGGGGTGCAGAAGCAGTTGTCGACCACCAGCATCGCGCCTTTGGCGTGAGCGATTTTCGACAGTTCGGCGATGTCTACCAGCTCTGCCAGCGGATTGGAGGGCGATTCGACGAACAGCAATTTAGTGCTGGCCTTGATCGCCGCATCCCAGCCGGACAAGTCCGCCAGAGGCACGTAATCGACTTCAATGCCAAAGCGCTTGAAGTACTTCTCGAACAGACTGATGGTCGAACCGAACACGCTGCGCGATACCAGCACGTGATCGCCGGCACTGCACAGGCTCATCACCACCGCCATGATCGCGGCCATGCCGGTCGCCGTGGCCACGGCTTGTTCGGCGCTTTCCAGCGCGGCAATGCGCTCTTCGAACGCACGCACGGTCGGGTTGGTGTAGCGCGAGTAAACGTTGCCCGGCACTTCACCGGCAAAGCGCGCGGCCGCGTCGGCGGCGGTACGGAATACGTAGCTGGAAGTGAAGAACATCGGATCACCGTGTTCGCCTTCCGGCGTGCGGTGCTGACCGGCGCGTACGGCCAGGGTGTCGAACGCTACGCCTTCGAGGTCGCTGTCCAGCCGACCGGCATCCCAATCCTGACTCATGCTGTCACTCCTTGCCTTGCTCTTTTTAGTAGATACAAAACCGGCCCCTCAGGGCCGGTAGTTACTCAGTTGTTATACAGATCAATGATCGCACTGACAGCCTGCGTCTTGACCTTGGAGGCATCGTTACGTGCCTGCTCGATCTTGTTCAGGTAAGCCTCGTCGACGTCGCCGGTGACGTACTGACCGTCGAACACCGCGCAATCGAACTTCTCGATCTTGATCTTGCCGCCACCAACCGCTTCGATCAAGTCAGGCAAGTCCTGATAGATCAACCAGTCAGCGCCGATCAGATCAGCCACGTCCTGGGTCGAACGGTTGTGGGCGATCAACTCGTGTGCGCTCGGCATGTCAATGCCGTAGACGTTCGGGTAACGAACGGCCGGTGCTGCGGAGCAGAAGTAGACGTTCTTGGCGCCGGCTTCGCGGGCCATCTGGATGATCTGCTTGCAGGTGGTGCCGCGAACGATGGAGTCGTCCACCAGCATCACGTTCTTGCCGCGGAATTCCAGCTCGATGGCGTTGAGCTTCTGGCGTACGGATTTTTTCCGTGCAGCCTGGCCCGGCATGATGAAGGTCCGGCCGATGTAGCGGTTCTTCACGAAGCCTTCGCGGAACTTGACGCCCAAGTGGTTCGCCAACTCCAGGGCCGCGGTGCGGCTGGTATCCGGAATCGGGATGACAACGTCGATGTCGTGGTTCGGACGCTCGCGCAGAATCTTCTCGGCGAGTTTCTCGCCCATGCGCAGGCGTGCCTTATAGACCGACACGCCGTCGATGATCGAATCCGGACGCGCCAGATAGACGTGTTCGAAGATGCACGGGGTCAGGGACGGGTTGGTCGCACACTGACGGGTGTGCAGCTTGCCGTCTTCAGTGATGTAGACCGCTTCGCCCGGCGCCAGGTCGCGAATCAGGGTAAAACCGAGCACGTCCAGGGAAACGCTTTCGGAGGCGATCATGTACTCGACGCCTTCGTCGGTATGACGCTGACCGAAGACGATCGGGCGGATGCCGTGCGGGTCGCGGAAACCGACGATGCCGTAACCGGTCACCATCGCCACAACCGCGTAACCACCGACGCAACGGTTGTGCACGTCAGTAACAGCCGCGAACACGTCTTCTTCGGTCGGCTGCAACTTGCCGCGCTGGGCCAGTTCGTGAGCGAACACGTTGAGCAGCACTTCCGAATCGGAGTTGGTGTTGACGTGGCGCAGGTCAGATTCGTAAATCTCCTTGGCCAGCTGTTCAACGTTGGTCAGGTTACCGTTGTGCGCCAGGGTGATGCCGTAAGGCGAGTTGACGTAAAACGGTTGGGCTTCGGCCGAAGTCGAACTGCCCGCGGTCGGGTAACGCACATGGCCAATACCCATGTGACCGACCAGGCGCTGCATGTGACGCTGATGGAACACGTCACGTACCAGGCCATTGTCCTTGCGCAGGAATAACCGGCCATCATGGCTGGTCACGATACCGGCAGCGTCCTGGCCGCGGT